>Ga0209828_1000735_pt1 | contig 31038 bp, 19 predicted proteins | sample MaitaG_FD_187429 | JGI IMG/M metagenome (GOLD analysis project Ga0209828, IMG submission 187429) | Marine algal microbial communities from Maine, USA - Maine_Asex2 metaG (SPAdes) (version 2) | ecosystem: Host-associated > Algae > Red algae > Unclassified | place: Maine, USA | collected 2015-01-05
ATTGGAAGTTTAGGCCACAAACTTCGCTTATTCAGCGCAAGCGCTTGTTCAGATGGAGGGCATCCAACCGGGGCGGGTCGCTTCGAAGATGTCGATGGAGCCCTCATGGCGCAGCGTGATGCCTATGTCGTCCAAGCCGTTGAGGAAGCGATCCTTCACGGCGCCAGACAGTTCGAAGTGGGCGGATACACCGATTGCGGGAGCCTCGAGGAGACCCTTCTCCACATCGATGACCAGCTCAAGTGACGGGTCGGCTTCGATGGCCTCGAAGAGTTGATCAACCACAGCAGCATCAACCTCGACCGGTACGAGACCGTTCTTGGTGCTGTTGTTCTTGAAGATGGGACCGAAACGAGGCGAGATGACCGCGTCGAATCCGGCCTGCTGGATGGCCCACACGGCGTGTTCGCGAGACGAACCGGTGCCGAAGTTCGGGCCGGCCACGATGACTGATGCTCCGCTGAACCGCTCGTCGTTCATGACGAAATTTGGATCGTCGCGCCACTCACTGAAGAGGCCTTTTTCAAAGCCGGTCCGTTCCACGCGCTTGAGCCAGTCGCTGGGAATGATCTGGTCGGTGTCAACATCGGAGCGCTGCAGTGGTACGGCGGTTCCCTGGACAATCTGTACAGCTTTCATGCGAGGTCCTGTGGGCTGGCGAACGTGCCGGCGATTGCCGTGGCGGCAGCGACAGCGGGGGAGACCAGGTGGGTCCGACCGCCGCGGCCCTGACGGCCTTCAAAGTTTCGGTTTGAGGTGCTGGCGGAGCGTTCGCCCGGACTCAGCTTGTCCGGGTTCATGGCCAGACACATGGAGCAGCCCGGTTCACGCCAGTCGAAACCAGCGGCTCGGAAGATCTGGGGAAGGCCTTCCGCTTCGGCTTGCGCTTTCACCTGGCCGGAACCCGGCACCACAAGGGTTCGCATGCCGTCAGCAACGGAACGGCCCTGGATCACGGCAGCGGCGGCCCGCAGGTCTTCGATGCGGCTGTTGGTGCACGAGCCAATGAAGACCGTGTCAACCGGGACATCACGCATCGGCGTGCCAGCCGTCAGGCCCATGTAGTCAAGGGCTCGAGTTGCCGCGTCGCGATCTCCGGCGTCCTCAAAGGCGTCAGGGTTGGGCACGGCGCCGGCAACCGGAACGGTCTGTCCCGGGTTGGTGCCCCACGTCATATGCGGCACGCAGTCGGCGCCGTCGATGATGAGTTCGCGGTCGTACGTGGCACCTTCATCTGTACGCAGGCTCTTCCAGTACTCGACTGCGGCGTCCCAGTCGTCGCCCTTGGGGGCGTTGGGGAGATCCTTGAGGTAGTCGAAGGTGACCTGGTCCGGTGCGATGAGGCCGGCCTTTGCGCCCCACTCGATGGACATGTTGCAGACCGTCATGCGGCCTTCCATGGAGAGAGCTTCGATCACGGGACCGCGGTACTCAGCGATGGCGCCGATGCCCCCGCCGGTTCCGGCCGCTCCGCAAATGGCGATGATGACATCCTTGGCGCTTGAGCCCTCGGGCAGTTCACCGGTGACGGTGACCGCCATGGTTTCCTGCGGGGGCTGGGGCAGTGTCTGCGTGGCAAGCACATGCTCGACCTCGCTGGTGCCGATGCCGAAGGCAATGGCACCGAATGCGCCGTGCGTGGACGTGTGGCTGTCGCCGCACACGATGGTCATGCCGGGCTGGGTGACGCCCTGCTCCGGACCAATGACATGCACGATTCCCTGATTGGGGTGACCCATTGGGTAGTTCGTGACGCCGAACTCTTCGCAGTTGTCGCGCAGCGTCTGTACCTGCTTCGCTGACACCTCATCTGCAATTGGCTGGTCGATGTTTTCGGTTGGGACGTTGTGGTCCTCGGTAGCCAGGGTGAGGTCGGGGCGGCGGACCTTGCGGTTGGAGATGCGCAATCCGTCAAAGGCCTGCGGCGAGGTGACTTCGTGCACGAGATGCAGGTCAATGTAGAGCGTGTCGGGCTGGCCTTCGGCCTGATGGACGACGTGAGCGTCCCAGACCTTCTCGATGATTGTCCTCGGCGCTTGAGTTTGGGGGGATGAGGTTTGGTCGGTCATCAAGCTTCAATCTCGACGATCTCAACGGTGAGCTTGCCGCCCGGGGCTTCGTACTGAACCTTTGAGCCGAGCTTCGCTCCCAGCAGAGCTTCGCCAAGGGGCGATCCGGCTGACATGACCGTCAGGCCGTCGCGCCGTTCCTCGATGCTGCCGATGAGGTATTTCTCGATGTCGTCGTCGCCTTCGTAGCGAATGCTGACCACGTTGTTGAGGCCGACAATCGAAGTGTCTCCGTCGGATTCAACAATCTCGCAGTCCTCGAGGGTTGCTTCGAGGTAGTTGATATACCCCTCCATCTTGCCCTGCTCTTCTTTCGCGGCGTGGTAGTCGCCGTTCTCGGAGAGGTCGCCAAGTTCGCGTGCCGTTTCGATCTTGCGGGCAATGTCGATGCGGCCACGTGTGGTGAGATCGTCGTATTCGGCTTTCAGGCGGTCAAACGCCGCCTGTGAGAGTTGCTTTGCCATAGCACCCGAGCGTATCGGAATCGGTTGGATCGGCGCTCCCTGGCCAAACGGGGCCCTCGGCCCAACCGAGAACAGCGACAGACCGTGCTCCGGGAGAGCTGAACTCTGGCGTTGTGCGGCGTCCTACAGTCCTTCGAGGTTCTCGCGAAGTATCCACTTTCGACCGTTCCGAGTCTCCACTTCGACTTGACCGCTGGGGCGTGTCCTGCCCGTAAGCCAGAGCGGTTCGGCATTGTGGCGCAGGGAGAAGGGCCTGGCTCCGTCGCTGATCAGTTGATCTCTGCGACGCACCCCTCGGACGGTGGCGAACTTGCGCTTGCGGCGCCGGAGAGCGAACCAACCGAGCAGTGCTCCAAACATGCTGGCAGCGAACGAGAAGCGCAGGAGCGGAAATTCGAGATCGGTAAGCGCGATGAGCGCCGCTGGTTCGCTGATCACAAGGCCGAGATTCTGGGTGATTGACCGGGCCTCTTCCGATGCGGACGAGTCGACGTCGTCTTTTGCAATCAGCGCCGCTTCGATGAACTTCGACGCCAGTCCGAGTTGAACGACTGTGATCTCCGCTGTCCGCTCAAGCTGTCCATTGCTGATGGTGTAGCTGAGAACCTGAACCTCACCGTCGGTGTCATCGAGCGCGATCTGGATCTTGTCACCGACTATCTCCGCGCTACCCGAACTGGGTTGGGAGACGCTGACGATGGTTGTGCCTGCGCTGATCTGGTCGTTTGTCAGCACGGCCAGAAGTTGGCGGTTGGCGCTGAGGACAAATCGATCGTTGGTTGCGACCAGGGTGACGACTGCGGCCAGCTCCAACGGAGGGGTTTCCTTTGTTGGTTCGGGTGGTGCAGTTGGAGTTGCCGTGCTCGTGGCCGTAGGAGTGCCTGTCGGAACGGTCGTGCTCGTCGGGTTTGGCGTGCTGGTTGGGATTGCCGTGGCTGTCGAGACCGCGGTCGCGCTCGGGGTTGGTGTGGACGTCTGGATGGGTGTGCCGGTGGGGATGGCGGTTGCGGTGGGGATGGGTGTGCTGGTGGGGATGGCGGTTGCGGTTGGGGCGGGTGTGTTGGTGGGGATTGGTGTGGCGGTGGCGGTTGCGGTTGGGACGGGTGTGTTGGTGGGGATTGGTGTAGCGGTCGCGGTTGGGGTGGCAGTCGCAGTTGGGAGGGGTGTCGCGGTCGCGGTCGGCGTGGCGGTTGCAGTTGGGACCGGTGTCGCGGTGGCGGTTGGCGTGGCGGTTGCAGTTGGGACCGCGGTGGCGGTTGGCGTGGCAGTTGCAGTCGAAGTCGCGGTCGGCGTCGTGGTTGGCGTGGCAGTTGCAGTCGAAGTCGCGGTCGGCGTCGTGGTTGACGTGGCGGTGGCGGTTGGAGTCGGCGTGGTCGTGCTGGTGGGTGTCGGTGTGGCGGTTGCGGTTGGGACGGGCGTGGCGGTGGCCGTCGAGGTCGGCGTCGCAGTGGACGTTGGCGTGGGCGTGCTGGTGGGTGTCGGTGTCGGCGCAATGACAGCGACGGAGTCGGTAGCGAAGAGAGGCCGAGGATCTGACCCGTCCGTGTACACAACAGCGCTGTTGAAGATCGTTGGAGCGTCGCCGGCCGTCGCTGTTTGCGTGACCGTCACGATCTTGGACTCTCCGGCGAGGAGCGTGCCGTGATCCACCCTGAGCACGCTCCCGCTTATCTGAAATGGCGAGGTGGAGTTGACCACAAACGCCGAGGGCATGACGTCTGTGAGCGTGACGCCATCCACCGCCGATGGTCCGTCGTTCGTGACCGTAATGGTGAACGTAACGTCCTGCCCGGCGGTTACCGGGTTCGGTGCTCCGACCTTGGTGATCGAGAGGTCGGGTTCCTGCCAGGAGAGGCACACGCCGGCGATGAACGGCGGCTCGGTCGACCCAGGGGATGGCTCCATTTGAAGGTTCAGTTCACCATCGGTCACTTGCACATCTGACGCGAGATTGAAAGAACCGTAGGTTCCTACCTGGGCAGCGATATCAAGCCCACTGTGCACGACCGTGTTCTCGAGTGAAACGTCGAAAACCCGATCGCCGGGCGCAGTGTTCGCGATCTCGGCAAACTGCAGTTCGGCCACGACGCGCGTGACTCCGTCCGGAACAGGGAGGGACCAGATATTTCCACCTCCACCCGCTTGCGTCTGGTACACACTGTCGGCGGTGGTCCCAATGATGGCCGCACCGGTTGTGCGCGAGTCACTCGAAGGGGTCCAGTTGTTGTTTGCAAACCACACCCGATCCTCTATCGGGCTCCAGGTGGTGGCACCCTGGGCGTTGAAGCAATGTTCGTCCGTTTCGGCGCTGACGAAATAGGTCCAGAAGGCCGAACTGGTGCCGCCGTTCTCGTCCTCGATCATGAAAGAGACGGGATAAGCGCCCGGAGGAGCGAAGACGGTGCCGGTGATCTCCCCGGTGGATGAATCCAACGTCAGACCAGCTGGCAGTCCGGCAGCCGAATAGGTGATGGTTTCTCCGCCGCCATGGAAGAAGTAGAGCCGCTCACCGCTGACGGCCTCGCCATTCGCAACGTAACGGTCGGGGGTCATGACATCGAGTGGGCCGGGGATGAGATTCACGCCTGGAGCACCGATGTGAAGGTCGAAGCTGTCCGATGCAACGTTTTGGGAGAAGTCGGTCGCCTCGATGGTGACGTTGTAAACCGTGCCCTGGCTTGCGGTTGGAGTTCCCACAATGGTCAGGACGTTGTTTGCGTCTGCGCTCCACGTGAAGTCGCCGTCGAGGCCGGTCACCGTAAATGTGATCGGCAGGTTCTCGGCGCTGACGCCAAGGATGGGAAGGCTGACGGTTTGGCCCTGTTGGAACAGGATCGAACCTGGAGGGCCAGCAACGGAAAGCGGGGTGTCGGCCGCAGTTGCGGCTGCTGATCGGACAAATGGTGCACTCACAAGCGCGACTGAGAGGATTGTCACGGCAAGCAGTACCCAGGTCAGCGTCTTTGCTTGCGAAGAATTCGAGGCCACGGCCTTGTATCGACGGCCGCATAGGAGAGGTGTAGCGGGTATGTCTCAGTGAATCGTTCGGCCCATGTATCGGGCCGAGCCGTCACGTTGATAATTCCCGCTCGCCGGGCGACACTGGTGTGCTTCACCAATTCGACAGAAGGACACGGGCATGGCTCCGAAGGTAGGAATCGTTGGCGGTGACGGCATCGGTCCAGAAGTTGTTGCTGAGGGGCTGAAGGTCATCGAGGCTGCTGGCGTGGAGCTGGACACCGTCGACTATGACCTCGGCGGTGCCCGCTACCTGAGAGACGGCGAAGTCCTGTCGGACGACACACTCGAAGAGTGGCGCAGTCTCGATGCCATCTATCTCGGCGCCGTCGGCAGCCCTGGTGTTCCCCCCGGCGTGATCGAACGGGGTCTGCTGCTCAAGATGCGATTCGCTCTCGACCTGTACGTGAACCTGAGGCCGTTTCGGTACCCAGAGAACAACATCGACTTTCTCGTCGTGCGTGAGAACACCGAAGGCACCTATGCGGGCGAAGGCGGATTCCTCCGCAAGGACACGCTGCACGAGATTGCCACACAGGGCTCCGTCAACACCCGAATGGGTGTTGAGCGCTGCATCCGCTTTGCCTTCGACCTGGCCCAGAGTCGTGAGCGCAAGCATCTCACTCTGGTACACAAGACCAACGTGCTCACGTTCTCCGGTGACCTGTGGGACCGCACGTTCAACGAGGTGGGAGCGGACTACCCCGACGTGTCCACTGCCTACAATCACGTGGATGCTGCGTGCATCTACTTCGTGCAGTCACCGGAGCAGTACGACGTGATTGTCACGGACAATCTCTTCGGTGACATCCTCACCGATCTTGGCGGAGCGGTCTCTGGCGGCATTGGCTTTGCCTCCTCGGCAAACCTCAATCCGTCCGGCACCGGCCCGTCCATGTTCGAACCGGTTCACGGTTCTGCACCGGACATCGCCGGCCAGGGCATCGCCAACCCCATCGCCGCAATCCTGTCTGGCGCCCACATGCTCGACCACCTCGGTATGAGTGACGAGGCTGCGCGCATCACCAGGGCATGCAACGAAGCCACCGACCTTGACGGAGGAACCGTCGCAATCGGCGATGCAATCGCTGCTGCTGTCTCTGGGGGAGCCTGAGCCATGACCACGCTGCCGACCTCGGTTGAGATCTACGACACCACGTTGCGCGACGGGGCGCAGTTGGAAGGTATCTCGCTCACGGTCGAAGACAAGCTCAACGTCGCTCGCCAACTCGACTATCTGGGCGTTCACTACATCGAAGGTGGCTGGCCCGGAGCGAACCCCAAGGACGACGAATTCTTCGAACGGGCCCGCAACGAACTGAAGCTGGACACCAGCCGGTTTGTTGCCTTTGGCAGTACCCGACGCATCAAGGGCAAAGTCGACGAGGACGTCACCCTGGGCAACCTGGTCAATAGTGGTGCCTCCGCGTCCTGCATCGTCGGCAAGGCATCGGAGTATCACGTGACCGAAGCACTGCGGACGACGCTCGACGAGGGAGTTGCGATGGTGGCCGACTCCGTTGAGTACCTCAAGTCCAAGGGCCAGTTCGTGCTCTACGACGCCGAGCATTTCTTCGATGGCTACAAGGACAACCCGGAGTTCACCATGCGGGTGCTCGAAGGTGCAGCCATGGCTGGCGTTGACCGGATCGTTCTCTGCGACACCAACGGCGGCACGCTGCCCAACGAGGTGGAGCAGATTGTCTCCCATGTCACCAACTACTTCGACGGTGTGGGCATCGGCGTTCACCTGCACGATGACACCGGTTGCGGCGTTGCCAACGCACTCGCCGGGGTGCGGGCCGGCGCCGTCCAGGTGCAGGGCACCATCAACGGATACGGCGAGCGCACCGGCAACTGCAACCTCATCCCCATCATTGGAAATCTGTCGCTGAAAATGGGCGTGGAAACCATTCCTGCGGATCGCATGGATCGGCTCACATCGGTGTCCAACCACATCGCCGAGCTCGTCAACTTTGCTCCGGATCCACAGCAGCCCTACGTCGGCCAATCTGCCTTCGCGCACAAGGCCGGACTTCACACGAGTGCAATCAAGCGCCGCCCCGACGCCTACGAACACATAGAACCGGCGAAGGTGGGCAATGGTGCACGCTTTGTGATCTCCGAGATGGCCGGACGGGCCAGCATTGCGCTGCGGGCACAGGACCTTGGCATCGAGATGGACGACTCCTCGCTGGGGGAAGTGGTCGATGTGCTGAAGCGTCTGGAATACGCCGGCTACCACTTCGAAGTGGCCGACGCATCGCTGGAGTTGCTGATGCGCGCCGCTGCCGGATGGGAACAGCCGTACTTCCAGCTTGAGTCCTTCCGGGTCAGCACCGATCATCGACGCGGCACCGGCGCCCGGGCGTGGAACGACATCGCTGCAGAGATGGACACCGAAGCCACCGTGAAGTTGTGGGTTGGCGAAGAACGTCTGTCAGCGCTGGGCGAGGGCAACGGTCCGGTTGACGCTTTGCACAAAGCCCTCGGCGCAGCCATTGGTGATCGGTACCCGCGGTTCGCCGACATAGCGTTGCTTGACTACAAGGTGCGTGTGCTCGACACCTCACGCGGAACCGGAGCGGTCACTCGGGTACTCATCGATTCCACCGACGGCACGCGCACCTGGTCCACAATCGGCGTCTCCGAAAACATCGTGGAAGCCAGCTGGCAGGCTCTCGTGGACTCCATCGTCTTCGGCCTCCTCATCGACCCGAGCTGACTCGCCGGATGGCATGTCCCGGCGGGCGCCACGATGCTGGCAGCTCGGAGTCGCACGCGGGAGCAGGCGGACTCATAGACTCGCTCTGTGGCACAACCAAAGTTCGTTCCTGCACCGTCCCAGCCGACTGACAAGTTCTACGAGTCGCCTCCGCGTCGAGAGGGGTCCTGGATGCCAACCCGTCCAGGCGAGGTTGTCCGAGAGGGTCAGCCGAACGCAGACCGCATGGGATCCCAGGGTCCGGATCAGGGCTTTGCCATCAAGCTGGCGAAACACCTTGAGCCTGAAGTGGTGCTGCAGCCGGGCGAACAGTTCGCGGACGCCATGTCCGGCTGTGTCGCGGTTGCCTTGAAGCGAGCGTCGCAGTTCATGCGCAGCCCATCCATTCATGACCTGCGCGCTGCGTTCGGGTTGTTCGGCTTCCTGGATGCTTTGCTACCTGCCGAACAGGTCGCCGTTCGTAAGCATCTCTTCTCGGAAGTGGCGCACCCGCATCACTACGCCGAGCGACGCCAGATCGCCGACCTGGTGGATGCCCAGTTCCTCAAGAACACACCGGAGACCATCCGCGCTGAGTCCGCCTCGTTCCTTCGCCAGCTCGCAGCCAACGCTGCAACAGGTCACTGAGTCGTGCCTCCTGCTCAACCGAATCCTGATGTCCGGGTGCGCTTCGCGCCGTCCCCAACCGGCTTCCTGCATGTGGGCAGTGCCCGCACCGCGCTCACGAACTGGTTGTACGCCCGGGCCACGGGCGGCAAGTTCGTGCTGCGTATTGAAGACACCGACCAGAGCCGCAATCAACAAGACGTTATCGACGTCATCTTCCGTGAACTCGAATGGCTTGGTCTTGACTGGGATGAAGAACCGGTCTTCCAGTCCTCTCGCCAGGAACGCCACCGCGAGGTGGTGGCCGCCATGCTTGCAAACGGTCAGGCCTACATCGTTGACAATGAGAAAAACGAGGTGGCCGGCACCGAGATTCTTGACGGACACGCCGTTCGATTCCGAGTGCCGAAGGGCCAGGACATCTCCTTTGACGATGAGGTGCGCGGCACCGTCTCGTTCAACTCCGACGAGCTCGAAGACTTTGTGATCTGGCGGAGCAACGATTCGGCCATGTTTCTGCTGGCCAACGCCGTGGACGATGCAGACATGGGCATCACCCACGCCATCCGTGGTGAAGACCTACTCAACACCGTGCCGAAGGTGTCGCTCCTGCTTGACGCTATGGAGCAGCCGAAGCCCACCTATGGTCACCTGCCGCTGCTGGTGGGCGAGGACCGCAAGAAGCTCTCGAAACGCAAGGACTCGGTCTCCATTGCCGACTTCCGAAGCGAAGGTTTCGTGGCGAAGGCCATGACGAACTACCTCGCACTGCTCGGCTGGGGTCCGCCGGACGAGGTGGAAATTCGCCCCATCGAAGAGATTGTTGCCCTGTTCAACATCACCGACGTGAACAAGGCGCCGGCCTTCTTCGACATCAAAAAACTCACTCACATCAATCACCACTACCTGCAGGAACTTGAGCCGGCGGCGTTTGTTGATCTCGCCACTCCGTACTTATTGGAAGATGACGTCGCCTGGGCTGCTGACGCATACAACGCAAAGCTGTTCGCCGAGGTCGCTCCAGAGATTCAGCAGCGCGCCAAGACGCTCAGCGAGGTCCCGGCCCTCATGCAGTGGATGTACGTGGACGAGGTCACCTTCGACGAAAAGGCATGGAAGAAGGGCATCGAGAAGGGCAGGCGTGTCCCCGAGATTCTCGACGGCGTCATCGCCAAATATCAGGACTGCTCCTGGGACGCGGAGACCATCGGCCAGATTGTGCGTGACGTCGGCGACGAACTGGAAGTGCGCTCACAGGTTCCGGTGCGCGTTGCAATCACGGGAACAAACGCCGGCATTCCCCTGTTTGAGCCGCTGGTAACCCTTGGACGGGAACGCACCATCGCTCGCTTGGTTCGAGCGCGGGCTCTTCTCGACACCTGACGCAGAGGACCAGCCATGCCCGTCGCCCCTGAGACCGACCTTCTTTGCCCGGCCCCCTCGACGCGTCTCGCCAAGCCTGTCTCAACGTCACCCTCACCCGCAGTTGATGAAGCGGCGAAGACTGCGGTCTCTGACACCGTCGTCACCGAAGCTCGTCCGACCGAAGCTCAGCCGGCCGGCGTGACCACGGCTGGGGGAACAACGGGACTCGGCGCGGCTTTCGCCGAACGAGCGATAGCAAAACGCGACCAGCGCCTTGAAGCCCATCGAGCCCAACTGGAGAGCGAAGGCGCTGATGCGATCGTCGCTTCTGCAGAGCCCGAGGGACCCATCTCGGTAGCCGATGCCATCGGGCCGAAAGCGCTGGGTGGCGCCTATGCCGCAAAGATGATGGCAAAGCGCGAAGAACGCATGGCCTACGACCGACGTCAGAAGCAAAAACGCGACGGTGAGGCAAAAGCAGAATCGGATGTACCCCAGCCGGAGAAGCCACAGCCGACGAAAGCAGAGCCAGCGAAAGCAGAGCCGGCGAAAGCAGAGCCGGCGGCCGTGACCGAGGAAGACGAAGCTGAGTTGTCAACGCTTGCCAAGTTCGCCCAGTACGCCGGGTTGCTGGCCTTGGTGCTCGTGGTCTACGTCGGTCTCACCGCTTGGCAGATCTGGGGTACAGCTCAACCGAGTGTCACCGATGACGGTCCGGTGAGCGCCGATGCCGTTGTGGTCCTGGGCGCTGCGCAATACGACGGCACGCCCTCGCCGGTGCTCGAAGGACGTCTGGCGAAGGCACTTGAGATCTACAACAGCGGAGAAGCCGCGTTCATCATTCCCACCGGTTCGAATCAGGAAGGGGACCGGTTCACCGAAGGCTTCACCGGCTTCACCTGGCTTCGAGACCGGGGCGTGCCCGAGGAGGCCATTCTCGTCAATGTCGATGGTGGCAACACCTGGGAACAGCTGACCTCCACCGCAGCCATTCTTGAGGCCCGTGAGCTGACCGACGCCATCCTTGTTTCGGACCCGTACCACACGTATCGCCTCACCGAGATTGCGGATGAGGCCGGCCTCGAAGCCACGGTGGTCCCAACTGATCTGGAGTCCACCTACTCGGACCTTGCACGCGAGACGGCTGCGGTGTCGGTGGGTCGTTTGATTGGTTTCCGACGCCTCAGCAATCTTCGCGGATAATCACGTCGTCACTGGGCGAGGTCAGCGCTACGCTTGTCTCTCGCTACAACCTTCGGGGTTGGTGTAATTGGTAACACAGCTGGTTCTGGTCCAGTCGTTGGGGGTTCAAGTCCTCCACCCCGAGCGCACAATATACATTCAACTGCTTCGCAGTTGCGGAGGTCGGTACCCAACCGGCCTGCGTAGCTTGGACGGCTTGAATCACAGATCGGCCCCATTCGTCTAGCGGCCTAGGACGCCACCCTCTCAAGGTGGTAGCACGGGTTCAAATCCCGTATGGGGTACAGAACACAGAAGTGCGAACCCGAGAATGCGAAAGCAATCTCGGGTTCCTGCGTTCTGTGCCTGGCTCCGTGGTCCGTAAATCAGCAGCGTCTCTGGGGCTCGCAAGCTGAAGTCTCATGGAGACGGTCTCGTCGCCCATGCAGCGATACGACAACATGTTGCAGGACGCACCGGTCCGCTGGGAAGACGCACCTGGTCGTGAGTGGAAGAGCAGACGTTCGTCCCGAATGACAGTTGCCGGGTTGCCCGGTACCCGCTGCAGGATGGATTCGGTTCCGTCACCTTCGACGCAAAGCCTGCGTCGAGCAAGCTCATTGGTGGCTGGGAGAACGACGACTGCCGTCCTTGGCGATCTCCGCCGCAAAGCCGGGCTGGGAGGGAATCGGGAAGACGGAGACCAGAGTGGCGCCCTGATCTGACCGGAACTCGTCGTGCGTGGTGCCTTCCTCGGCTGCGTAAGCGTGTCCGGCCGTCATGGTGACGCCGTTCGAAATGAGTTCGCCTTCCAGCACATAGCTGAACTCGGCATCACGGTGGTCATGGCTTGCGCCCACGTAGCCCGCATCGAACCGAAACAGCGCAATCATGCGCCCGTTTGCGGCCCCGAGAGGCTTCATCTCCACACCCGGACCCAATGTTTGCCAGGCAATGGCTTGCGCATCGGTGAAATTCCAGCCTTCGATCATATCGTCCCCCTCTTGTCATCGCCATCGTACAACGGTCGTTGGGAAGTGAGCCCCTTCAGGGCATCCGCACGGCGTAGGTTGCAGTCCCAACCGCTACCAATCGACCGTCTTCATCTTTGACCTCGGCCCGGGTGAAGATGACGGACCGGCCGCGGCGAACAATCCAGCCCTCGCCAACCGCTGAGCCAGTCAGACCCCGCAGGAACTGTACATTCAGCTCGATTGTCGACCAGAGAGCATCCTCGGGCATGCCGCTGCCGATGGCGGGAACAACAACGGTGTCGATAATGGTGGCGATTGCCCCGCCGTGGATCACACCGGCAGGTTGGGTGTTCGATGCAATCCAGGGGAGTCGGACTCGCGCATAGTCCTGGCGGACTTCCTCCAGTTCGATACCGATCCGACTGGCGAAGTACTCCGCGCCGCTCCCCAGAAAGTTGGACCAACGAGCGTGGGTTTCAGCATCAAGTGGAGGAAAGTCTTCAGCGCGCATGCCTGTCAGCGTAGAGCCCGCTGCGCGTGCGCTGAGTCGCGCAGTGAAAGAGAAATGTTTCGGCGCCAGCCAAAACTCCAGTTGACGGCGATCCGTCACGATCGACGTCCTCGTCGGGTTGAAAGGATTTGAACCTTCGACCCCCTGCTCCCAAAGCAGGTGCGCTACCAAGCTGCGCCACAACCCGTGACCGTCAAAGCGTAGCGGGACCGGACCTCGAGGCGACCAGAGATTTATCCACCGTGCATTGATTGCCCAGCGTTCACGTCCGGGTCGGCGACAACCCAGACGGTGAGCTCACACCCGGTTGCCTGAGCGTCGGCCATGAGGAGGTGCAGGGTGTTGTCCTCCCACGCGTCGGCGAACAGGTGGAGGTGGCCAAGGCCCAACGGTTCCACCAGGCCGGTCTGCACAATTTCCGAAGTCCGTCCGCTGCCAGTGGTTGCCTGGGCGGCGAAGCCAATTGGTTCAGCAGTGGTGTTGACGATGTCTGGTTCCCAGCAGTCGGGAACCAGAAGCATGTGCTGCGATGGGTCGGCCAGGATCATGTCGGCATCGGCCGCTGCGGGAGAACAGGAACCGAGTAACGCGGCGCTCAGCACAAGCATCGGCAAAACCAAAGAAGCCCTCACCTGCACCTATCGGCAGAGGAGGGCGTCTTTTGAGGTTCAACGGCATCGGAGATGCCGGATGACTACGTCAGGCTGGCGTCAACCTTCTCGAGGGCGTCGTCCTCGGTGACGTTCAGTGCGAAGCTGAGTTCACTGACAAGAATGCTCTGCGCCTTGGTGTAGAGAGACTTCTCTCCGGCAGAGAGACCCTTCTCCTTGTCACGCAGCGCCAGGTTCCGGACAACCTCCGCCACCTGGTACACGTCTCCGGACTTGAGCTTCTCCTGGTGGTTCTTGAAACGTCGGCTCCAGTTGGATGGCTCGCGCACATCACGACGGCGAAGAACCTCAAAGAGGTCTTCGACATCCTCGGTACTGATTGGCCAGCGCATGCCAACCTCATCGACCTTGTCCACCGGTACGGACAGTGTCATCTCACCATGCGCCATTTCGAGCACGAGGTATTCGGTCTTACGCCCGAACGCTTCCCGCTTCTCTTTTTTCTTGACGGTGGCAGCCCCGTGGTGCGGGTAAACGACTTTGTCGCCGGCTTTGAAGGTCATGGTTCTCCCAACGCAAACACTTCGGAGTGAATCGCGCATTGACGATTCGTTTGCAGCTCTCCAGTTTGCCACGTTAGCCCGTGATTGCCTCGGAGTTGGTCGACTTTGATCCGTTGTGCCAGGACCCTTCGACCGCAGGTAGCCCAGCGTGGTCTTACTGGGCCGAACGGCCCATCAACCTTGAGTGGAGACTCAGAGAATCCCCGTCACATTCGCCCAATCAGGCCAAAAGTCTGCACGGGAGGTCCATGGGCCATCGGGCTCAACGTGCGGCTGGTTCATGCTGTTTGCTTGCTTGGACCGCTCTCATGCCGACTCTTCTGCTGTACCCAAGGTCCAGAAACTTCCCCACACGGAGAGTCATTAATGAGACGCAGATCGGCTTTAACCAGATCGGTGACGGTTGCTTCAGCCCTTGCGCTGGTCGCAACCATCCTGTTCGCAGCCATTGCCCCAGGCAATGCCCTGGCCAATCCCGCCGCAGACCCCACAGACGTGAACCTCACGACCGAAGGCGCAAGCGAGTCCGGCACCGTGCCCGACGGCGTTTGCCGGGCCGATGTCGCCGTGATCGGCGGCGGTGGTGGCGCCAACTTCGCCACCTCCGGCAGCTTTCCGCCCAACGCGGTTGATCACCGCGGTGGTGATGCAGCATCGTTGACCGCGCAGTACGAACTACACCCTGGTCAGCCATACTCCGCATCCAGCGGCGGTGGCGGCGGCGGTGCGGGCGACCTCGACGGCGGTATCGGTGCCAACGGCACCGGCGGAAGCGGCTCACCGACCAACTTCCACCAGGGTGCTGGTGGTGGTGGTCGCTCTGACGTGTTCCTCGCTGACCTCACGACTCCTGCACTGGTAGCCGGTGGCGGCGGCGGCTCCGGTGGCGGTCACTATGGACCGGGCATGGACGGCGGCGCCGCTGGCGTCCCGGCTGGCACTGGCGCTGCGGCCGGTGCAGACGGCGTTGAAGGAAACGACGCCGGCAATGTTCTCCTCACCGGTGGCGGCGGTGGTGGCATCGCTGCACCCGGCGCGGGCGGCGTGAGCGGCACCAATACTGCCTACAACGGCTTTGCCGGTGTAGGCGCCAACGGCGGTAACGGTGGACCCGGCGTCGGTATTGACTGGGCAGGCGGCGGTGGTGCCGGCCTGTTTGGTGGCGGCGGTGGATCATCAACCAGCACCAACGGTGGCAACGGATCCAACAACATCAACGGTAGTAACATCGGTGGAAGCGGCGGTGGTGGTGGCTCCAGCTACATCCAAGGTGTTGCCATCGACGGCCTCGCAACCGCGCCAACCACCAGCGCATCGCTTGTAGCAGCTGCCGGTCCGGGACGTTCCGGTTGGGGCGGTACCGGCAACCCGACCGCTGCCCAGGGCGCAGACGGCCTTGCCACCATCGACTTCATTCCGTGCAACTACGACCTGCAGGTCACCAAGACCGCGGCGCCCGCCGCACTTCTTCTGGGTGAAACAATCACTTGGACCGTGACGGTCACCAACGTTGGACCCGACGAGATGACGCGAGGCGACCTCGTCACCCTGACCGACTCCCTCCCGGGCTCCGGAGCGACCAGCGTCGTATCGATCACCCACACACCCGGAGCGCCCAGCGGTCTGGACCAGAGCCCTGTTACCTGTGACGTTGCGCCTGGTGCAGCCATGGCCGGCACCGTGACCTGCTCTCAGCCGTATGCATCCAGTACAGGCGTCAACGTTCCGGCCGGTGGCGATCGTGGTCTTGATGTCGGTGGCTCCATCGAGATCGTCTACACCCAGGTCGCTGCAGACCTCGGATGTGCCACCAACACTGCTGGTGTGACCGACCGCGCGGACAACGGCACGGCCTCGGCCGAGGTCTGTGTCTCCGAAGAGATCGACTACATGACCGTCGACAAGTCTGTTGCCTCGGGTCCAACCAACAACCAGGACGGCACCTACGACATCAGCTACGACATTGTCGTTGAGGTACCCACAGCCTCCCCAGCCTGCACCGGAACCGGCCTGGCGCCGGACTACTGCGTGCTCAAGGCACAGGACAACGTCCAGGCGACAGACGGTCTTGACGCAACGATTGCCGCAGCGGCCACGAGCATCTCAAGTGCCGTAACCGCCGGAACCTGTACCGAACCCGCCGTCGCGTACGACGGCGTGGCAAACACATCGCTGCTGAGTGGCACCGACACCATTACTCCCGGAACCTCCTGCACAATCACCGTGACCATGACCGTCACTTCCGACCCTGATGCAGGCATCGGTACCATTCCGCTCGGATCTGACACCACCAACACTGCAGGCGCCACGTCAGATGCGACAAGCGCCACGGACACGGCGACCACGCAATTCACGGAGAACCCGTCGATGGCGGTCGGCAAGTCAATCACGGCTGGCCCAACATCCAACCAGGACGGCACCTACTCGCTGACCTATGAGGTAACGGCCTTCAACGACGGCGACGTCGAATTGCGTGACCTGCAGATCGATGACGGCCTGCAGACCGTGTTTGGTGCTGCGCTTGTCTCGGGAACCGCAACCTCGGTCGGCTGCACCGACAGCACCGCACCGTATGACGGCGTCACAAATACAGCCCTCCTGACCGGAACCGACACGCTTGCGGTCGGAGGCACCTGCACATCAACCATCAACGTGATAGTGACCGTCGACTCTACGGTGGCTGGATCAGCCGCGCTGAACACCGACTACACCAACAGCGCAGCCGGCTCTGCAACGAGCCCTTCAGACGCCCCGGTTGGCGACTCGGCCACAGCCACGACGCAGTTCACGGAGAACCCGTCGATGGACGTGGCGAAGTCTGTAGGTGACCCCACCAACAACCAGGACGGCACCTACACAATCGTCTACACCGTGGTCGTGGTGAACGACGGCGACGTTGAACTGCGCAACGTACAACTCGATGATGGTCTCCAGGCTGTCTGGGGCGGATCCCTCCTCGGAGCGACCGCATCAACGGTTGGACCGTGCACCGACGCAACCACCCTTCCCTATGACGGTGTGACCAACACGCTGCTATGGGAAGGAACCGATACCATGTTTGCCGGCGCTGCCGGACCACCCGGGGACACCTGCACCGTCACGATCACTGCGACGGTGACGGCCGACTCCCTGTCCGCTGCCCCTGCAGCACTCGACACGGACTACACCAACACCGCAGCTGGTTCAGGTACGTCGCCCGGCGGCACCCCCGCCGGCGACCGCGATACGGCCACGACTCAGATCTCGGAAACTCCGATGATGGGTGTGACCAAGGCGCTTACCAATGGGCCAGACAACAATGGCGACGGAACCTATGACCTGGACTACACCATTACGGTGGCGAACACCGGCGACGTGGAGCTGCGCAATGTGCAGACCACTGACGGTCTGCTCGCTGTATTCGGAGGCGCTCTCGTCTCCGGCACGGCTGCTGCCCCCACTGGTACCGGTGGATGTACAGCACCGGCCGCTGCATACGACGGCACGACAAACACCAACCTGCTTGCGGGCACGGACACGATTGCGGTTGGAGCAAGCTGCGAAATCATCGTCTCTGTCGTCGCGAGCGCTGACTCGGACGGTGCCGCTCCGGCCGCACTCAACACCGACTTCACCAACACGGCAACCGGCTCGTCCACATCACCATCCGGCGCGCCGGTCGGTGGAACGGATGACGCCACGACGCAGTTTACGGAGATGCCCGGCCTCGACGTGGTGAAGAGCATTGCGGATGAGCCGGTCAACAACGAGGACGGCACCTACACAATCGAGTACACGCTCGACATCGCCAACACCGGCGATGTCGAACTTCGCAACTTTCAGACCGAAGACGGTTTGTCGGCTGTGTGGGGCGCTGGCCTCGTGAGTGGTACGGCTGTGAGTACCGGTGCATGCACAGACAGCGCAGCGCCATACGACGGCACCGTGAACACGAACCTGTTGACCGGAACCGACACACTCAGCGTGGGCGCAAGCTGTCAAGTCGTGATCACTGCGATTGTCACCGTGGACACCGATGTCGACGGTTCGGCATCACTCGATACCGACTACACCAACACGGCAACCGGTGACGGCGACACCCCCGCCGGTGGCAACGTGAGCGACAGCGATGACGCTGTGACGCAGGTGAGCGAGATGCCGGCCTTCGATCTGGTCAAGACCATCACCGATGGTCCAACCAACAACGAGGACGGCACCTACACAATCGAGTACACGATTGACATCGAGAACACCGGCGATGTGGAGCTGCGCGACGTGCAGGTCACGGATGGCCTGCAGGCCGTCTGGGGCGGAGCACTCACCTCGGCAACCGGAGGGGTAGCGGTTGGTGCCTGCACCACCGCCACCACCCTGGTTTACGACGGCATCACCAATCTGAACCTGCTCGAAGGCACCGACACCATGGCCGTGGGTGACACGTGCTCCATCGTGGTCACCGCCATCGTCAGTGTGTCTGACACCCTGGCCGCTCCGGCCGCACTCGACACCGACTACGAGAACACCGCCGACGGTGGCGGCGTCTCGCCAGGTGGAGAATCCGCGACTGATGCAGACACGGCAGTCACGCAGGTCTCGGAAAACCCGGGCGTCGACATTGTCAAGACCCGAACCGGTGGGCCGATCAACAACGAAGACGGAACCTGGGGCATCCAGTACACGCTGGATGTGACCAACACCGGCAATGTGGAGCTGCACGACCTGCAGGTCCAGGACGGCCTCGTTGCCGTCTTTGGCAATGCAATCCAATCTGCGGTTGCAGCAACCACCGGCCCATGCACCGACAGCACCACGCCCTACGACGGCGTGACCAACATTGATCTGTTGACCGGGCTGGACATCCTGCCGGTCGACGGAGTGTGCGCAATTGTCATCGATGTAACCGTCACAGTCGACGAGAACGACCCGGATGCAGCCCAGCTCGACGCTGACTACACCAACCTTGCTGCCGTAACCGGCGACTCGCCGTCGGGCGCGCCGCAAGCCGCAGCCGATGATGAGACCACCAGCCTCGGTGAGAACCCCGCGATTGAGGTGACGAAAGCCGTCGTAGGAGAACCCGTCAACAATGGCGACGGTACCCATACCGTCACCTATCAGATCCTTGCGTCCAACATGGGCGACGTCGAACTGCGCAATGTGCAGGTCGATGACGGCCTCGAAACAGTCTTCGGCGCTGGCAACATCGTCTCGGCAGCCACGACGACCGCCGCACCGTGCTCCACCAACCCCGGCTACACGGGTAGCGGCGCCGGTACAGGTCTGCTGTCGGGAACCGACACCATCCCGGTCAGCTCGGTCTGCGATATCGCCCTGACCGTCACGGTGACTCCGGGAACGAACCTCGGACCGTACACGAACACTGCTGACGCATCGGGAACCTCACCCGGTGGCGAAGGAGTTGCCGCCGATGATCCGGCTGACGTGACCTTCGTCGAGAACCCGGCAATCGACGTGGTGAAGACCGTGTCGCAGCAGCCGGCCTCGAATCTCGACGGCACCTTCGACATGAAGTGGGAAGTGGTCGTTGAGAACACCGGCGACATCGTTCTCCACAACGTGCAGTTGGCTGACGACATGGCGGCCGCACTCGGTACGACGGTTGGGTGGACAGTTACCGGTACCGCACTCGATGCAGCCGACACCTGTTCGCTCGCTTCGGCGTCGCCGTACACCGGTTCCGCACCCGACACCCTGCTGCTGGACGGCACCGACAGTCTTGTCATCGGCGAAACATGCACGATCACCATCGACGTCACGCTCGAACCGGGCCTGGCGCTCGGTCCGCACACCAACACGGTGGACGCCAACGGCACCTCACCCGGAGGTGCATCGGTGACAGACACCGATGATGCACCCGTGACGGTCATTGAGAACCCGGCCATCGACATTGTGAAGACGATCAAGACCGAACCCGTCAACGACGGCACCGGCATCTTCACGATGACCTACGAAATGATCACTACCAACACGGGCGATGTCCCGCTGTACGGCGTGCAGGTCACCGATGACCTTGCAGCTGCCTTTGCCGGCGTCGCCAGCTGGTCCGAGGTTGCCACCGTCACGGCCGGAGGTTGCAACATCAACCCGGGCTTCGACGGCACGGCTGACATGAACCTGCTCCTTGGACTCGACGCTGTGGCAGTCGAGGCCTCTTGCACCATCGAAATTGAGGTCACCTTCGACCCCGAGGGCGTGCTTGGCACCTACACCAACGCAGCAGGCACTTCCGGAACCTCACCCGGTGGCGAAGGTGTCTCTGACGCTGACAGCACCGACGAGGAAGTGGAAGAGAACCCGCAAATCTCGTTGACCAAGGACATCGTGTCCCCGGGCATCGTGAACAACCAGGACTTCACCTATGACCTCACCTACGCCTTCGTTGTCACCAACTCCGGCGACGTTCCCCTGAACGGGGCCCAGGTCACCGATGACCTGACAGGCACCTTTGCGGCCGCTGCTGGTTTCAGTGTTGCGCCGGGTGCCGTTTCGGTAACGGCTGGAGCGTGTGTGCCGAACCCGGCATTCGACGGATCCGCCGACACCAACCTGTTGGCTGGAACCGATCGACTCGTTGTTGGAGCGTCCTGCACCGTGCAATTCACGGTCACCGTGACACCGGGCGCCACGCTGGGCGTGTACGACAACACGGCCGATGCCACCGGCACCTCACCGGCAGGCGAAGGCGTGTCCGACGTCTCCCATGACGGCGCAGATGCTGACCCCGAAAGCGACGGCCCCGGGGACAACAGCGACCCGACCCCGGCGACGTTCCCGGAGAACCCGCAAATCTCGCTGACCAAGGACATCATCGATCCTCCAGCCGTCGTCAACAATCAGGACGGCACCTACACCCTGACCTACCGACTGGTGGCAACAAACACCGGAGACGTGCCGCTGCTCAACGCGCAGATCGTGGACGACATGTCCGCTACCTACGCCACAGCAACCTCGTGGTCAGTGGCAGGCACCTCCCAGCCCAACCTTGATCCGTGCACCACCAGCGTCAGCTATGACGGTTCACCCGACACGGCGCTGCTGGCCGGGACAGACACAATGTTGGTTGGCGCAGTATGCACCGTCGACATCGAGATCCTGGTCACGCCCGGCGCTGACCTTGGCCCGTACAACAACTCTGCAACGGCATCGGGCACCAGCCCGGGCGGCCAGGGTGTTGATGACATTTCTCAGGATGGCACCGACCCCGATCCGGAAGGTGACGGACCCGGCGACAACAGTGACCAAACTCCGGCATGGTTCACAGAAGCCCCCCAGATCAGCCTCGCCAAGAGCCTGATTGGAGGCCCAACCAACAACGGTGACGGCACCTACGCCGCCACCTACCAGTTGGACGTGGCCAACTCCGGCAACATCATCTTGTACAACGTGCAGGTCAATGACGACATGTCTCTCACCTATGCGCCTGCCATCAGCTGGATCGTTGACGCTTCCCGAGTCACTTCTGGAGCGTGCACATCCGCCACGACGGTTGCCTACGACGGCTCACCCGCAACGGGCCTGCTTGAAGGCACCGACGCAATGGCTGTGGGCGATACCTGCACCCTGGAAATCGATGTGACGTTCGAGCCGGGCTCATTCCTCGGCGCCTACGACAACACGGCCACCGCCGACGGCACCTCGCCCGCCGGTGATCCAGTGTCCGACATCTCCCAGGACGGTGACGACGCCGACCCCGAAGGTGACGGCCCGGCCGACAACAGTGACACGACACGCCTGAGCGTGGGCGAGAATCCATCAATTGATCTCACCAAGGTCACCGCCGATGGTCCCACGAACAACATGGACGGCACCTACACGTTGACATGGGGACTCACTCTGACCAACACCGGTGACATCGAGGTGCGCGACGCGCAGATCACCGACGACATCGCAACCACCCTGAGCCCGGCGCTCAGCTGGACACTCGATGACCACGCCGTTACCGCCGGACCGTGCACCGACAGCACCACCTTCGACGGAATCGCCGACCTCGGTCTGCTCGCCGGCACGGACACGCTTGCCATTGGCGACGTGTGCGAACTCGACATCACCGTCACCGTGACTCCTGGTGAAGCACTCGGTGGCTACACAAACGTGGCGGACGCAACAGCAGTATCACCCGCTGGCGCATCGCTCAATGACGTGGACGACGAAGACACCACCTTCACCGAGAACCCGCTGGTCGATATCCAGAAGGACATCGTTTCGGGCCCGACCAACGACGGCACCGGCGTCTTCACCAGCGTCTACGAACTGGTCATCACCAACACCGGCGACGTTGCTCTCGCAAATGTGCAGGTCAGCGATGACCTCTCGGTGGTGTACGAAGGCGTTGCCTCCTGGACTGCGACTTCCGCAGTCACGGGCGGCATTTGCGCCGACAACCCAACGCCATTCGACGGCGATGCAAACCCGAACCTGTTGGCAGGAACAGACACCCTTCCGGTGATCTTCACCTGCACGATGCAGATCACGGTGATCTTCGATCCGGGCGCCGATCTCGGCGACTACGTCAACACCGCAAGCGTGACCGGCACATCACCGGCCGGCGCAGATGCAACTGACGCCGATGACGCTTCGGGAATGGCCGAAGAGAACCCGCAGATCAGCCTCTCGAAGGACATCGTGGCCGCTCCGGTCAACAACAACGACGGAAGTTACAGCCTGACCTACGGTCTGGTCGTCACGAACACCGGCGACGTTCCGTTGAACAATGCGCAGGTCGACGACTCCCTGGCCGCAACGTTTGCTGACGCAACGGCATGGCAGGTTGATGGAACATCGGTGACGGCAGGCGACTGCACCGCAGCGGTAACCACTCCGTTCGACGGCGATGCTGCACCGGGCCTTCTTGAAGGAACCGACATGATGGCCGTTGCCGACACCTGCACGATCACCATCGATGTGACCGTGACACCCGGGGCCGACCTCGGTGCCTACGACAATACCGCCACCGCATCCGGCACATCGCCGGCCGGTGAAGGTGTCGACGACATCTCCCAGGACGGCGCCGAAGCTGACACCGATGGTGATGGCGATCCAGGCAACAACAGTGACCCGACTCCGGTTTGGTTCACCGAGGAGCCCCAGATCAGCCTGACCAAGGACATCTTGGATGGACCGGTCAACAACGGAGACGGCACCTACGGCCTGACCTACGGCTTTGTTGTCGCCAACAGCGGCAACGTGGCTCTGGCAGACGCCCAGGTAGACGATGACCTGTCGGCCACGTTCACCGAAGCAGCCAGCTTCGTTGTTACACCCGGCTCGGTCACGGTGACTGCGGGTGACTGCAGCGCATCGGCCAGCTTCGATGGTGTTGCCGACACCGGCATGCTTGCAGGAACCGACACGATGGCAATCACCGATACCTGCACGATGACCTTCGAGGTCACCGTGACACCGGGCACCACGCTCGGTGACTACAACAACACCGCCACCGCCTCCGGCACCTCACCGGCGGGTGACGGTGTTGACGACATCTCCCAGGATGGCGCCGAAGCTGACCCCGAAGGCGACGGCCCAGGTGACAACAGTGACCCGACACCCGTCGAGTTCCCGGAGAACCCGGGGATCAGTCTGACCAAGGAAACCGTCGCTGGCCCGGTGAACAACCAGGACGGCAGCTACAGCCTCACCTACGGCCTCGTTGCCACCAACACGGGTGACGTTCCACTGGCAGGTGTGCAGGTGGACGACAATCTGGACACCACCTTTGCCACGGCATCCATCTGGATCGTGACCGCAACCTCGGTTACGGCCGGTGACTGCTCGAGCAGCACCAGCTACAACGGTCTGACCGACATCGGCACGCTTGCCGGAACGGACTCGATGGCGGTGGGCGCAGCCTGCTCCATCTCCATTGACGTGACTATTGTCCCCGGTGCCGAGCCTGGCCCCTTCGACAACACGGCAACCGCAGGCGGAACCTCGCCTGGCGGAACAGCCGTGAGTGACATCTCCCAGGACGGCGCAGAAGCCGACCCGGACGGTGACGGCGACCCCTCCAACGACAGCGACCCAACCCCCGTCTCCTTCTCGGAGAACCCGGAGATCTCGCTGACGAAGGACATCGTCGACGGACCCACCAACCGTGGTGACGGAACCTTTGACCTGACCTACGGCCTGGTCGTCACCAATACCGGTGACGTTCCACTGGCTGGCGTGCAGGTAAGCGACGACCTTTCCGTAACCTGGGCTGACGCAACGTCGTGGGCCGCTGGAGTGGTGACGGTTACCGCAGGCGACTGCGTGGCATCAACCACCTTCGATGGTTCGACGGACACCGGCCTGCTTGCTGGAACCGACGGTCTCACCGTTGGTGAGAGCTGCACCGTGACCGTGGCGCTCGAAGTTGTACCAGGGGCGGATCTTGGCCCCTATGACAACTCGGCAACCGCCGACGGAACCTCACCTGCAGGCACTGACGTCAGCGACATCTCCCAGGACGGCATCGAAGCCGACCCGGATGGTGACGGCGACCCGTCCAACAACAGTGACCCGACCCCGGCATGGTTCACCGAAGAGCCGGCAACGGCCCTGACGAAGGACCTCGCTGAAGGCCCCACCAGCAACGGTGACGGCACCTATGACCTTGTGTACAGCATGGTCCTCGCCAACACCGGCAATGTGCCGCTCACCGGCGTGCAACTCAACGACACACTCTCCGAAGCCTTCGCTGATGCGACAAGCTTCGACGTGAAGAGTCACGAGGTTGCCTCTGGTGTGTGCACCGCATCCACCACCTACGACGGTGTCTCTGACACCGGCCTGCTGAGTGGCGACGATGTGCTGTCAACCAGTGACAGCTGCACGGTTGAGATCACCGTGGTGGTGACGCCCGGCGCCGAACTCGGCCCGTACAACAACAGCGCCACCGTCGCCGCAGCAACCTCGGCCGGTGCCCTCGTCAGCGACGTGAGCCAGGACGGAGATGATGAGGATCCCGACGGTGACAACGACGCTGGAAACAACAGCGACCCGACACCGGCAGAGTTCCCCATTGATCCATCGATTGCTCTGTCCAAGCGTGTTGCGGATGGTCCGACACTCATCTCGGGTTCGAACTACTCGCTCACCTACCGTCTGAATGTGGCCAACACTGGCGACACAGCGCTGGCCGACACGCAGGTGGAAGACAAGCTTGCAACCACGTTCGCAGCCGCCAAGGCCTGGACGGTTGAAGCAGTGACTGTTTCCAACGGAGACTGCACAGCATCCACAACCTTCAACGGTGACAGCGATGCCGGTCTGCTCAGCGGAACCGACACGCTTGCCACTGGAACATCGTGTGTGATTGATGTGAAGGTGACGGTTGACGTCGGAACCGCAGACGGCAACTTTGAGAACACCGCCACCGCAACCGGAAACGGACCCGGCGGAGCTCAGGTGACCGACGTGAGTCAGGACGGTGCCGACGCAGACCCGAACGGCGACGGCGACGCCACCGACAACAACGTACTGACGAAGGTGTTGGTGAAGGGTGTCAGCGCTCCGCCGCCACTCCTGGCCTTCGTGGCACCGACACCCACACCAGTTCCGCAGCCGGTGACCCCACTTGCACTCACCGGTGCGAACTCGCTGCGGATGGCCGCTCTGGCTGTCGCAATGCTCGGCTTCGGCGCAACTCTCGTGCTCGGCGCACGCCGACGCAGGGAGGACTGACCGACACGCAGTAACCCATCCAAACCGAATGAGCCCCGGCGCCACATGTGGTGCCGGGGCTCTTCGCGTTCCCGTGTCTTCGCCGGGTTCTGACACCCAGCAGGTCCGTGCCGCGAGTCCTGCCCGTCGCAGTGCGAGGATGGGGCCGTGGCAAACCGTCGACCCGTCACAGCCGCAGTGGTTGCGGCCACAGCGCTTGTGGTTGCGCTCGTCATCGTGATGGCGCGCGGTCGGCTCTACGCCCCGGCTGTCTCGTCCGTGGACGCCATGCCGATCATCGCAACCAGGGTCGAAACGGCCCCGGATGAGCCAGGCACGCTCGCACCGTATGCCGGGCTTGGCGCGTGGCTTGACGCATTCGATTACTCCCCGGCCTACGGGCCGAACGGTGAACCTGCGCTGGACGCCGGGGTCACCGTCGAGGAGATGGACGCAGCGGGGGTAAAGACCATCTTCATCCAGGCAACCCGGTTCAGTTCACGGACCGCTGGCCTTCTCGAAGATGAGTGGGTGCTGGCCGACATCCTGCTGCGCGCCCACCAGCGGGACATGGATGTTGTTGCCTGGTACCTACCGGCGCTGGATGATCGGGCCGAGGACACCGAGCGAATTGCCGCGATGCGAGACTTCAGTGTGCTTGGCCATCGTTTTGACGGCGTCGCCATCGATATCGAAGCGGACCCGGAGCCCACGCCGGAAGAGCTTGAGCGGCGCAACGCAGCGCTGCTGAACATCTCTGCTTTCACAAGAGACGCCGCATCAGGGATGCCGGTGGGCGCAATTGTGCTTCCTCCTCCGCTTATCGAAGAGGTGAACGAGCAGTTCTGGCCAGAATTCCCGTGGCTGGATATTTCTGAGTTCTATGACGTGTGGCTTCCAATGAGTTACTGGTCGGGACGATCCGATGCCTCGGGTTATGGCGATGGATATGCGTACAGCCTCGAAAGCATCCGACGAATCCGGGAACGCATTGACCAACCCAACGCGCCGGTGCACGGCATTGGTGGGATCGGGGGAGTGGCCGGGGAGCGGGACTTCACCGCTGCGGAAATCCTGGCATCCATTGACGACTACCCGCTGTTTGCCCAGTCGCTGGCCGATGCCGGCGCCATCGGCGGCTCCATCTACGACTGGAACACACAGGACGAGCACGCACGGCAATCCATGCAGATTGCGTTTATGCGCGGTGCCGCGGCGAATCTCCCGGCAGCCCCTGACTGGGTGCCAGCCGAAGGCTGAGTTGCGTCAGGCGGCTGGATCGAGGCCGAGTGCGTTCCGCAAGTCTGTAATCACGTCGCCCAACATGACGGGGATGTCGTGGATCTCACCGTCCTGATACACCAGCGACCGCTGGCGGCCGAACACGTCCAGGACGAGCGCGGCCACAACCCGAGCGCCATGCTGGTTCACGCCTTCGACGACGGCGCCTATCGCCCATGCGTCCCCGGGAGGCTGCAACTGCTTGCTGTGTTGTTGCAGCCATTGAATGGGGTGGGAGCCGTGTGCGGTTGCAAAGAAGGGAAGAGCGTGAATACGTGATCCATGGTCGTTGAGCGCCTCGTCGCAGAGCGATGAGAGCAGGTGGACAGGGTCAGGGAGCAGCGGAGTTGGAACGCGCATGGTTGCCTCCAGGCATGTGGTGGTTTGGAGGCAGCATCGGCTGCGAGCGGCACAAGGCCCGGGAGGAGGGGGACTCCTCAAAGGAGATGGGGTGTCAGTGCGTGGTCTTGGTGTTGTTGAGCTGGAGCCGCTTCACAGCACCGATCAGCACCTTGCGGCCGATGGCGGGACTCTCGTCAAGCAGAGACATGAACTCGCGACGGTTGAGAACCTGAAGCATGCAATGGGACGTGGCAACAACCGTTGCGGCTCGGGGTGCGCCGGACACGATGGAAAGCTCGCCCAGAAAGTCGCCGCGCTTGAGGTGTGCGACAGTGACGCCATCAATCTCCACGCTGGCGGTGCCGTCCATGATCACCATGAACTCGCGACCGGGAGTTCCCTGACGGGTGAGAACACGGCCTTCATCGACGTGGACCTCGGTCATCATCTTGGCCACGGTCTTCAAATCTCGCTTGGACAGCTCCGAAAAAATCGGGACATCTCTCAGCTCAACATCGCCCGGTGCCCTGTGGCTTTGTGTCATGTCTGGTGTGGTCCCACAGTTGTCATTGGTTCTGTCACTGGTTCTGTCATTGGTTTAACAGTCATTGATTCTTTCAAACACTACTACTTGACTGCGACAGGATTCACTGGAGAACCGCACCCGCCCACGAACGAAAGCGGCGATGCGTCCAGCAGGAAGTCCCACTGGCCGTCGGGTCGGGTTCTAAGCTCGTGCCTCGTGACCACTCCTTTGCCCCGACAACACGACGATCCAACCGGCACCTTCCTCTGGCAGCGCCCGGAGGCCGACCGGGCGGACACCCGTCTGGGCCAGTTCACCGAACTGCTTCATGAGCGCGGCCATGGCCCCTTCGAGGGGTATGAAGATCTGCATACATTCAGCGTCGAACAGCTCGCACCGTTCTGGGATGCACTCTGGGACTTCACCGACGTGGTGGGGGAGAAGGGCTCAGCTGTTGTTGTTCCCGCAGACAGAATCGAAGACACTCGGTTCTTCCCAGAGGCCAGCCTCAACTTTGCAGAAAACGTCCTCGGCAGCCCGAGTGATGAGACTGCCATCATCTTTCAGGCAGAGGTTGGGGAGACGATCACCCGGACCCGGGCGCAGATGCACACGAACGTCGCGAACTTCCAGGACGTCCTCCAATCCGCTGGTGTGGGGACCGGTGATCGCGTTGCGGCGTGGATGCCGAACATCCCCGAGGTGTACGAGATCATGTTGGCCGCGGCCGGACTTGGTGCAGTGTTCTCGTCCGCGTCACCGGACTTCGGCGTGGACGGCGTGGTTGACCGGTTCAGCCAGATTGAGCCGAAGATCCTCTTCGTCGCCAATGCATACATCTACAACGGTAAGCCGTTCGATTGTTTGGAGCGCCTGGCGCAGATCCGCCCGCAGTTGCCGAGCGTGGGCGCCGTGAAGGTCCTTCCGTACGTGGACGGCTGGAGCAACGACATCTCGGCAGTTGAGGACGCTGAATTGCTCGACCCAGCGCTGGCCGCACCCGACACCGAGGTACGTACACCGCACTTCGAGCAGTTGCCGTTCGACCATCCGGTCTTTGTGCTCTATTCGTCGGGAACCACCGGCAAGCCCAAGTCCATTGTGCACCGAGCCGGCGGGGTGTTGCTGACGCACCTCAAAGAACATCAACTCCACAACGACATTCGCCCGGCTGATCGGGTCTTCTACTTCACCACCACAGGCTGGATGATGTGGAACTGGTTGGCCACGGTGCTCGCCTCGGATGCGACCATCGTGGTGTACGACGGCAACCCGGCATACCCATCGATCTCCCGACTGTTCGACATGGCGGACGAGTTGGGCATCACGCTGCTTGGAACGTCAGCCAAGTTTCTCGAGTCGGCAAAGAAGGCGGGGATCAGCCCAAAGGTCACTCACGGTCTCGACACGGTTCGATCCATCACGTCCACCGGTTCGCCGCTCTCGCCCGAAGGATTTGCGTGGGTGTACGACGAGATTGCGTCGCACGTCCATCTCGCCTCCATGTCTGGCGGCACGGACCTGTGCGGCTGTCTGGTGTGCGGCGATCCGAACGGCCCTGTCCATGCCGGAGAGATTCAGTGCGCGGCGCTTGGTATGAACATGGATGTTGTTGACGAGAACGGGATGTCGGTGCCCACCGGAGAGCAGGGCGAATTGGTTTGCCGCAGTCCATTCCCTTCCATGCCGTTGACGTTCTGGGGAGACGATGGCGACGCCCGCTACCGCTCCGCCTACTTCGAGCGGTTCGCGGGCATGTGGCACCAGGGGGACTACGCCGAGTGGACACCTCGAGGTGGCATGATCATCCACGGCCGCTCTGATGCCACGCTCAACCCGGGCGGTGTGCGGATTGGTACGGCCGAGATCTACCGGCTCGTGGAAGATGTCCAGGAGGTGCTCGAAGCGATGGTCATCGGCCAGCAGTGGGAGAGCGACACCCGAATCGTGTTGTTTGTACGGATGCAGGACGGTCACGAACTGACCGAAGAGCTGCAGACCCGGATCCGTTCGACGATTCGTGCGGGGGCGACCCCTCGCCACGTGCCTGCGAAAATTGTTGCCGTCGCTGATATCCCCCGCACCCGGTCTGGCAAGCTCACCGAGATTGCGGTTCGCGACATCGTCCACGGCCGGACCATCGCCAACGTCGAAGCCATCGCCAACCCCGAAGCCCTCGCCCTCTTCGAAAACCTCCCCGAACTCTCCAGTTAGCGTTCTTCCTCAGAGGAACCGTTTCAAGAGCGTTCTTCCTCAGAGGAACCGTTTCAAGAGCGTTCTTCCTCAGAGGAACCGTTTCAAGAGCGTTCTTCCTCTGAGGAACTGTTTCAAGAGCGTTCTTCCTCTGAGGAACCGTTTCAAGAGCGTTCTTCCTCTGAGGAACCGTTTCAAGAGCGTTCTTCCTCTGAGGAACTGTTTCAAGAGCGTTCTTCCTCTGAGGAACTGTTTCAAGAGCGTTCTTCCTCTGAGGAAGCGGTCAGTCGAACGCGGCGAATGCGCGGACGGTGAAGGTGCCGGCGCCGGTGATCTTCGGCGGGACAGCGGAGAACGTGAAGCCCTGTTGGGGGAGTCGGCTCAACGCGGTGAGGTGCTCGACGATGGGGATTTCGGCACCGAGCAGCACGGCGTGAACCGGACGCTCCCCACCAACGGTTGAATCGATGTTGAGGGAGTCAATGCCGACACATGCAACGTCAGCGGCCACCAGCGCGTGTGCGCTTGCCTCGTTGAGAAACGGGTGATTGTCCAGGTAGGCCTCGGTGCCGAAGTGACGTGAGTGATCGGTGCGGATCAGCACCGCGTGACCTGCCAGGCCAAAGAGGTCATCGGCGCTCAGCTCGATGGCCTGCTCGTCGCGCCGGTCAAGACACACCGCTGGCACCTGTGCCACCCGGTCCAACTGAAGCTTCGTCAGATCGTGGCCATCGGCAAAGCGATGGAAGGGCACATCGATGTACGTGCCGGTGTTCGTGCACATCGTGACCAAACCGATCTGGAACGTGACGCCAGGACCGTAGATCTTCTCGGCCGCCTCGCGGGTCAAATGATCAGCCACCACGGGCACGGGCAGACCCGGATAGGTGACCATCCCGTCGGTAATGACATGACTCAGATCCACAAACTGCATGGCTCGAATCTAGAAGCCATCGTCTTTCAGATAG
>Ga0209828_1000737_pt1 | contig 31008 bp, 27 predicted proteins | sample MaitaG_FD_187429 | JGI IMG/M metagenome (GOLD analysis project Ga0209828, IMG submission 187429) | Marine algal microbial communities from Maine, USA - Maine_Asex2 metaG (SPAdes) (version 2) | ecosystem: Host-associated > Algae > Red algae > Unclassified | place: Maine, USA | collected 2015-01-05
AAGATCTACCTTAATTCAGATCTGTCTTTAGAGATTTTATCCCAATATCTGGATATATCTGAGAAGAGGTGCTCTCGCTTTTTTAGTACAACACTTCAGACTAATTTCAAAAGCTACATCAACAACTACAGAGTACTTGAATTCAAGAAAAGGATGAGTTCAGGTAAGTATGATAGCTTGACAATATTAGGGATAGCCTTCGATTCTGGTTTTGATTCCAAGACAACATTCAATAGGGTTTTTAAAAAGGCAGAAGGCATAACGCCATCAGAATTCAAAAAAACCATCAGAAACGCCCAAAAATAAGTACCAAATCACGTTTTGGTACTATTCACATCTGTTATATAGCTTGATTTGTATCATTATTAATTGATACAAACTCACTTTACATGAAAAAGCTATTTGCCCTAATTTTGATCTCATTACCGATGTGGTGTATGGCACAAAAAATGATTCCTGCTACTGCGCTGCAATCGGATGCAAGCCTACTCTGGCAGTCATTGAATGAACTCCACCCCGGGATGTACAGACACGTGGACACTACGGATCTTGTGAGTGGGTATGAGAAGTTGTTAGAGGAATTTTCTGTCGACAGGACACAAGAGGAAGCATTCAAGAATTTTTCAGAATTTGTGGTAAAGATTAAATGTGGACATACTTATCTGAATCCATTCAATCAGCCTTCCAAACTAATTGACTCTATAATCGCTGATCCAGTATTGTTACCTTTCAGCTTTAGGATAATCGAAAATAAGATCATAGTAGATAGTTCTCGGACTGAAAAAATAAATAGCTCAGCTATCATCAAGTGCATAAACGACATTCCTGTTGCAACGATAATAGATAGCCTTAGTCATTATGTGAAAGCTGATGGTAATAGAATGGCTAAGAAAAAGAAAAACCTCGAGGTGTCTTTTGGGTCAAAGTATAATTACTTTGATTACTACTTTCCGCTTATCTATGGATTCAGAGATTCAGTCTCAGTCGAGTTGGAAGATGGAGATATTGTAAGCGTTCCCCTTTTTGATAAGAAGCTTCGTGATAGTAAAGGTTTGGGTACAATTTCCTATGATGATATGTGGTCATATACTTTAGAGGAAAATTATGCTTATCTCAAATTGGGCACATTTGTCACTTGGAAAATGACTTTTGATTGGGAATCTTATTTGGATAACTTTTTTATAGAATTAGATCGTCGTAAGATCAAGAACTTAATTATTGATATTAGAGATAATGAAGGAGGGCTCACTGAATTGACTGATTACCTCACAAAAAAACTTGCTAAGAATAAGGGAAAATTAGTGCCGAGAAGAAAGTATTTAGCTTATAGAAAAGTAAGTGATAACCTAAGACCTCATCTAAGTACATGGAGCAAATGGTTCTACAATGTAACTTTATGGACTAAGAAATATGACGATCACTATCGGACGCCGAGATTTAGCAAAGTAGAGAAAACGATTAAGAAAAATTCTAAAGCCTACGAAGGTGAGACATTCTTATTAATAAATGAGGCCAATAGCTCTGCTACTTTTATCCTTGCGGAAAATTGTAAGGTTAATAATTATGCAACTTTAGTAGGCACGGAAACTGGTGGGACTAAAATGGGCATCACAGGTGGCCAAATATTCTTCCTGACACTTCCTAATACGAAAATAGAAATCGACATACCGCTGATAGGGTCATATCCCACTACAGATCTTCCGGACGAGGGCATTCTTCCTGATATTTCTATACCGGTTACACTAAATGATTTCAGATTAAAAATTGATAGCCAATTAGAATATATTATTGAGAATTTGATTGTTGAAAATTAGTGCCATCTTTTAGCGAGCTTGGAAAAAGTATAGACATGTTCAATAAAGAGTTAGAAGCAGAAAAAAATAGCGGAAAAAATTCGCTCGCTCTATATTTTGAATAATAGTTCTGTATATCGATTTAAGGATTTTGATCTTCTTTCAAGACAACGATCATTTCATAACTTCTTAAATAACATTTAGAGATGTAGAATAGCTTATTCACTTTACCAAAAAAACATTCAATCAAATTCTATCATTTCATACCTGAGAAATCTTCTCAAATTTCCCACTTTTAATATCGAACTAAGGTTAATATAAAGTCTAAAGAGAAACTCGACTGATTTCTTCGTAGATCTGAGCCAAACTGTATCAGAAAACACAAAGGCATCCGTATTTCTGAACTAACAAATATTACCCTCTAAGAAAAAACAGTTAAAAATATATATACAGCTCAGCTGATTGACCAGCCAAGCTGTACAAAATTTTTTCTTTAGCTATCTGTATTAGAATGGTTGCTGCTTAGCATCTAATCCGACGAACTCATTCGCAACGATTTCTGTGATATATCTCTTATCGCCATTCTTATCTTCATAAGATCTACTGACCAGTTTTCCCTTCACTAATACTTTAGATCCTTTAGAGAGTAATTTTCCTACGAGTTCTGCACTCTTTCCCCAGGCGATGATATTATGCCACTGCGTATCTTCTACTTTCTCGCCTTTATTATTCTTGTAATAATCATTAGTGGCGAGTGAGAAGGATGCCTTAGTCTTGCCAGAATCAAAGGTAGATAATTCTACGTCTTTTCCTAAGTGTCCGAGTAGTTGTACTTGATTTCTAATTGTATTCATAATTTTAATTTTTTTGTATCACGCTTTATTGACGTGACGGATATTAACAAAAAGATGATCGTGATGATCGATGACAATGCAAAGATGGGAGAAGAAAAAAGTGATAGTCGTGTAATTAACGTATGTATACGTATATATATGTTTATATTATCTTAGTGATTAACTTAAGTATCTGTTAAATAGATGGTTATGTGGGTTTAGGTCATTTTGATTATTTGTTGTCTTGTTTTTGGATATTTCTTTTTTGTGGTGGGAATGTCTAATTTGGTGGCTGTGTATATTAGTTACCACTAAGCAAAAATCAGAAAAATGAAACATATCAAATTAACACTTCTATTTCTCACATTAGCAAGTTCAGTATTTACTCAAAGTAGATCGTCTTTAGAATTCTCGGCTCTAATTGGAAATTCATATCGAACATTCTTAAATACACCAAACAACTCTACTAATGACAGGCTTATTGACAGCAGAAATCTACACGAGCGTAAACTAAATTATCACGTCGAACTTGGATTTAATAAAGTTCTAAACAAAAGCATGGTACTAAAATCAGGCATAAATTTTTCAAGAATAAACTACTACACAAGCAGACTTACAGGTCTAAGATGGCCCAGTGAACATGATGGAAATGGCGGATGGGAACCAGACCCAACATTACCAAGAGAAATTACAGATCAAGTTAATTATGCATTGATAGGGATTCCTTTACTATTAAAATGCGAACTAAATAGTAAAAGATTTAAACCATATATTGAAATAGGGCCTTCTTTACAACTCTTAACAAAGGCACAATTTATTGGGTCAACAAATTTAGGTTCAGAAACCACAAGCCTAACTAACGAACTAAATTCAATTAACATTTTCGGAAGGGCAGGTGTGGGAATTAGTTACCAAACTTCCATCCGAACTGAGGTTTTTGCAGCAGCTCAATACAGAAAGCAACTGAATAATTTAAGAAAAATGGATATAGTTGAAAAACTTTATGACTATGGATTGAATTTTGGAATTAGAGTCAGGGTGAATTCAAAGCCGAGTGATAACTCATGATGACGATGGCATACCCTTCGGGATACGGCACATATCATAATTCCGTAATCTGCTAGCATGGATTAAATACAGCAGCTGAGTTTACCCCCTCGCTCGTATCAGCCTGCAGTTAAGATGTAATATGATTGAGGTACAAATCGCAGAGCGATAAAAACGTAAATATAATTCAAGTGATAAAAAGTGGTTACTACAGTGTTATCGAAAGAAACAATAAGAGATAAGCATATGGCGTCGACGCTGCAAGCATCGACGAACGGGGGAATATTCTTATCTTAATGTCTAAATAACAGCATAGCGTTACTCCATGCAAAGGTCCATCGAAAAATGTGTGTATTAGAAATCCACATACATTCCTTTGTGTAATGTTTATTTCAAGAATAGAAACTAATATGAAAATATATAATTATGTTTTATTTGTGGCGGTATTAATATTTATGTGTATTGCTTGCAACAAGAATATAAGGCATGGAAACAAAATTAATCCATCTACTAAGTTTGTCTATTCAGTGAAAGATTCAGTTTACTTTGACTTAGTAAACTCAGGTAGCCCAGCTCATGAAGGTCTAAAAGAATTTAATATTACAATTGACAAATCGGACAGCACCATTTATGTTGCTACATATTCTTGTTCTATTGATTACTATCTGGATTGTGCTTGCCAAATTAGTGATGATCCTAAACCTAAGCCATTTAGTATAAAATATAAAGTCGATTATAATTTTAAAGTAGCAAACAATGATAATGTTGAAATATTAGAGCTAAATGAAGCTCAAGATAATTTAAGAAATTTATATTCTGATAAATCATTAGAGAAAAAATGTGACAAACTTGTTAAGAAAGCAATTCAATATTTAGAGGATGAAAATTCACTTAAAACAAAATTTCGATATCTTCTATCACATATCCATAGATATGAAAACACTAACTTACCACAGGAAGCGCTTTCTAAAAATAACTCTATGTATGCTACGATAGATTATGGAAATATTGAAAGTTTCACTGATATTTCTGAGGTAATAGAGATTTCAAATGCTGGTAAGAAAGAAATAGATATATGGAAAATAGAAACCAAACCAGAATTTAAAGAGTTACAGATTTTAAGTGTGTCTGACATTAATGAAGAAAATAAAAAAGGCATAGAAGAAATTGGCAATAGTTTCCTTAAAAATGAACTTGAATTCGAATCAATTAGCAACTTTCTATTTGATTACAAGACATATAAATTAGACAGTAAAACTTCATGTCTTGAAGAATTTCAATTAAGATTAAGGACTGAAAATGGTCAAATTATACATCACATGTATCAGACAATATCATTAATGAATTAGACACTAAATGAAACAATGTATCAAACTAATTTTCTTTCTACTTCTATCATGCTCACAAGTAGAACCCAAAGAAATACAAATATTGAATGATATAATTAACAGGGATTTCGATGATTGTCCGACCTTTAATAAGCTTATACCGATTAGTGTAGAGTCATTTAAAGAATATGAGACGTATCTCAAGTTAGACGATGAAAATAATAGCTTAGAAAAACCAACATCAATAGAAATAGCACCAAGTCCAAATCTAAAAACGACTGTCTCTTTTGGCTATTTGCCTTTTTCAAATTTGATTAATAATTTACAGATAGCAAGAAAAGAGTATGAGAAGATATTTGTAAAGTGCAAATCATTAGAGGGAATCACTAGTGATTTGTATACAAAAAACATGGTAAAAGAAAATTATGAAGAAACTATTCTTTTAAAGTCAGTAGATAAATACCAAGAGTTTGGCTATCCTATTTTGGTCGACGATATAATGATAATATATAGAAACATATATGAAGGAATTAAGTATTCAGATCGATTAAATACAACTGGAAATGGGACTTATTTTGTATACTCTAAGAAAGGTAAGGATTGGATACTAATTAATAAGGTAACTAAATGGACTACATAGCTTAGGAATAATATATACGATTATTAGTAGAATTAAATCAATAGCGTACCATCCGATATTATAATATAGTAGATACTCTTCTTCGGAGATATATATATCCCTGAAAAACAATGAGTTGATTTGTCTGCTATATATGGAAGTTGGTCAGAGTTGTTATTACAATGATTAAATTGTGATAGGTATAATCATAAATATGAAGCACAGTCTCATAGCGAAGAAAATAATAGGATTAAAAAATGCGGATCTAAATCTTCGAAATAAGCTGATAGACGCAGGACAACTTGGAAGTGGAGGATATAACGAAGAAATGAAATCGTTGCATATTAATAATGCTAATGCATTATATGAGATAATAGAAGAGATCGGTTATCCTACAGTTTCCAAGGTTGGTATAGAAGCTAACGAAGCCGCTTGGTTAGTCATACAACATTCTATCGGGCAGCCACACTTTATGAGAAAGTGTCTAGAGTTATTAGAATCTACAGAGAATGACGAGGATAGCTTAAGCCTAAAACACTTGGCATACTTAAGTGATAGAATTGCTGTGTTCGAAGGTAAGGATCAGCTATATGGCACTCAGTTTGATTGGGATAAGAATGGACAATTAAGCCCTCAATCTTATGATGATATTGTCAAGGTCAATACAAGAAGAAAGTCGATCGGGCTCAATACTTTGGAGGAGCAAATAGTGATAATAAGAAAGCGATCAGTACATGAGAATGAATTACCGCCTGCAGATTACGAAAAGCGAAAACAGGAAATGCTCCAATGGAGAAAAGAGGTAGGTTGGATAGAATAGGAGATGAGACGATGTAAGTAGCAAAAGTAATCGTGAGGACTATTAAAATTTATCGGATAAAGGGCGTTATTAGTTCTGTCATAAGTTCCTAATTGTAATGATGTTGCGGTATTTCTGAAAATCCCTACCGCAAGGAGAGTATTCTTACAAATGTGTCAATAGCAAAAAAAATAAATAGTGCAATTAGTGTTAAGAATCATAGCATGGACACTGTATGATCGCAACTATATTGTTCCATTCATATGATGTATCTTAGTTATAAAAATAAGACTCTCTAATCAATGAAGAATTCCTTAATCTATTTTGCAGTCCTTCTTTGCACTATCCCTTCTTGCAAAGAAAAACCAAAAGAGGCCAATCTATTAGAGGGCAAAGAATCTGTTGCTGTTATAGAAACTACACATTTTGGCAGCTGGAAATTTAGTCACCAAGAACCTTCTGATGGCTCACGAAAGGAACACTTTATTAGCTTCTTTCCAGATGGTAAAGGCACTATTATAGCTGGAGTAGATTTAGACACTTTCGTTTGGGTGAAGGATCAAAACCGACTAGGCGAAATTAGTATAAGACCAGAACTTGGTTTGATAGGATATGGATCAGGTAATTCGTCTCAGGTAAGATTAATGACCCATGAAGGTAAGAGTTATATAGAGCTATCGGCTTATGATGGAAATCTAAAGCTGTATTTCTCGCGTCGTTACAATATGATGACTAATTACTTAGAAGATCCATATCATCCTGATAACAACCTATGGAGAATAAGAGCATACAAAGAAATTACTACGGAGCAGATAGAAAGTAAAGTCAATAATTATTTGTTACACTATAAGTATTTATTTAAGGTGGCACTGGATGAAGAAGGCAAGAGAAGATTCACTAATAAAAACTCAAAAGGCATCATTAGAATATACGACGGTGGAATAGGGGTAGTCAGCCCACAGAAAATAAGTGAGGATTGGTATAGTTATTACTATACTAAAGAAGAGGCACTTGCTTCCCTTGATATTCTGAAGAAGAAAATCAAAGATCGGAATATTGCTAAAAAAAGATCTGATGATTGGGTGTTAGCTGGTTACAAGGTTTTGGAAAGAATCACCGGTGAATAATTATGATAAGCTTCCATATTTTGGTCAGGATCAACTTTGTATAGAACTTTGCGCTTGCATGTATAGTAATGGATGTAATTTATGATATCGCAAGAAAACTGAGTGTTAGCAGAGTGGGTTACTTCGGAAAATTCTTAAGTGGAAATTATTGCATATTATGAAAAAAGCGAAAGCAGCCATGCGGCTCCTCTCGCTTATATATTTTAACCAGTTGTAAGTGGCTATGTCTTATCCTAAATCAAATCTATCCAGATTCATCACCTTAGTCCATGCTCTGATAAAATCATCTACAAATTTCTCCCCTGCATCCGAGGAAGCATATACTTCAGATATAGATCTTAGCTCAGAATTAGATCCGCAGATAAGGTCGACTCTTGTTCCTGTCCATTTGATATCACCTGTCTTTCTATCTCTTCCTTCGAATGTATCCTGATCATCAGAAGTAGCACTCCACTTAGTACTGAGGTCTAGCACATTGACAAAGAAGTCATTGCTTAATGCTCCTAACTGAGAAGTGAATTGTCCATGCTTAGAGTTATCGTAATTAGTATCTAAGACTCTCATGCCACCGAGTAAGACCACCATTTCTGGAGCTGTGAGGTTAAGCAGTTGCGCCTTATCTACGAGTAACTCCTCTGCCGAGATAGTATATTTTCCCTTAAGATAATTTCTAAATCCATCTGCTATAGGTTCTAAGTAGGAAAAAGAATCTACATCTGTCTGTGCCTTAGTCGCGTCCATTCTTCCAGGTGTGAATGGTACCGTCTTGTCGTGACCAGCCTTCTTAGCAGCTTGTTCTACACCTACACATCCGCCTAGTACTATGACATCAGCTAATGATACTTTCTTATCACCACTTTGACTATCATTAAACTGTGCCATGATGCCCTCTAACTTATCTAAGATCAGATCTAGCTCAGTCGGATTATTGACTTCCCAAAATTTCTGTGGGGATAAATTAATCCTGGCACCATTAGCACCGCCTCTCTTATCTGAGTTACGGTATGTAGAAGCTGAAGCCCATGCCGTAGATATCAGTTGTGACGTCGGTATGCCAGCGTTAGCAATTTTTTCTTTGATATTCTTCACATCAGCATCATCTATAATCGGATGATCTACTGATGGAATCGGATCTTGCCAGATAAGTACCTCTTCTGGTACTTCTGGTCCCAGATATCTATCTCTCGGACCCATATCTCTATGTGTCAACTTATACCAAGCTCTTGCAAAAGCATCGGCAAACTGATCAGGATTCTCGTAGAATCTTCTTGAGATTTTTTCGTAAGCTGGATCTTCCCTTAGAGCAATATCTGTCGTCAGCATGAATGGGGCATGCCTAATATTAGGATCATGGGCATCAGGTACAGTACCCGCTCCAGCGCCTCCTTTAGGTGTCCACTGATGTGCACCGGCAGGACTCTTAGTTAATTCCCAGTCGTAGCCGAATAGATTCTCGAAGTAGTTGTTACTCCACTTGTCAGGAGTTGTCGTCCAGGCACCTTCTAATCCACTTGTGATAGTATGTACGCCACGCCCAGATTCGAAACTACTATTCCATCCAGAACCCATCTCTACTATAGTAGCACCTTCGGGTTCTGCCGTCACATATTTCTCTGGATCTGCAGCACCGTGTGCTTTGCCGAATGTATGTCCACCAGCAATAAGTGCAACTGTCTCTTCATCATTCATCGCCATACGACCGAATGTCTCTCTGATGTCTACAGCTGATGCTAAGGGGTCGGGCTTGCCATTAGGACCTTCAGGATTGACATATATTAATCCCATCTGTACGGCTGCAAGTGGGTTCTCTAATTCTCGAGCTCCTGTATATCTCTTATCATCTAACCATGTCGTCTCTGATCCCCAGTATACGTCCTGTTCTGGTTCCCAGATATCTTCTCTACCTCCGGCATATCCAAATGTCTCAAATCCCATAGACTCTAATGCACAGTTACCTGTTAATATCATCAGATCAGCCCATGAGATACTTTGTCCATACTTTTGTTTGATCGGCCATAGCAGAAATCTGGCTTTATCTAGATTGGCATTATCAGGCCAGCTATTAAGAGGAGCGAATCTCTGTGATCCAGATCCTCCGCCTCCTCTGCCATCAGCCACTCTATAAGTACCTGCACTATGCCAAGCCATTCTAATAAAAAATCCACCGTAGTGACCATAGTCAGCTGGCCACCAATCTTGGGAATCAGTCATGAGTTCTACGATGTCTTTTTTGACTGCTTGTAGATCGAGAGCATTAAATGCTTTTTTGTAATCAAAGTCTTTATCCATCGGATTGGAAAGATCAGAGAATTGTCTGAGGATATTAAGCTTTAATTGATTAGGCCACCACTCTCGATTACCAGTACCATTCCCAGCACCTTTATTTAAAATACCACTGCTAAATGGGCACTTGGCCTCAGAATTAACATTATAGCTGGAACTATTGCCATTCCCATTTTGATTTTTATTATCCATATTATTTTTTGTTGTTTTGTATATCGTATCGTAAATGACGAAAGTAATAAATAGTTTATATAGATAAAAACGATATAATGTATATATTTATCGATAAAATCGATGACAAGAACTCAAGTATCATATATATTATCACTGGCTAAGTGCCGAAGTTTTGGAGCTGCAGCTGACGAGTGTTTTATATCACAGTCTACTCTAAGCGCTATGATTGCCAAGTTCGAAGAGCAGATAGGGATTGAGATATTTAGTAGAAAGACAAGACCTATTTGTGTCACTGATAAAGGTCAGAAAATTATTAATGCTCTGGAGAATATACATAGAGAATTCTTAATGTTAGATGAGAGAGTCAGAGAGATTAAGGAAATAGAGGAGGGACACATACGACTAGCCTGTATTCCTACGATTGCTCCTTTTCTGTTTCCGATGTCTTTAGATAGAATTTCACAATCATTTAGTAAGGTAGATTTTAATATCTATGAATTAACAACAGAAAATATAGTCAGGGATCTAATTAATGGGAAGATCGATATCGGTATCGTCTCTCTGCCTCTTAATGATAAGCATTTAGAAGAGCATCACTTATATGATGAGTCATTCTACATCTATGATTATGGAAGTAAGAATAAAACTAAAAAATATAAGGTATCGGATATTGATATAAATAGATTATGGATATTAGAAGAAGGACACTGTATGAGAAATCAGATCGGAAAGATCTGTAATCTAAAGCAGAAAAAGAGAATGAATGGAAACTTGACCTACAATTGCGGTAGTATCAATACCTTAATAGAGATGGTGCATAAGAATAAAGGGATTACGCTACTACCGCAGTTAGCTATAGACAACAATCAGAATATTGTAAGAGACCATATACACTCATTCAAAGGAACTGCTCTGGTGAGAAAGATAGGCATTGTAGTACATAAGAATTTTGCTAGAAGAAGATTTTTAGGGCAATTAATCCAGATATTAAAAGAATCGGTTAATATCAAAACTTATAAGAGTAGCAACCTGAAGTATTTAGATCCATATTAATATCTCATTAATGTAATCTGAGAGAAGTCAGTAATTTTTTTATCTATTTGCTCAATTTATTAAGAGTTATGTGGGCAGACTTTTGTAAAACATAATTAGCTTAGTAAGCTAAATGAGTCTAATGAAACAAGCTTCTATATTCATCATCATAATAGGTCTTACATCGTTAGGATCTTGTAAGTTGGATTCTCCAAAGAAGGCTGATGAGTCTAAAAATTCTGCAGTGGCAACAGAAATATCAGATGTATCACAGCAAGCTAATGACGATGGGGAAGTACTGCATGGACTCCACGAGGAGCACTATCCTAATGGCCAACTTAAGTCAAGTGGATACTATGACAATGGGCAAAAAACTGGAATGCATAAGGAATGGCTGGAAGATGGTCAGATATCAAAAGAAGGGCTGTATAAGAATGGTAAGGCAAATGGTCCTATGAAATGGTATAGTGAAAAAGGACACTTGTCTGCTTATGGCAAGATGGAAGATGAGAAGCGTATTGGTATCTGGAAAATATGTGACTGGCAGGATGCTAATTTCTGTGCAGAAGGTATGTTTGAAAATGAAGTAGAAGTGGGCTCATGGAAATCTTATCATGCTAATGGAAATCTCCAAAGAGAGAATATCTGGAAAGACGGAAATGTAGTCTCATCAAAATGTTGGGACTATAACGGCATGAAGATAGACTGTGATTGATTAAGTGGAGATAAAAAAAAGCCTTGCAGATAATATCAACAAAGCTATTCTGATAAATTCTATTTCTTGATTCATATCTTAGATAGTGCCTTATCTAAATCTGCGATTATATCATCTATATGCTCTATACCGATACTTAGCCTGATTAGAGAATCAGTTAATCCAATTTTCATTCGATCTTCTTTAGGAATAGATGCATGAGTCATAGATGCTGGATGACCGATTAGTGACTCGACACCACCAAGTGATTCTGCAAGTGCAAATATCTTAGTAGACTTTAATATCTTCTTAGCGGTAGCAAATGTATTTTTCTTAAGATCAAAAGATATCATCCCGCCATAATTAGACATCTGCTTCTTAGCTAGCTTATGATTAGGATGTGACTGAAGACCAGGATAATAGACCTTAGAAACCTTCTTATGATTGTCGAGATATTCTGCGACTTTCTTAGCATTCTCACATGATCGCTGGACTCTTATATGTAATGTCTTTATACCTCTGAGCATCAGGAAGCAATCTTGTGGTCCAGGGATTGCACCGACAGATTTTTGTATGAAGAACAACTTATCTGCAATAACTTTACTTTTTGTAATGATAGCGCCCATTACAACATCAGAGTGGCCACCAAGATACTTAGTACATGAGTGCCATACAATATCTGCCCCTAAGTCAAGAGGATTCTGTAAGTAAGGAGAAGCGAAAGTATTATCTACAACAACTTTCACCTTATGCTTATGGGCGACGATACAGATGGTTTTGATATCTACTATATTAAGCATTGGGTTTGTAGGTGTCTCTATGCAGATGTATTTGGTTTTTTTATTGATATATGGAATGATACTCTTAGGATCATCCATGTCTACGAAGTGTGCTTTGATATCAAACTGACTGTAGCCTTGAGTAATTAATCTGTAAGATCCACCATATATATCATGACTAGCGATAATCTCATCGCCACTCTTCAGTGTTCTAAATATGGCATCTAATGCCGCCATGCCACTGGAGAAGCAGATTCCAAATCTTCCGTTTTCTAATGCGGCAAGATTTTCTTGTAATGTATCTCTCGTCGGATTATTAGTACGAGCATATGCATAACCCTTATGATCACCAGGTGCTGCTTGCACATACGTAGAAGTCTGGTATATCGGTGTCATGATTGCTCCAGTGGATGGGTCAGGTTTTACGCCTGCATGTATTGCTTTTGTTCCGAATTTCATAGGTCTAATTTTGTTGATTATGAATAGTATCGCATAATACGTTTAAGATAAATAGTTTTTAGCTCTCTAAGATTGTTTTTGTTATTTGTGTCATCCTCTTTCAGGACAAGACACATATCAAATAAAAAAAGCGTATGAAAAATCATACGCTTTTTATGCTTTATTGATGATTGGATAATCTAAGTATTACAGAGACTTACATGCCCCTACAATATCATTGATACTCAAGCCATATTTTTCTAATAACTGCACTGGTGTGCCACTTTCGCCGAAGCTATCATTAACAGCAACAAATGCCATCGGGCTTGGCTGCTTTCTCGCTAAGAGTCCTGCGATGCTTTCGCCTAATCCACCATTACGCTGGTGTTCCTCTGCGACGACACATTTGCCAGTTTTCTGTACAGACTTAAGAATCGCATCTTCGTCGAGTGGTTTGATTGTATGTATATTAATTAATTCTACACTCATGCCATCCGCTTCTAATTTCTTAGCAGCTTCTACGGCATACCATAACATATGTCCTGTTGCGACTAATGTGATGTCAGAGCCTTCATTCAGCATGATAGCTTTGCCGATTTCGAATTCTCCTTCTGGCATAAATACTGGCCAGCCAGGTCTTCCAAATCTTAGATAGACAGGGCCATGATGATCCGCAATTGCTTTAGTTGCTGCTTTTGTTTGATTGTAATCAGCTGGATTAATGACGGTCATGCCGGGAAGCATTTTCATCATGCCCATGTCTTCTAATATCTGATGTGTCGCTCCATCTTCTCCAAGTGTCAATCCTGCATGTGAAGCACAAATTTTTACATTCTTATCAGAGTAGGCGATCGATTGTCTGATCTGATCATAGACTCTACCGGTACTAAAATTAGCAAATGTTGTAGTGAACGGTATCTTGCCAGCCGTAGCTAATCCTGCAGCTATACCCATCATGTTAGCTTCTGCTATTCCGACCTGGAAAAATCTCTCTGGATTCTCTTCTATGAATTTATTAATCTTAAGTGAGCCAATAAGGTCAGCACACAATGCGACTACATTAGAATTCTCGCGGCCGAGTTCAGTCATACCAGCACCGAATCCATCACGAGTCGCTTTCTTTTCTGTATAAGTATATTTATCTAAGCTCATATTAATAGTCTCCTAAGGTTTCTTCTAATTGGTTTAAGGCAATTTCTGTTTGTTCTGCATTGGGTGCTTTGCCATGCCACTTATGTGTTCCTGACATAAAGTCTACCCCTTGCCCCATTACAGTTTTCATAATGATAACAATGGGCTTGTTTTGTTTTGATTGTGCTTTAGCTTTTGCCATTGTTTCTATAATATTCTCGAAGTCATGTCCATCCATATGCAGGACTTCCCATCCGAATGAAGTCCACTTACCATCTAAGTCACCGAGAGATAATACGTCTTCATTAGCGCCGTCTATCTGCTGCCCGTTCCTATCTACTACAGCAATTAGATTATCTACCTTGTGGTGAGCGGCAAACATGATAGCTTCCCAGTTCTGACCTTCTTGTAATTCTCCATCGCCACATAGTACGTATACAGTCTTATCGTCATCGTCTAATTTTTTTGCTAAAGCCATACCGATAGCTGCAGATATACCTTGCCCTAGAGAACCAGAGGCTATTCTTATTCCTGGTAATCCTTCGTGAGTGGCGGGATGACCCTGAAGTCTAGAATTTAGTTTTCGGAATGTAGCTAATTCGCTTTTGTCAAAATAGCCACTATGGGCTAATGTGCTGTACCATACAGGTGAGATGTGTCCATTTGATAAAAAGAAGACGTCTTCCCCTTTTGCATCCATATTAAATGATGGATTATGATCCATTATATTAAAGTACATTGCTGTAAAGAAATCTGCACATCCTAATGAGCCACCTGGGTGACCAGAATTAACAGCAGCAACTTGACGTATAATATCCCTTCTGATTTGCGAAGCGATCTTTTTGAGTTCTGAAATATTTTCAGACATAGATTAGTTGAGATTGATTGAGTAAGAATTGAGTATGTAGAAAAAAAAAGGCAAGCATAAGCTTGCCTTTAAAGTGGAAATTTTTCTTCCAAGCTTATTTGTTTACAGTATCAGCCAGCGCTTTTCCAGGCTTAAACTTCACAACTGTCTTTGCAGCTATTTTAATAGTTTCACCTGTAGCAGGATTTCTACCATCTCTAGCAGCTCTCTCAGATGTAGAGAAAGTACCGAAGCCTACAAAAGCAGCCTTGTCTTTTGCTTTTAAAGTTTTTTCTATAGAATCAAATACAGATTGTACTGCATCCGTTGCTTGTCCTTGAGTGATTCCTGCAGATTCTGCAACAACTTTGATTAAATCTCCTTTGTTCATTATGATCAAATTTTTAAAACTGAGTAATATTAAATTTTACATCGCAAATGTAGACCTTAAGAACACATAATCAAAATATCTAATGTATATAATTGATAAAAAACCTCTATTTTATTGATGTTTTCAGCAATTTTAAGTCTTATTTCGAGTTTCTTAAGAACTGTAACTCGATTATACCTAATTTTAACATAGTTATGAAAAAGTCTAAAACGTACATATTCTTCTTAATCACTGCATTTTTTATGCTGGGTATTTCCATGCCATCTTGCAAGTCTGGCGAAGGTTGCGCTAACCAAAACCAATATAAAGTCAAGACTGATAAAAATGGTAACATGACAAGTAAGCGAGGTAAGTCTACACTCTTCTCTAAGAAACAAAAGAAGAAAAAACGTAAGAAGTCTTAATCTTACTTTTAAATAAAAATACATTTGATACACACCTCAGAACGAATGATCGTTACGATCAATCGGTTATCAGTAAATTGCGATAATTAAAAGACAACTAATGAGGTATTTCATATTTGTAACTTTATTTTCTGCAATCTTTCTGACATCTTGCTCCAATACAAAATCATTAGAGAAAGGACATTTCCGAACGAAAGAGACCATAGGTATATTAGTAAAGCCTATAGAATTTCATATTGTTAAAAAAGGGGTATTTGTTGGTAGTAACCCAATAACCATAGCAGTAAGTGCAGGTGCTACTGTTATTATGAATAAAAAAAAGGGTAGCATAGAAGACTCAGTTATGGTCGTACTTAATCAGGATGATATAACTCCGACTGATGAGATCGCAAAATTATTCTTAGAGATACATGAGAAATATGGTGTGGAGTGCAAAATTATAGATGTAGACCTAAGGGAGTTTCCATTAGAAAAACACAAGCCAACTATGCAAAAGCTTAAGCAGGCAGACATGGATTATACAGTATTTGGCGAGAAGTATGATATAGATCGCCTCTTGTTAATCGATGTAAAAAATGAAGTAAATAAATCAATTATTGGTGGAGTGATCACAAAAGTTACACCTCTCACAATTGATATGGATAACAATACTTTTCTATATGCTTCTATGTATAAAAAAAGTAAGCAGATGTCAGGAAAGTGGAAGAAATCTGAGAACTTCGAAGAGCTTACCGATGCGATTGATTCTAATATAGAAGAGGTAATTAAAAAAATAAGTGTCCGATTTAGATTATAGGCTTGATGTTTTCTGATCAAAGCAAAGAATATTTTATTAGCAGTAAACTCAGATTTAATTATCTGTTAGTTTTTTGTAATCGATCATCGATAGCGTCTCCGATGCTATTAAATAAATAGATCACAAGGTATATCAGCAGCCCCGGAAATAGAGCTAACCACCAAGAAGAAATATTGAGCCGTGCATCCCTCAGCATACTGCCCCAGGTCACCTGATCCAATGGAATACCGATTCCAAGAAATGACAAAGATGATTCCAAAAGTATGGCAGAAGCAAAGCCAAATGCTGAAATAATTATAACTGGAGACACTGTCAATGGCAAGATGTAATCTTTGAAGATTTTGAAATGGCTGAGTCCTGCCACTTTAGCAGCTGTGATATAGTCTTCGTTTTTGATATTGAGAATTTCTGCTCTTAAGTGTCGGGTTACTACCGGCCATCTGAGGAAAGCTATTACAATAATCACATTCCAAATATTCGGTGTAGCAAACAATGATATTAAAACCAATAGTAGAAACATGTTAGGAATAGACCTAAATACTTCTATGAGTCGTAGGATAATAATATCTAAAGGTATACTTATACCGTTACTTACTTTTGGATCAGAGAACAGATTAATAATCCATAGATACAGAAATGGTATTACGAGAGCTAAGCACTTAACTAAAACCGATCCATATATCAGATAGAAGATACCTAACAGTATTACTAAGGCGAAGCCCAGCAAAACTGGCCAAGTCATCCGCCAAGTATAATCTCCAATATATCCACTCAAAAATCCAAAAAATAATCCTAAGATAAGCGCAAGGAGAGTAGTCAGAAATCCAATCCTAATCGCAACTCCTGTACCATATAATAATCCAGATAACACATCTCTACCAATTATATCAGTACCAAGCCAATGTCTGTGATACAATGAACTTACTTGCTGCTTATCGAATGGTCCGACGTTACGATTGTCCATATCGATAGTGTGATGAGAGTAGGGAATCAGTGTTTTAAAACCTGATTCTGACGGATCATTACTACTGATGAATGAGAAGCCACGATCTGAGTGCCCGACGATATAGTTTTCATTCGCGATAAATGGATGAAATATTCCTATGAAAATAAACAACAATAGTCCGATACTTTGCCTGCGACTGATTCCTATATATTGGAATAACTTCCTAAGCATCGTACCTTATCTTAGGGTTAGCGATTGCATAGAATATATCTCCTATAAGGTATATGACGGTAGTGACAAGCGCAATCACCATCACGATGCTGAACACAACATTCCAGTCTGTATGTCCGATCGAGTTAAATAATAATCTACCGATACCTGGAATATTAAATATTACCTCTAATAGCAATGATCCAGCAAATGCATTAGCCATAGCTGATACGATGATGGTTATCATGGGCATGAGCGCATTTCTTAGAGCATGTTTCTTGATAATCGTCTCTCGGTCTATACCCTTAGCATATGCTGTCTGGATGTATGGCTTCTGCATCTCATCAGAAAGTGACCTTCTTATGAATCGTGTCGAGTAGGCAAGTGAGGTAATGGTTAGGCATAAGATAGGAAGTAAGAGCTTATTTACATTATGCATTATATGATACATCGTAGACTTACCAGGATAGATGTCGATACCTACAGAAGGAAATATATTAGTCCAACTACCATAATCATCAGTAGTCAGATAGACAACCAGCAATGTAGCTAACCAAAAAATGGGAATAGAATAAAATAAATATAAGCCTTGATTTAAAAATTTAAGGAAGCGACTATTTTCATTTTTCACAAAGTAATAACCGAGCAAGAAACTCAAAAAAATGCTCAACACTAAGTCTAGCAGCGTGATGCTTAAAGTCCATTGTAATGCAGTGCCTACTTTAGATAATGATGACTTACCATCTATTAGAGAGGCACTATCAAAAAAAGAAAAAAGCCAATTATGATACTGGTTATCAGTTCCATGCCATATCCACTTAGGAAAATATATACCTACTGACTTATGTTGCTCTCTTAGTAACTGAGATAAATGACCGATCTTATAATCTCTACTTTCTAATATCTTGCTGATATCTTGCCAGTGATATTTATTTTTTAGAGCTTCATTAACTTCGGTTCTTATTATTCTATCAGAGATGGCATTTATATTATCTGGATAATAGTGAGGACTTATTGCAAAATAGAAATTTGGAAGATTCAGTTTTAATTCTGTATAGACAGATCTATACTCCTTGTTAGTAGATTCACTGATGCCCCGATTATTAAGTATAGAGATCGTAGGATCCTGAGGCACAGCCTTGCTTAATAAGAATGCAACTACACTGATGATCCATATGGTCGGCAATATAATTAATGTTCTCTTTATAATATAACGGAACAACTATATACGGCTTAATATTACGGAATATAGAATATGATATTCCAATAGCTTATATTTCATCTTTTAGTGTAAATGTATTGGCCATATAGCCAGGACGCTTGCTAGTGGTGGTTATATTGAGCTTATGATTACCGACAAACTTAAGCAATGGACTGTATAAGAAAATCATTGGTTGGTCTTCATATATTTTTTTTTGGAATTCTAAGTAGTACACTTCTCGTTTTTCTGCATCTCTTGTCTGTCTGATTTTTTGGATGAGTGCATCGACTTCGGGGTTGTTGTAAGCAGCAGTATTGCTTCCCCCAGGAATCGCATTATCAGAGTGCCAAGATGAGTAGGGGTCATCAGCTATCACATCAGACGCTTTAGCTAATGCCGCCATATCATACTTATATGTGTATAGATTTTCTTTCCTCATCACAGACATCTTTTTAGCAACGATATTTAATTTTACACCCGCTTTTTTAGTGTTCTGTTGGAAGATGAGAGCAATGTTTTTACTTAGTGGACTACCTGTAATAAGAAACTCTAATTCCATTGGTGTTCTCTTTCCATTTATAACTTTGTCTAGAATGCCGTCATTGTCTGTGTCCTGCCATCCCGAGCTGCTTAGTAGCTTTTTAGCTTTATTTATATCATAAGAAATAGGTGTAATCGATTCGTTGTAATAGGACTTAGTAGGGTGGAAAGGTCCGATCGTTCTAACACCTAATCCTCCATCTAAGGTCTGTATGATATCCTCTACATCGATGAGATATGATAGGGCCTTTCTGACAATCTTGTCTGATAGTATTTCCGATTTATTATTCATCGGTATATAATATGTAAACATTAATTGTGGGGTATGGAAAGAAAAGGAGTCTGCATGATTATCTCTCAGGTCCAGAAAATCATTAGCTGACCTTAACTGAAAAAAATCTAATTTACCTTCCTTTGCCATTGTTAAAGCAGTAAGATCATCTGGCACTATTTTAAAAATCATCTTCTTTGGATATCCTTGCAATGACGGAGCATTTGAAATTTTATCTCCCCAGTAATTTTCTCTTTTTCCTAAGACAAGATATTCGTCGGAGGCTTCATCAGTAATATGATAGGGTCCAGCCTGTACGATACCTACTCGATCATTCACAGCATTATTAATATTGTCCATCAGTGATATCTGTAAGGTGTCTTCCGAGGGAGCAGTAATGTCGAGTTGACTATTAGGATCATAGATGTGTAGTGGGATAGGGTAGATGCTTACGCAGGTCTCTTGCGATAGCATATAGTCAGGATTAAGATATACAGTTACCTTATTCGGGTTGTCTTCATATAGCTTGACAGATAGTATATTCTCTAAGTATGGCTTCCATCTTGTAGCCTTGCTGAGTGGATGCTTAATGACATCGATAGTGAATGCATAATCGGTGGCAGTTAGGGCTTGTCCATCAGACCATTGTGCTGCATCTCGGAATATGAGATCATAAGCGACGGCTTCCTCTCCATTATCTGTCGTGGTCTCATAGGCTTCTGGGATGGATTCGATAAGTATAGGATATAATTCTAAGGATTCTGGATGGAAGTCTGCGACTGGTAGGAATATATATTGATATAATTCTCTACCTGATGCTGTAATTTCAAAGAGGGGATTAATTTTGCCAGGATCTTTTCGCAATCGTATATTGATCTCTTCTAAGCTGTCATCCTTAGATACATTAGTGTCAGTATTGCAAGCAGACTGGACTAAGAATACCAGTAATATTATTATCCATCTACAGTTCATATTCTCTTTTTTATTTTACGATAATATCGAAAGGGGGTACATAGTCGTACTACAATATAATAAGCAAGTTGCAATATATGCACAGAATACATATTATTTTAATCTAAGAAAATTGTGTGGATAAGTTGAGCTCCTAAGATCTAGCTTAGAAGTCCATGCCTAAACTGATGTAAAGTCTTGGATCTTGTACAGTTCTGGATTCTATACTCCAGCCATAATCCAGCTTAAGAAAGTAGCCTAATAGTGTACTTCTAAATCCAAATCCATAACCCATGACAAGAGGATCTCGAAAGTATCTTGCTTGCACAGAAATGACAGGATTATCTGGTGGGCTCTCGATGAGAATATTATTCAGTAGATTATCATTACCATTAGGATCGAGACCATACCATGCGAGACCTGCATCAAAAAACCCAGTCACCTGGAAATTCTTAAAGAAAGCCAAGCCATTCTTTCTCAAACCTAAGAATCGGAAAATAGGTACTCTTATTTCTGCATTAGATAATAGATAGGAATTGCCATTACGAGCATTATTCTGGAATCCTCGCAGGTGTGGAGCTAATACCTTATATGCAAACGCTTCTGACTGCGGTACTGGAATGCTATTGTCATATTTAGATAGTATCCAGTTTTCTACACCACCTAGATAATATACAATCCTATTACTTCCTAAAGAAGTCGCTCCTGCACCTCTAAGCGCCAGCACAGCATCTTTAAATATTGGGATATAATGTCTAGCATCAAAACCAAATACACCTGTATAGCCCTTAGATAAGTCTACATCTAATCCATCGTCAAATTCTAAATTAAATAGGTTAATCACTTCTGCGTAGAACTTATATCGAGTCCCATTTTTTATATTGACACTCACATCAAAGCTATTATCAAATACATATTCTGCCTTAAGGCTCAGTCTCTTCTCATTCACTAAAGGTGTGTTATAAGATTGTGCATCTGTAATCAATCTAAAATACTTATCAAACCTCAGCGACCCCGTCAATCGCAAAGAAGTATATACATCAAACGGATATTTCAATCTATACAGACCTAAGAATGTATGCCGCTTTTCTCTTTCCGCTGGGAATGTATTAGGATTGATAATTCCAGATTCTGCTTTTCTGTAGAATGCGAATCTCTGGTCTAAGAAATGTTTATTATTATCATAGACGAAGAAATACTCATACCCATTAAAGCTGGTCGGAACTCGTAATCCTACTTGCAACTCATGATCTTCGAAGAGATCTTTGACCACACCTTTGAATAAGATTCCAGCAGGAACATTCGTTAATTCTTTGTCATCTCCAGCATAACTTTCCAGCCCTTCGAATAGTACACTGTTGTCTAACTTAGTAGAGAAGTCTGCTAATCTAAATTTTACCCGAGATGCAGTGGCTCTCATGGGACTATACTTAATGACTCGCTTACCATCCTGGATGCTACCTGAGAAATAATTAGAAAAGTACTTGTCGAATACAGACGACACCTCTTCTTCCTCTAAGTAGTCTTCCAGTGGAATCATATTTTCAGGATCATCATATTCTGACTGAAACATATTGCCTTTGGTGATTTCTATCTCCTCCTCATCTTCTGTAGGTTGGAAAGGAATAATCACATCATCACTCTTAGATTTTTGTTTTTTGTACCAGACTGTGTTCTGAGTCTTTACACCCTTGGTAGCTAAGATATCTGAGAATATCTTGTAATTGCCGTCATCATAGTAGGTAAAGAACCACTCATTACCTGAAGCAGACGCATCATATAGGATAATGTTTCTTTCTAAGTTACTGACAGCTGATATTCTACCATCCGAAAGATCTTTAACATATGCATTAAGTATACCTGTCTGATCACTTAGATACATCAGATTGTTGTCGCCTATGAGCTGTGCTTGTCGCTCAGAAACCTGCGGCGTAGAGGTCAGTTGTATAAGTTTGCGATCGTCTTTCTTGCCTAATCCTTGCAAGATATATATATCAAAATTTTCTATGGGCAGAATAGTATCTAATCTTTGCTTTTCTACTGATAGAGAGGTCCTATTAGACCTAAATAGGATAGATGTCTCGCCTGCATAATTGACCACAGATGCATCTATGTCGTCATAGTAATCTTCTGTCAGTCGACTACTCCCTCTCGTGTCAGAACGATAGATGTATAGATCAGAATAGCCATCCTTAGATGCAGAGAATACATAATCATCATCATTAAGATAATCTAAACTATAGACCCTCTGGAAGTCTTCAGTAAGCGGTTGTTCTTCGTACTCATCAGAGCTCAATCTATGTCGTCTGAGTATAGTGATGTCTCTATGCTCGTACATGATACTTATCTCGTTCTTAGTCGGATGCCATGCGAGTAGTGGATAGTTGTAGTCTGTCTCTTGGAAAATATTCTTATATCCTTTCTTAAATATTCTTTTTTCTTTGCCAGAGGCAATTTCTCTGATATACAATTTCTTCTTACCCTTATCATCAGTTACGTATGCGAGATGTGTGCCGGCAGGATTAAGTTTTAATAGACTGATCGGTACCCCTTTTTTATTTTTCAGATTTTCTTCTAAGAGGTCTTCTGTTAGTGTAAATCTTCCGTCTTCTAATTCATAACGATTCATATAATAATTATACCATGACTTTTCTATCGAGTCTATATGGTCCCCGACGATAAATAGAAAACTGTTCTCCAGATTCCGATTAATCCGAGTAAGGTATATAATATTAGCGATGGTAGTAGCACCATATGTTTCAGCTATATAATTCCACATACTATGACCAGCTACTCGAGAATGATCTCTAGCAAATTTGCCGTACTTCTTATATTTAGGTTGATGTGCTAATAACTCTCTGAGTTCGTCATCTATCTCTGTATCCCAACTACTTCCAGCGTAAGCCACAAGCCCATCCTTAAACCATTCTGGAAGATTAAGTAAGAGAGCATTCTGTACAATCTCTTGTATGCTCGATCCATAGAGAATAGAATTAAGGTATACGTTAGCTATGCCCTGGCGGATTTGCTTCCTTAGATTAAGATGGTTACCATCAAAATAGACAAACATCTTATTGCCAGTCACCTTTACCCGACCATCTTGACTTGTAAATGCATCTTCCAGACCGATGTTACTTTGCTTCAGATCACTGACATCTATATATACGATGATCTCGATCTTATCACTTAAGGTATGCTCTAATAATCGTTGTATCTCATCGTGGTCAAATTCTGACAACTGGATAACTGGCTGAGCGATATTCCTTGATTTGCCATACCAGTAGGTGACGAAATTCTCAGTTTCGTACCGAGACCAATTATTAAAGTCATCATGATGTTGTATTCTATTCTTGCCAAATTCTGTATTAATTGACTGGCTATAGCAAGTATTACAAGCTATTAGCATCAATGTGGCGTAGAATATGTGGATAATATAAGTATCTCTCATGGAGATTATAAACTTAATAATTATCGACGAATTATGCACTACCACTTACATTACCTGTAGGACAATATGCATATCTTAACTGGTGTAGAGTGTGTCTGATTGATTAATTAATAATTTACATATAGCTTCGCAGTCTAATAAAACAAGAAATATTATGGAGATTGCTTCATTTACATTCAATTCTTTTGCTGAGAATACCTACCTATTGTATGATCAAACTAAGGAATGCTGCATCGTAGACCCAGGATGTAATGATGAGGGCGAAAGGTCACAACTGGTAGCATACATAGAGAGCAAAAATCTAAAACCAGTCAGATTGGTCAATACTCATTGTCACATAGATCATGTACTCGGCAATAAATACATTGCAGAAAAATATGATTTGCCATTAATATCACATAAGGGAGAGCAGGTCGTATTGGATAATATGGAGAATGTTGCCCGTATGTATGGAATCGATTATAGCCCTTCGCCTGATATATCTGAATACTTAGATGAGGGTGATATACTATCTTTTGGTGAGACTAAGTTAGAAGTTTTATTTACTCCTGGACATTCTCCAGCTTCTATATCATTCTTCCATAGAGACAGTCAGCAACTGATTGCAGGAGATGTATTATTCTTAGGCAGTATAGGGAGGACAGATCTACCAGGTGGTAATCATGATACACTTATCGCAAGTATAAAAAATAAGTTGCTACCGCTGGGTGATGATGTAAATGTGTACTGTGGTCATGGGCCGTCTACTAACATAGGGGTAGAAAGAATGAGTAATCCTTTTTTAGTGTAAATAAAACCCCCTAAGCTTCCATATTTATTTTATAAAAGACTTAGGCGGTAATTATAATGTTAGCATTCTATATCGTCTATAGAGTCTTGAGCTTCAGCTAATGATTGGCTGAATTCTGCTCCTTGTCCAGCATCTTCTGCACAGTCTCTGAATGATGCTATCACATCTACATAATCTTGAGCAGCAGCCCTGTAGGCATTGCAATTTTCCATAGATGGATCATTGCCAAATACCATTGAGGCAGATATAAATGCGTCCAACTCTTCTTGTATTTCTGTGGATAAATTAAATGTCGTAGATCCGCAGTTATTACTGTCTCCACAAGAACTAATGCATAATCCTATTAATAATAATGCAAAAAGTAAAGTTTGTTTCATATTATAATTTATTTGATGAGGAATAAGATGCAAAATTAGTAATCATCTAATACTATTTAATCACCTAAAAAGGGTATCTTCCATAAATGAAAAGAGCTCAGTTCTTCTCCGAAGCTTTAACTTTATTGGCAATTCGTCCTATAATATGACAGTGACTTTAATAAATTATTTTACTTATTTGCGCTTATGATATTATCAAGTATTGCATTGGATTTACTTTGTAATAATTCGATAGAATCTTCGCCGTCATAGTCTAAGTAGTAGGCCATCCAGATTAATCTTTTATTTAGCAGCATTCCATTCACCGTCATGGCCATAGTGTAAATGGTCTCAGCATCTATTGCATAATTGACCAGCATCATATAAGTGAATGACTTGTCATTATGTGTATAATTTTTTACCACTGTTGGTTGACCTATTTCTATATCAAGATTTAGCCCATCGACTTCTTTTTTAATGTCGTCCCATTCTGTGATTGTGAAGTTACCTGCAAGTACTTTGTTCATCTCTTCGACCTCACTTATACCCATTTCTATGGCGAGTATTTTTAACGCAGAGATTGGCTAATTCTATTATAATATTTCCGACATTCTAATGTTTAAATGGTAATACAATCAAAAGACAAATGATTCGCAGATACCGATATACAATTAGATTATAGCTTTTACATTAGCGATAATTAAGTATATGAATAATAGAGATACCGTTAATATTGTGATACAAGGGATACCAGGTAGTTTTCATTATGAGGCTGCTCAGTGGATTTTTCCAGATGAGGAAGTTATAATTTTTTCAGAGCAATCATTTTTACAACTCGGTGAATCTCTGCAGAATAACTTAGCTATAGACTATGGTGTGATGGCAATAGAGAACTCTACAGCGGGATCTATCATACAGAACTATCGAATTATACGAGAGAATCGATTCAGAATAGTTGCTGAGATATATCTGCCTATTATTCATAATTTGATTTCTCTTCCAGGCCAATCGATAGAAGATATAACTGAAGTCAGATCTCATCCGATGGCTCTGAATCAGTGCCTTGGGTTTCTGCTGCAGTATCCTCATCTTACACAGATAGCTACACGTGATACAGCTAGTAGCGTTAGAGAGATTGCAGAAAATCAGACTAAAGGGATAGCTGCCATTGGCAGTCATTCTGCTGCTGCATTATATAATTTAGAGATCATGCATTCCGCTATCCAGTCCTCTTCGATTAATTATACAAGATTTTTTCTATTGCAAAGAGACGACAGAGATGTGACGGTAGATTCATATAATAAAGCATCTATTTATCTACGGACCACTCATCAGAAAGGTAGTCTTCTTAAGGTATTAGAAAAAATATATGCCTCTGATATAAATATCAGTAAGCTCCAATCTTTCCCAATAGAAGGAAATCTCAATAAGTATTATTTTCATTTGGACTTAGAATTCGATAATATCGAAAACTATAAGCGTGTTATTCCTATGATAGAAAATGTCACCCAACAGTTAGATGTCTTAGGTGTATACACGAATGGAATACAGGATATTATTACTTCCGAATAGGAAAATATTTAGAACTCACTACTTGTTAGAAACTCTACCTCTGGGTGATTGTCCTGAGCCATCTTAAGTGTCCATGCAGACTCGGCTAGATATACCAGTTTACCATCTTTATCAGTTGCGAGATTATTTTTCCTCCTTGCCTTGAGTTCTTCGATTGCTGCGGGGTCATCTGACTTGACCCAGCACGCTTTATGCATAGGAAGGTTCTCATAGCTACACTTAGCACCATACTCATGCTCCAGTCTATATTGTATCACTTCGAATTGTAGGACACCGACTGTACCGATGATCTTTCTATTGTTTGACATTTTTGTAAATAATTGCGCTACGCCTTCGTCCATCAGCTGGAGGATACCTTTATTAAGTTGCTTAGACTTCAGTGGATCTGCATTATTGACAAATCGGAATTGCTCTGGTGAAAAAGAAGGGATGCCTTTAAAGTTAAGAATCTCACCTTCTGTCAGGGAATCTCCGATCTTAAAGTTACCAGCATCATACAGTCCGACGATATCTCCAGGATAGGCTTCATCTACTATGTTTTTCTTAGATGCCATAAACATGGTCGGATTAGAAAACTTCATCTTCTTATTCTGCCTGACATGGAAGTAATTAGTATTCCTCTCAAACGTTCCTGAGCATATCCGCATAAACGCTATACGGTCACGATGCTTAGGGTCCATATTAGCATGTATCTTAAATACAAATCCTGAAAGCTTCTTTTCTGTCGGCAGTACTTCTCTTTCTTCGGTCTCTCGTGGCAGCGGATGAGGGGCTATATCGACGAAGCAGTCCAGCATCTCTTTGACACCAAAATTATTAATAGCACTACCAAAAAATACTGGGTTAAGTTTACCTTCCTCATAAGCCTCTTTATCAAATTTAGGATAGACTTCCCTGATCATGTTTAACTCTTCTCTCAGCTCCTTTGCAGAATTTTCACCTAAGAGCTCATCTAATTGTGCATCAGATAAGTCACTAATTTCTATGGTGTCATCCTCCGATTGCTTACCATGTGCCGAGAATAATCTGATCTTATCTTCATAGAGATTATAGACGCCTTGGAATCGCTTACCCATTCCTATCGGCCAAGATAGTGGGCACGCCTTCATGCCTAATTTCTGTTCTATATCATCTAGTAAATCGAAGCCATCCAGGCCTTCTCTATCTAACTTATTAATAAATACGATCATAGGCGTCGCTCTGGTCCGACATACTGCTACAAGTTTCTCAGTCTGCTCCTCCACACTCTTAGCGACATCTATGACTACGATAGCACTATCTACAGCTGTCAATGTCCGATAAGTATCTTCTGCAAAATCTTTGTGACCAGGCGTATCTAATATGTTTATTTTCTTACCCCTGTACTCAAATGCCATAACAGATGTCGCCACTGATATCCCTCTTTGCTTTTCTATTTCCATGAAGTCAGAAGTGGCGTGACGCTTTATCTTATTAGACTTCACAGCACCAGCTACTTGGATGGCACCACCGAACAGTAGGAGCTTTTCCGTAAGAGTGGTCTTACCTGCATCCGGGTGAGAGATGATCCCAAAAGTTTTCCGCTTATCTATTTCCTGAAGTAATCCCATGATAAAAAAAATTGTAAATAGTGTTAATGAAGTCAACAAGTAAAACAATTATTCTTCACGTAAGGGGTCGTAATTATCTATATCATTGACGCTACAGCCTGCAAATGTATTATAAATTTCGCCTGATGTTATTATTTATTTTACGGTGGTTCCTTATCTGTAACTTTGTACATTTATAGATTAGATTACTTATATATATCTAACCACATTGATACAGAAAATAATAATTGTCTTTTGCTTATTAATCAGTGTTACTGCCTACAGTCAGTATACCCTTGCTGATATCGCTACTGAATACCAATCATATAATGATAGACAAAACGAACTGAATAAGACACAATGGCCAAATATGAGTCAAAATCATATAAGGTCAAAAATAGCAGTCTATAGTCGTTGGGTCTCTGCATTGGACAAGTTAGAGGTATCAGAGTTAGGAGAGAATGATCTTATTAACTATGATATGTTATCATTTATCCTGCAAGATGAATTATATAGGCTAAATCATAATTCTCATCTACTTCCGCTTAATAGTGAAGGTGGATTTCTTATTAATATGATGTATAGCGTAAGAGGTGTACAACTCAATAGTGATGAAAAGAGAGAGAACTATATCGCTAAACTGAACAATACAAAAACCTATCTCTCTCAACAGATTAAAAACCTAAAAGCAGGTCAAAAGTCAGGACTCAGTAGACCGAAAATTGTTGTCCGTAATTGTATCAAAGTATTAGATGATGCATTGTCATATAATGGAGGAGATTTTTTCTTGTTTAAGCCGCTATCTGACCAGGAAATTAGTCACCAAGATTATTCTAAAGAAATCATCTTGGCTTTTCAGAAATTAAGAAATTACCTCTATAAAGATTATATGAAGAATGCTCCTGAGCAGATAGGTATTTCTGAAATCACTGATGGCAAAGCTTACTATGAGCAACGAGTTAGATATTATACGACGCTCGATATGACGCCGCAAGAAGTATTTGATGTAGGTAAGTCTGAGGTTAAGAGGATCAAAAAAGAAATGCAGGATATAATCAATGGGTTAGAATTCCAAGGTGATTATAATGACTTCTTAGAGTTTCTTAGAACGGATCCCCAGTTCTATGTAGACACGCCTGATGAGTTACTGCGACATGCTGCTTGGTTGTCTAAGAAGGCGGAAGAGATCTTACCTAGATACTTTAATAAGTTACCCAGCCTACCATTTACAGTATCTCCAGTACCTGATGAGATAGCACCTAATTATACGACTGGTAGATATTCTGGTGGTTCGATGGAACAACAGAGAGCTGGCGCATTCTGGGTTAATACTTACAACTTACCAGCTCGACCACTATATGTATTGCCTGCCTTGACATTGCACGAAGCAGTTCCTGGCCATCATCTTCAGATCAGTTTGGCTAAAGAAATACTGGACAGTTTGCCACCATTCAGATCTGCTTACCTCAGTGCATACGGCGAGGGATGGGGCTTGTACGCAGAATATCTAGGAAAAGAAGCAGGGATATACGCGACTCCTTACCAAGATTTTGGAAGATTGACTTATGAGATGTGGCGAGCTTGCCGATTGGTAGTCGATCCAGGTATGCATTACTTCGGTTGGAGTAAGGAAGAAGCTGTCGCCTATATGACGGAGAATGCAGCACTGTCAGAACATGAGATAGAAACAGAAATCAATCGATACATCGGCTGGCCAGCACAAGCTGTATCATATAAAATAGGCGAACTGAAAATCAGAGAATTAAGGACTCGAGCAGAGGAAGCTATCGGAGAGAATTTTGAGATCAGAGAATTCCATGATCTTCTCTTATCTAATGGATCTATTCCACTGAGAACATTAGAAAGAATCGTCACCGACTATATAGACGATCGCATATAACTATAGATTACTCATACCTATTATCTTAGTGAAATTATAATGTGTAGATAGTCAATGAAAGCTGCCTTAGTCAAATTGAAAAATAATCCGAACATCCATAATGTAGCTTATAGCATTATTGGCTTGGGATTGGCGTATGGAGCATTGTATACATTCTATCTTTCTGCTGCTAAGACGATTCCTACCAGTTATAACGATTACTTTTTCGAGGGCTTACTGATAACTAATTTTCTTAAGCTTTTTTGCAGTTTTGGTTTCGATAAGTTTGGACTTAAGAGTATAGGTTCTATTTATGGTGATATCCCATCTAACTTTTTGAACTTGATGCGGAAGCTATTAGTGGTGCCGTTTTTATTTTGTAGCGGAACTATAGCGATACTTTATGTATGTTTTACGCTGTTCGGTGACTTACCACTTTTTAGTGTCTTATTGAAGTATAAATACTTTATTCTGCTCGGCCCGCTATTAGCATTTAATAATATTATCGCCCATTATCTCCGAGCTTTCCATGAGAGAATTATGGCCTTCATGTTACAGATTGGGATTATCTATTCTATTTTGACAGCAGTGATTCTATATAGATATTTCTATGGAGAGGAGATATCATTAGTTTCTACATATTTTGTCGCTATAGTTATCTCCATTATTGTAGGACTGACAATATTAACTAAGCATATAGTCAAGAACAAAAACAATTGTGGCAGCCATACGGAAAAATTTGTATTTGATAGAGAGTTGTT
>Ga0209828_1000740_pt1 | contig 30958 bp, 25 predicted proteins | sample MaitaG_FD_187429 | JGI IMG/M metagenome (GOLD analysis project Ga0209828, IMG submission 187429) | Marine algal microbial communities from Maine, USA - Maine_Asex2 metaG (SPAdes) (version 2) | ecosystem: Host-associated > Algae > Red algae > Unclassified | place: Maine, USA | collected 2015-01-05
ATTTATTGATTATTAATAAGAGTGGTTTAACTATTCGCTTAACGGTAGACAGAGTTAACTTACAAGGCCGAGCAACACAAGGCGTTCGGTTAATTAAGTTGAATGAAAATGATGAAATTGCTGGTATTGCTAAGTTCGAATATATTGAGAGTGAAGAGGTTGAAGTTGAATTAGATGAGGATGGAAATGAAATTGTTGTTGATGATGCGGTTGGGGATGAGTTGAGTGATAATCAGAAAGACAAGGAAACGGATGAAACGGCTGAGGAGGATTTGACTGGGGAGGAAACGGAAGATGAGGAAACGGAAGGGGATGAGGAAGTTTAGATTGTGGTTATTACATACTAATAAACAATTGTGAGAAATATCGAAGATGAATTGAGCGGCAATTACTATATTTACTTCTATGAAGAACGCAATTGATCTTTATAGCGGAATTGGGGGTTGGACAATGGGAATGAAATTGTCTAAAATAACAAATTTAGCATCTTATGAGTGGTGGCCTGAAGCAAATCAGACTCATAATTTAAATTTTGGTACAAGTCATAAAGAAATCAATATAAGAGAAATAGAAGCTACAAAGTTGAATTTTAACCGCAAAATTGACTTTGTTGTTGGCAGTCCTCCTTGTACCCAATTTTCTTATGCAAATAAAGGTGGCAATGGTGATATTTCTGATGGCTTAGTCGATATTTATAAATTTCTTGAGATTGTTGAACATTTAAAACCCAAATATTGGGCAATGGAAAATGTTCCACGAGTAGCCAAAATTCTTGAAAAAGAATTAAATGAAGGTTCGTTAAGGCAATTTAAATCTTTAGTAAAGATAATAACAGTTGTAGATTCTGCGGAATATGGTGTTCCGCAAAATAGGAAAAGAATGATTGCTGGTAATTTCCCTTTCGAATTATTTAATTCATATAAAGAAATTATCCCTTCCATTACATTAGCCGATGTAATCAATGCGCTAAAAAAGAAAGTAATTGTTGACCCAAACTATGGATATAAAATATCAAAAAATGAAGTATCTGAATTAAAGAATGAAGTTGATTTAACACCAGAAGAGGAAAGAATTAACAGGGATGCAAAAACATATCATCCAATTTACAACAAAATGTTTTTTCCAGATAAACTTGAAAGACCAAGCAGAACCGTTACGGCAACATGTACGAGAGTATCAAGAGAAAGTATCATTTTAAAATCTAAAAATGGTTTTAGAAGGTTAAATGTTAGAGAAAAAGGGGTAGTTCAAGGTTTCCCAATTACTTACCAATTCTATGGAAAAACATTAAACTCAAAATTCAAAATGATCGGAAATGCAGTTCCTCCAACATTAACCTATTATATATTTCAAAGTATGTTAGAGGTTAAAGCAAATAAACTTAAATTAGCTAAGGAGTCTTCATATATACATCTGAGACCAAAACACGAATCATTCCAATCTAATTTAGGCCTACCCAAACGCAAATATCCTGCTAAAAGAAAATTTCAATTTGCTGTACCTTATCTTAGATATGGAAGTGGCGTTAGGTTTGAATTATCTAATAACCCCAAATCGGAAAATATAGAATGGTCTTTTAAGTTTTATCATGGAAATTCTAAAAACATTAAAGATATTTCATTAGATCAAAATCTTAAAAAGAAACTAGCGCCAATGGTGAATACAACTAAAAATGAAATATTTACAAGCTCAATAAATATTTTGTCCAAAGAATATAAAAATTTCAACTCTAAAAAATTGCAAGAGATTTGGACTTCTCCTAATTCTAATAATGAAGTATTTAATTTCTTAGATCATGTAGGCAAATGCGTTGATCAAATTATAAAGAAAGCAGATTTTACTAATATTGATGAAAATATCATTGAAGATATAGTTAAAGAAAAGAACAAGAAACTTGAAGAAAATAAAGTGAGCCTCTTAGTAGGGTTCTATTTTTTAGCCAGCTTAAACAAAAAAATATTTAAATAATGAAGATAGGAGCAATGTATTCTCATTTAAATGGTTTTGAGTGGATTCAATATCATCAAAAGGCTATGTGGTCGGAAATAGATAAAGTAATTAAAGGCGTAGATGCTAATAAATTCCGTACCAAAGTTAGTAAAGAAAAAACAATGAAAGGTAAAATGCTTTTTAGTCCTACCGACATTAATAAAAAAATGAAAGAAGATTTTGAAAAATTAGGGTGGTTTGAAAGTAGAACTAATTATTGGGTTACCGACGATTACAAGTTGATAACTAGCATAATGCATTTAAAAGACACTGAACAAAAAAGACAAATTGAAGCAGAAGGGAAAATACCAATCAGATCTTATAATCAAACAGATTTTGTAAAGAATAGAATTGCTGTTGAAGTCCAATTTGGAAAATATAGTTTTATTGCATATGATTTATTTGTGAAACATCTTGCTTTTTATGTTGGCGATACAATTGAAGTTGGAGTAGAAATATTACCAATGAAAAAAATGCAAGCAGAGATGTCGTCAGGTCCAGGATATTATGAAGGAGCTTTATACGATTTAGCAAGACAAGGAAGAGGCGTTCCTGCTGTCCCTTTAGTATTAATTGGAATTGAGCCTTAAAGAAAATAGCTAATTATATTTTATTTCAACTGGCTATCACTCTCTCACTCTCGGCGAGATTTGCAATCTCGCCGCATTTTCAATATAACCACCAAAGCAAGCATTTGTAATGCGGAAAACACCAAAATGACCCCAATTCCCCACTACTTTCTTTAATTGAAAATCCCGTTTTCTTTATAATAAAAAATAGTCTATTTATAGAAAAATAAACCTATCAACTAATCCCTTCCATCCTATCAAAATAAACATTGCCCAACTTATTGTCATCGCTTAGTTTCAGCACCTCTTCCCAAATAGTGTTTATCAACCTATGAAATCCTTCATTTTAATATTGCCCAATTTTATCTGAATAACCCTTGGTGGTGGATTGGTTAACATTATCCTGTTAGAAGTGTACCCGCACATCATTTAGTTTTTTTAAGTCATCAATCCAAGCATCTACATTTGCAATTTTACTTAAATTAACAGATGCTTTTTTAATTACCTTTTCCAAAAGAGATTGATTAAAAACAGGTTTATATTGTATAAATTCAATTAATGTTAAATCAGATAATTTATCATCTTCAAAACTCTTTTTGCCACTAACTTTAATTCCGTAAGGCTTATAAGTTTTTTTCTCACCATTCATTATCTGTTCTTTAGTCGCAGAAATTGTAAGATTTCCGTGCTTTTCAGTACTTATATGTAAATTTGGGCTTTTGCCACCTTCCTGATAAATTTCACCATATAGGTAAAACTCACTTTCATAAAAAGTTGGAGCAATCATTTCAAAATTTGTAGTATAATCTATAACCAAAGAAGACTCTTTTGAAACCGAATTATTAAACTCAATTATATAGCTTTCTTTTATTGCTTTCTTTTGAAATTTATCAATTATCAATTGTCTTTTGTGATCTAAAAAATCAAGATTATTCCTGCTTTTAATTTCACTCGTTAATCCATTAAATAATATTACCGCAGTTATTGGTAAAAAGAATTTATGCTTGGCAGAACCCTCTTCTATATCGTAGGATATATGTGGTCGATTTTGTTTTTCTTTTCTATTCGGGTACAAGAATGATTCTGTATCTGATATAAAATCTTTTACTTCATTTATATCAATATCTTTCGGGCTTAAGGTATTATCCTTATTTGTCACTCTTAACTCTATATAACCTTGTTCTTCCACGTTTCTAAAATGCAAATTTACGATAAATAAAAAATTATAGTCAACAACGGAAGGGAAAATAGTTAATTTTTTGCCAAATCAATCAAATATTTGAGCCATTGCAAATTTGGTTATCTGTTGTTATCCTTTTTACAAAATCATTCATCTTTCTACAAAACTACTGTAATTTAATTAAAACAACCGCTGCGAGCAATACATAACCTAATTGATCGCTTTGTTTATTTTTATATTACTAAGGCTAAAACAAAAAAAGGCAAACAAAACTGCCTGCCTTTTTAAAATGGGTGGAAGACGGGATTCGAACCCGCGACATCCGGCACCACAAACCAGCGCTCTAACCAGCTGAGCTACAACCACCATTTATTTTGCAAAGATACATCATTATTAAAACAGGTCAAGTTTATTGCTTGAAAATTTTTAAATAATTTTGAAGTAAATGTCTAAAACATAAAATATTAAAACAACATAAAGCCGTTACATTTACTAAAAACCTCGATTTCTTGATTTGTATTGAGGGCCTAAGGGGGCAGCTCTTTTTATTAAATCAATTTTTGGAAACCATTGCTTAAACAAAAAACCCATTAATACACCAAATACAAAACCGCCAATATGAGCCCACCAAGCCACACCCGATGAAGTAGCGCCAGCCCCCAAGGAGGTAAAACCGCTAAACAATTGTTGGGCAATCCAAAAGCCAAGAAATAGTAAAGCCGATATTGTAAAGGTTTTAATAAAAAATAGCACTTTTATTTGTGAGCCTGGAAACATAATAAAATAAGCCCCCAAAACAGCAGATATAGCTCCACTTGCCCCAACAGTTGGTACTGCACCAACGCAGGGTTGAAGACTGCCACAGTTTGCTGGTATGGCACTTGCACAAATTGTACAACAATCTACTATAGCTTCTGGGCCACCAATACTTAAAAAAATGTGTGCAAAAGCAGCAATAATGCCGCCACCAACATAAAACAGAAAAAACATTAGGTTGCCAATTATCGCCTCAATGTTGTCGGCAAAAACCCATAAAAACAGCATATTGCCAATTAAATGCATCCAACCGCCATGTAAAAACATACTGCTTATTAGGGTAAACAAATCTTTACCTTGGGCTATTTGTGAGGGTATTGAGGCAAAGGCGCAGATAAGATTACCAGCTACACTCAATTGAATTAAAAAAAAAATAATATTAAGTACTATAAATGTGTAAGTTACAAATGGATAATGACCACCTTTTACATTTTGATCTCCAATAGGAAAAATCATAAAATAATTATTAGAATTTAAATTGAGTTTGCTGTGGCAAACTTAGGTAATAATACTTATTTTTGATGTAATTATGGATACAAAAAATGGAAAATTTAAGGAATTAGCTACTTTGGCAGGTGGTTGTTTTTGGTGTTTAGAGGCTGTTTTTCAACAATTAAGAGGGGTTGAAAAAGTAGTTTCTGGCTTTAGCAATGGTTTAATTGAAAAACCAACTTATAGAGAAGTTTGTACCGGAATGACGGGTTATGCTGAAGTGATACAGATTGAATTTGACCCCAACATTATTAGTTTTGAAACTTTACTAGATGTTTTTTGGAATATACACGACCCAACAACTTTAAACAGACAAGGTAATGATGTTGGTACACAATACCGCTCAGGCATTTATTTTCATAATGAAGAACAGCAAGAGATAGCTGAAGCTTCGAAAGTTGCTGCTGAAGTTGCGGGTTTTTATAATGATGCAATTGTTACGGAAATACTGCCAATACAAAATTTCTTTAGTGCAGATGTGTATCACCAAAATTACTATAATTTAAATAGTAAGCAGCCGTATTGTACCGCTGTTATTGGCCCTAAATTGGCGAAGTTTAAAAAGTTGTTTGGTGAAAAAATTGGCTAAGTTTTGGAAATAGTTGTTTCAGACCATTAAGAAATTAGGGGGACTAAGATTGTAAAGATATTAAAAAACAACAACGAGGAAACAAAATTTCCATAATAGCCCCGATTGCAGAGGAAATCCTTTTTTGTGCTTTCAATGGTCAATAATAAAGGCACAAAAAAGATTGGAACGGAAAGCGGGTGGCCCGTTTCCATAGGCCAAATGGTTTTGCTTCTAAAAGACTTTACTTTTTTTCTTTACCACTTGGCGGGCGGTAGGGTTGAAATGGTATTTTAAATAAGTTGGCTAAGTTGTCATTTTCTTCGGGCTGCATGTGGGTGTCAACACCATAAATTAAATCGGCTTTGTCAATTTTGGCGAAGGTGCCAAACAATCGATCCCACAGCGAAAAAATGTTGCCGTAGTTTGAATCGGTGTAGGGTTGCTTGTAATGATGGTGTACTTTGTGCATATTAGGTGTTACAAATAGGTAAGATAGCCAATCATCTAACTTGTTTTCGGTGTTTACATTGGCGTGGGTTAAATGGGCAAAGAAAACGGAAAGGGTTTGGTACAACATTATTATACCTATGGGTGCGCCGGCTATAGCTGCGCCCAACAATGTGAAACTTAGGCGCACAAGGGTTTCGCCAGGATGGTGCCGCAAACCAGTAGTTACATCAACGTTGGTATCGGTATGATGCACTACATGAAATTTCCAAATAAATTTTACTTTGTGCCCAAGCCAATGCGCAACATAAGCGCCTACAAAATCTAATATTAATAAACCAGCAATAACTTTTAACCAAAGCGGTAGGGCTATTATGTTTAAAATACCGTAGTTGTTAGCAACCGTCCACTCTGAAATTTTTAGCAATATACCTGCAAACAATAAACCAATTAATAGTTGAATAGTGGTTAATAATAAATTGATGCCCGCATGCCGTAATTTTTTATATTGATATGAAAAGAGCGGTAATGCGCCTTCGAGAATCCAAAATAATACTATGCCACTGAGCAATATAATGGTTCTTATTTCTGATGGGATGTTTGAAAAATAGTTGATAATAGTTTCCATAAATTTTTCTTACCGTTCGAAATTACAAAAAATTATTTTATTTTTTTTCTGGTTTTTTGCGAATGAATTGAATTTCACAATTAGGAAAATTAATAATGGTTTGGCGATATTTTAAAAACTGATAACCGAGCAGGCCATCAATTTCGTTTATTGTTTTATTTAGATGGTCTATATTGCTGAATAAAAATTTCATTTTTTTGTAAGATGCTTTGTTGGCTAACATAGCATCTAACTGGTACACTTTTATTTTTTGAGTTATTTCAGATCCTCCGCTAAGTATACTTTCGGTTAAAAATTTTAAGTGTTTACTAATTTTTTTTTGATGTTTTATATGTAGCAAATTTGCCGCCGCTCCGGTATCTAAACCCATATTAAATTGTTTAGTACCAATAGTTACCGGAAAAACAGGGATGTGTTTATGCATCACAAAATCTACCTTACTTACTACTTTAAAAGGAGTTTTTTCAGTACTGTCCCACATATAAAGTTGTTTAGTTTTATAATTAATGTGTAGGGCGTAATCTCTTATTTGCTTGTACCCAATTAAACCGTAAATTTTTATATTTAAGGCTGCTTCGAGGTGTCGAAAATTAATAGCGTTTACCAATTTGTTTTTGAGTGTTAAACCATTCCAATTAAAATTTTTGAGTACCGTATTAGTTAGGTCTCCTGCGCTGTTAATTGCATGAAATTTTTTGTCGCTTTCTATTTGGTTTTTCTTATTAATGTATCTTTTATTTAAAATAAGATCACTTGCTCCACTATCAAACAAAAAATTTCTTTGGTAACCGTTAAGCTTAGCTTTTACAATTATTATGTTTTCAATAAGCTTAAATGGGCTGGTTAAAAATTTAGGTTGTTGAACGGTATAACAACTCATATAATAAATTAATTTTATTTAAAAAATGTTTATGTTGGCCAAATATAGTTTGTTAATGTCATTAATTATATTTTAGTTGAATGATAGTTGAAGTATTTACGGATGGCTCGGCACAAGGCAACCCAGGGCAAGGTGGTTATGGTGTAATTTTAAAGTTTGGAAAACACCGCAAAGAACTTTCGCAAGGCTACCGATACACTACCAACAACCGTATGGAGTTGCTGGCAGTAATTGTAGCCTTAGAAAGTTTAACTAAAGAAAACTTAGAGGTATTGATTACTACTGACTCTATGTATATTGTAAATGCAGTTGATAAAGGTTGGGTTTTTGGTTGGGAAAAAAAGAATTTTGCGAAAAAGAAAAATCCGGATTTGTGGAAACGGTTTTTAAAAATATACCGTAAACATAGGGTAAAGTTTAAATGGGTTAAAGGGCACAACAACCATCCAGAAAATGAACGTTGCGACCAATTGGCAGTTGAAGCGGCTGAAGGGCCTAATAAATTGGTTGATGAGGTTTATGAAAAAACGGAAAAGCAAAACTTGTTTAACTCTTAAAATTTTTAGTTGATTGTGTGCTTATTGTAAAATTTTTACGTTAACATGTTAGAAACCGACTTTTTTGAAAAATTTTGCTCAAATGATGATAATGTAGCGATAAACGCACTTGTTGATTACAAAAACTCCATTTATGCTTTACTAAAAATAGCAACATCGAAGCTAAGTAATACTACTTACAATTTTACAACACAAGATGAGGAGGATATAGTTGAAGAAGTTTTGTATAAGCTATTTGATATAAGAAAACAATTATGCGAAAAATTTAAAACTGGAAAATTTTGTAAAAATGGTTTTAAAAGTTACTACTATACTTCGGTAAAAAATAAAGTAATTGATAAAATAAGGAAAGCAGAAAGTGAGTATCATAAAAAAACAAGTAAACGTGAAATTAAGGAAGCTATATGGCAATTAAATTATGATGCGGCAAAAGAACAATTGCTAAAACAAAAAGGAGATTTATCGGCATTAGAATTTGAGACCGTTCAAATTTATCAGCTAAAAAAAGTAGCTGACCATTTAAAACTATTGATTGCTTTAAACTTACTATTAAGTATTGACGAAAGACCTTATAATGAAATGAAAAAAAGAGGCTATTTACAAGGCCAAATATTATATGATGAAAAGCTAAATAAACTCAATGAATTTGAGGTTTATAATATGAAAATAGCAGATTGCGTTAAGAGGTTTCAGATAAACAAAATAGAAATTGAAAAGATAAGAGATAAGGTTAGAAAATTTAAGCAGTTTATTAAACGTAAATTAAACAAGAAAAACTTATGGAAGCATATTCAAATACCAACATAAGTACTCAACTGCTATTGAACTTTGTTTTCAATAAATTAGATGAGGTAGAGATGAATGCTTTTGAAACTTTTTTACAAGCTAATAATTTTTATGCCGAAGTTGTAGATGATTTAATTGATTTAGTGGCTGAACAAAATTTTTCGTACTCAGAAGCAAATGCCTTTTTACAAAAAAATGAAAGTAATGATGTTAAAATAAAAGCACCACTAAAGCTGCGGGCTTTGTATAATAAATTTAATATTTTGGCTACTGGCAACAGCTTAAAAGAATTTGGTAAAACTGTTGCGCAATGGTTTTTGCCAAAGCCACCACTTGAATATAAAGTAGCATTAATGGGAAGTAATTTGAAAGTTACTTTACCAATTGACGAGCAAAACTATACTACAGAAATAGAGTTTGCGCTTAGTGAACCTGTTGTTAAAAACGATAAAATATTTTTAACCTTGTTTGAAAGCGGTAATGAAATGCCTGTTTTTGAAACTGAATTTAAAGAAAACCAAACTACGATAAAAATTAGTATTGAAGCAATAAATTTACACCCCGGCATTTATTATTGGAGTATGCAAGCCTTGCAAACAGGCGCAAAAGCAGAGGGGCAGTTTTTTATTAACCAACAGCTAAATCCGTTTGAATAAAAATTAAAATTTACCATTTGCCCCATAAATAATATGACCTGCCCAAAATTTAGGATGAGAATTAGCCTCCTTTCTAACCTTTAGCTTTGCCTTTCTTAAAGCTTGATAAAAATTAATTTTTTGTTTGGAAATAGATTTATAAAACTGTTCAATAATTATGGCAGAATGTTTATCAGAAACTTTGTAGAGTGTTTGTATAACATTTAAACACCCACTTGAAAACAGTGCACGGCCTAAACTAAGGTAACCTTCACCAATAATTTTTTTGCCTATTCCACTATCACACATATTTAAAATAGCCAATTTGGCATTGATGCTTTTATTACGTAAATCATCGTAGCTCAAAAAAGTAACCTTATCCTCATTGTTGTACAGTAAAATACCCTTGTCCATTTCTGCGTGCGATGATATTAAAAGCAAGTCTATATTTTTCAGTTTTTCATCAACTGCCTTTAAAGTCGCTGCTCTATTTTCAAAAACGTTATTAATAAACTCACCGTCAAATACTATGTTCAATATTTTTTTTATGATACCCGCATTGTAAAATAGTGGTGCCGGTTGGGGAGCAAATTTTTTATTGTTGCTTAAATTTAGCAACATTTCTTTTGATATCAAAAGCTGTTGATCCTCTTCCAAATAATTAAAGTCTGTAACATCATTAAAGTTAAGTATTGATTTTTTGTTACTATAATTCATAGCAACTAACTTTTTGCTTTGTATATTTTTTTGTTGTGCTACTTTAAGCTTTTTATGTTCTTCCAAAGTCTTGTCTGCCAAAAAATTTGGTGATACAATTAAGTGCTTGTGTTTCAATTTTCTCTTAGGTTTTTTACTTCTATTTAAATAAAGGAAATTGGCAGAAAACGTATAGGCCACCGTGCAGTCATCAATTAAATAATGAAGCTGTTTATATTTTATTGGCTTGTTTTTAAAAGTGGTAACTAATGCTTCAAAAGGGAGGCTATTTAAGTATCCACTTGGTGCAAGTATTAAAGTTTTCTGTTTTAAACTTTTTATATATGGTTTTAGTAATGCTTTAAAAATTTCATAACTTTCATTTTGATAACTGATGTAGGTTGTGTTTTTAAAAATGTGAAAGTAATACAGAAAAAAGTTCTTGCTTAAGGTCTTTAATTTTTCAGTTGTTTCAACATTAATGTAATAAAATTGAAGAGGCGTATTTTTTTCCAAAACATAAATAAAGGTACCTTTTATCCCTGCACTATATTCTATTAAAATTTCATTATCCAAAAGCACACTTTGTACTTGCGTTATTGATAGGTTGTTTTTCTTTATTTTAAGCCACTTTTGATGCATTTCTTCCAACAATACCAAAGCTTTACTATTGTTAGCATAGTTAAATGCTTTTGCTATGTATTCATAATCTCCTGTTTTATTATACAAATACCAGCAAGCTTTTTGGGCAATATCAAATAATTTTGAACTGAATTCACTTATAGAAAATTTACTTTTTTGTCCTTTATAACTGTTTCGCATAAAATCGAAATAAGCGGCCAACTTATCTACAACATCTAAACAAATAATTAATAATTGTTTATTTTTTTTCCCTTCATTTTCGTAATATGTTAATAAATAACTTGCTTTAATAACATAAGTTTGAATAATATAAAATTGGTTTATCTGGTAATTCTCTTGTTTAAAAACTGGTGTGTCTTCCAATTTATCAGATTTAAAATGAGGCATAATTGTTGAAAAAGCTTTTTGGCTGATTGCTAAAGCTTCAACAAAGTTTTTTTCTTTAGCATAAAGCGCTGCCTTTTTAAAAAGATAATTGGCATTGATATCAACGTAATGATCCTTTATATTTGGTAGTATTTTTTCAACAGCAATAATACATTTTTTTTGTGTTTTAAGATCGTTAGTATTACCAGATAACCTGCTTAACATTAATAAATATTGACAATAATTATACTGCAAGTAAACATTGGGTTGGTTTTTCAGTAATGCAGTTGCGTATTTAAAATTTTCATTTAAATACGCTGCTGCTTTATCAATTTTATTTTCTTTTTCGTAAGTAGCTGCAATGTTTATGAGTATTACTAATTTAAGTGCGTCAAAAGTGTGGTCTCTATTATAAAGATTTAATAATTTAAAAGCTTTGCTAAAATGCAAGCGTGCTTCTTCAATTTCATGTATGTTTCTATATAAAAGCCCATAATTGTTGTGTAATGTTATATGTATGTTTATTATCTTAACGTTATTTTCATTGCCTATTAGTGTTGGTTTTTCTTCATTAATTTGGTTTAATATTTTTAAGCATTCATCAAAATTTCCTTGATGAAGTTTGGCACTTGCAAGGCCCATATATACACCACAATACAGTATTTGATATTTCAACCCGACCCATTCAATATCATCTAAAATAACAGCACTACTGTTTTCATCTCTTTTAAGGCCCTCGTTTTTCCAACCTAAATCAGATAGTTTTACTAACAAAAAATTCAATTTTTCATAAGGCTTAATTTCAATTTTTTTTGAATGATGTAAATACGTTTCCGTTGCCCTAATCATTACATCAGGTACACTTTCATATTCATAATCATCAATAAAACTGCGTAAGTCTTCTAACTTCTGCTGATATTTTTTTAAATGTTTGATTTCTTTATTAGGTAAACTTAGGGTTTCTAATTCGTTTAATATTTTTTCAAGTTTCTTTTCCATGTTTGGTAATTCTACTTTAATATCAATTTACAAAAAACTTAAATTAAAATTACTAATTATGTGATTATTTTAAAATATCTCCGTTTTTAAGGTGAATTACATTTACTAACGAGCTTACGAAGGCCTTCATAGCTTTTAAATTTTAAAAGGTATGACTTTATCAAAAGAAGAGTTTGCGAAAAAATTATTAAAAAACACTCAAAAAAAGATTCAATTTTTAACTACGCTGTTATTTATAATTGTTAGCAGCTATTGTTATTCACAAAATAATGCGGCCATTACACTAAGTATGGAAGGTTCTTATTTTAAAGTGACAACTACTATTACTAACGATGTTGTAACTGATGTACTGTTGGTTAATACAATAACTAAACAAGTGTATACTTTGCCTGCATGTTTAGCTAAAAAATGTAGTTTTACTGTAAACCATTTACCAAGCGGAGTGTATTATGTAATAATTAAAACAGAAAAAAGTAGCAGGATCAATAGCATTAAAATTGCAGATTAGCATTAAAATTAGTTTTAAGCAGAAAACCCATTATTGGTTTTTCTGCTTATTGCTTAACCAAATATAATCAGAATGGAAGTACACTTTCTTATGTAAATTTTTAATAGATTTTTTTGTTATTAAATGTTCAATCGCTTTAAAAAAATTTAAAACTCGTGGTTCTTCACACTCATATTTTTCTGTGTTGTAAATTTTAAGCTCCTCTATTTCATCAAATTCTTCTATATCAAATAACATTTTGGTCTTCAAAATATCGTGTTGTAATTGAAGTTCTTCATCTTTAGTATAAAAATCAATTAGCTTAGCAAGGCTGCTTCTAATAAGCTTGGGGTTAAAGTAATAAACTTCTGCCGCTGCTGCAATTGTTAATGCTGCTTTTGTAATTTCTGGGTTGGAGTAGTCTAACCTTTTTTTAACATCATTTAATTGATCTTTTATTGCTGCTATACGTTTGTTAATGCAACTTAGCAATATAATATTGAGGTAAAAAATTGGATTTACAAAACTAACTTTGTTTAATATGCCCGATTTAAAACGAAGCATATAGTTATTCCATATTAAATCAGCAAACTCATATTTACCTTCTCGTAATTTATAATAGCAAAAATTAACTAACAGTACTACAAAATCTTGTAAATACACATCAGCTATTTTTAAATAATTTTTATGTACATATTTATTGGCAATATTAAAATTAGCAACTTGCTTTGCTTTACTCGAAATTCTAAAAGTTAAAATAAGCTGCCAGGCTAAAACATTTGGTTCATCAGTTTTATAATTCAATAAAAACCTAAACTCTTTTGGTTTGCTTGGGTGAGGTTTTTTATTAATAATACTGTAACGATTAATGTATTCTACCGCCAATTGAAGTTGTTTTTTGATGTAAAATTCTTTTAAATCTTTACTAATATTTTTAATAAAATTTAAGCCATTTTCATCTCTTGTAGTTTCGGTAAGTGGCAATTTAAAGTCGGAAAGAAAAGTACTACCTAAGGATATAAATTTAGAATGATAGCCTTCTTTTTTACTGTCCTTATCAATTTTATCAAATTCGTAATTCAAATTAACAATACACTTTTTCGCTTGTAAATAGCTTAACAAAAAATAATCGCCCATTAAATCATCTTGTTCAAAAGCTTTAAATTTTATAAATCTAAATACTACTTTTAAGATGCGATTTTTTGCCTTCGAAATAGTTTTACTATCATTATTAAAATGTTGATTAAAAATTTTTCTTTCATTAGCTTTCTTTCGTTTTCCAATAGGTTCAAGCATTTTAAACAAAGCATTTTTTTGGTTTTCGTTGATAATATTTCCACTTAAAAAAACAAATTGTTTCAAGTCATCTGCTTCTTTTTTACCAAAAGTACTTAGTATTTCACTCAATTTCGATTTTTTAGCTCTCTTTCTATTTACCATTTTTCGGAATTTTAAAAATTGGTTACTTTATTATAAGTTATTGATTTTCAGTTAATATTTAAAAATTATTAAGGTATTAATATTGTAAAAGTACGTGGTAAAAAATAAAATACCTGTTTTTGGGCTATAATTTTTTTAAATGATGCTATACTTTTATAGCTGAATTGGATAACAAAAATAGAACTACAAGATGAACACAAAATTAGCCATACTTAAAAATTTATTATTTGAAAGAAATATGTTAGTTGAAGTATCACATTTGGTGCAAATAAATCATCTTAAAATTAAAGTATTGATACATTCTCATAAACATTTTTAAAACAACAAAGCACCGAGCTGCAAAGCTTGGTGCTTGTTTAAAAAACAAAATAAATAAACGATTATGATTAGAAATTTACTATTTGTTGGATGTATGATAATTGGGTACTTGGCCTCAGGTCAAATACATGAAGGAAATTATACTGTAACTAATCAAGCTCAAATTGATACCTTTAACTATACCGAAATTACTGGTAGTTTGATAATTCAAAATACCGATATTACTAATGTTGATGGGTTTAGTGAGCTGGTTAGTATTGGTGGGAGTTTCACATTCGATAACAACGATGCAATTACCCAACTTGACGGATTCAACAATCTGTTAACTATAGGTTTGCATTTTTACATTAGGCAAAACGACTTGCTACAAGATATTAGCGGATTTAGCAGTTTAGGACAAGCCTCTATTAATGTAGGAAATAGTAGAGATTACGACTTTTTCATTAACAATAATGCTAATCTTAACGATATCTCTGGTTTTCAAAACCTACAATCTATTAAAGCAGATTTTAGAATTGAATCAAACCCTACACTTAACAACATTACAGGATTTGGAGAACTGCTAACAACTTATGATTTTGTAATATATACCAACCCTCAATTAAATAGTATTGATGGGTTTGAGAATTTTAATAGTGCAATCGAGGGCTTTTACATTGGTGAAAACACAAACTTGCAGAGCATTAATACATTTGAAAATCTTCAGTCAGTAAACAATTTTATACTACAAAACCATCCTATACTTGCATCTATATTACCATTTTCTTCTTTACAAACAATTAGCAATAGTTTCACATTCGATAACAACGATGCAATTACCCAACTTGACGGATTCAACAATCTGTTAACTATAGGTTTGCATTTTTACATTAGGCAAAACGACTTGCTACAAGATATTAGCGGATTTAGCAGTTTAGGACAAGCCTCTATTAATGTAGGAAATAGTAGAGATTACGACTTTTTCATTAACAATAATGCTAATCTTAACGATATCTCTGGTTTTCAAAACCTACAATCTATTAAAGCAGATTTTAGAATTGAATCAAACCCTACACTTAACAACATTACAGGATTTGGAGAACTGCTAACAACTTATGATTTTGTAATATATACCAACCCTCAATTAAATAGTATTGATGGGTTTGAGAATTTTAATAGTGCAATCGAGGGCTTTTACATTGGTGAAAACACAAACTTGCAGAGCATTAATACATTTGAAAATCTTCAGTCAGTAAACAATTTTATACTACAAAATAATACTTCACTTTCTTCTATTCCACCATTCAACTCTTTACTTATAGTACAAGGTAATTTAAATATTATTGGCAACACTAATCTCTGCGCCCTAACCAGCTTCACCGCACTAAGCTCAATAGGCAGCGTCAACATCTCGCAAAACGAAATACTAAACAATTGCTGCATACTAAATTGCATTGATATAGAAACCATTACTTCAGGAAATATTTCAATAGCGAATAACGCCAAGGGTTGCAGTTCATTAGAAGAAGTGCAGGGCCTTTGTCCGGCAGAATTTTGCTCCACTCCTGGATGCCAGGTTTATGATTCTACCAATTGTGGTTGCCCATCAGATTGCCCAAATTGGCCGCAAGCCATCTTTCTCAATTCTGGTTGGAATCTAATTTCTTTTGATATTGTACCCAATGATAATTCTATTGAAAATGTATTTGCCAACCTAATAGCAACTGGTAATTTAGAATTTGCCAGCAGCTATAATGATGGGGTTACTACTTTTAACCCATCTTTGCCCGAATTTTTAAACACTTTATCAACAGTAAAAGTTGGTTTCGGGTACTGGGTAAAAGTTCTCAATGCAGATTTTTTACCTGTTGACGGCGTTTGTTTAGATGATAGTTTCAGAAAGCCTTTAGATGAAGGCTGGAACTTGATTGCCTTTCCATCAGATGAGCCTCTGCTACCAGAAGATTATTTCGCAGATTTAATTGCAGATGATAATTTAGAATTTGTTACCGGTTATGAAAATGGAACGAAAACTTATGATCCTAATGGTCCGCTATTTTTAAATACTATAGCCCAAATGGAAAACGGTTTTGGCTACTGGGTAAAAGTTACAAATGCTGCCGATTGATTACTGTAATTTCTAAAAAATAGAATTTCCCAACTATATAATTAAAATGAAAATAGTTATTCAACAAAACCATTCAAAACAGCACCAATGCGAACCTTATTGATATTAAGCACTTGCCAAAAGGCAACTACCTACTAAAAATTACAAGTGAGCTATTGATCTATAAACAAAAGTTGCTATTAGTAAAATAGCTAGTACGTCAAGCTGGACTAATTGTTAGTCCGGCTTTTTTAAATGCCTTACTTTAGTTTTTCAAAATACGTTCTACATATACATTAGGTAAATTTTGGTGCTGTACTTTTACAAAATATAAACCATTAGGTAAAGCATTGGTGTTAATATGTAGTGGGCCAATCTCTGCTGTATAATCTTCAATTACTGTTCCGTCAATATCTAAAACTTCAATTGTATAGTCGGTTAAATTACCCAATATGTTAAAAGTGTTGGTTTCGTTTTTTTGATAAACTGTAATTTCTTGTTCGTTTACAAACACATCACTTATGCAATGGTCAACCAAGTTTTGTAATTGGCCACTTAAAATAGTATCGGGTCCTAAATTAAAATCTGGATATAAATAGTTTATATCATTTACAAAATTACCAACCATAGTATCTTTTATTGCAAAGCGGTCGGCATTAAAAGCATAAGTACTATAACCTTTAAATGTAGTATTGTAAGCATAATGAGATTGAAAGCGAGTAGCAAACAAATGTTTTCCATTTAACAAATTAGCATTTTCGTAACACAGGTTAGCTGGGCCACCAATTACCCAAATCAACGAGTCGCTGTTTATAAAAGTGGTATCGCTTATATTAATGTCACCATATAATACGTCTTTTACCAAAAATTGGCAAGCTTCAAAATTTCCTGAATACGAGGTATACGGTACACAATTATTTGTAGGTTCACCAATCCAAATTAAGCCATTGGCCACAAAACCGGCCTTATGAATAATGTTGCATAAAGCAGTTTCACCTGTACCAGAGCAGGCATTTAATTTTTGGCCACTTAAAGCCAATAGAGCAAAGCAAAAAATTATTATTCTTATTTTCATAAAATGTATCTTGATTATCATTTAAAATGTAACAAAATTATGCCAAACTAATATTGTTGGTTTAAAAAATTTGCAACTCAGCTGTTTGTTTATTTACTTGCAGTTATGATGAAGTTTTTGCCTTTATTTCCGTTAGGTTTAGTAGCCTACCCGGGCGAGCAAGTTAATCTGCATATTTTTGAACCCCGTTATAAGGAGTTGATCAACGAATGTTTTAATAAGAAAGTCAATTTTGGTATGCTCCCTTATTTAAAGGATGATTTAAAGGAATATGGTTGTATAATGAAAGTAACAGATATTCATAAGCGCTATAATGATGGTAAATTAGATATTAAAACAGAAGGAATTGGCATTTTTAGAATGATTGAATTTATAAAAAAAGCACCAAACAAATTATATTCTGGTGCTATTATTTCTAATGTTGTTTTAGTTGACGATGCTGCACCATTACTATTTCAAAAATGTAAAGTACTGGCAAACGAATTATTTACAGTTTTAAATTTAGATAAATCAAAAATTAAAAACAGTAGTAATAGCTTTCAATTAGCGCACCATATTGGTTTTACAATTGATCAAGAGTATGAATTATTAACTGTAAAGCAAGAGCGTGTTAGAATAAAATTGATTTATGAGCATCTAAAAAAAATAATTCCAGTAGTAAAAGAAGCGGAAACGTTAAAAGAAAAAGTAAAATTAAATGGCCATTTTAAAAATATAATTCCACCGATGTAATTGCAATAGCTATAAAATGGCAATATATATGACCAAAAATGAAGTAAAACACCTTTTCTTTACTCAATAGGGTATTTTTTTTTAAAAGTAGTGACTTTGTATGTTCACATAGTCTTAAAAGTACAAATGTAATAATAGGGTCGTTTAGTAGTTTTTCATTAAGCCTATTCTCAACAGAGGATGGGCTTTTTTATGTTTAAAATCTTTTTAAAATACACAAAAAATCTCGAAAAAATTATAATATTGCAATTGATAAAATTTTTCTTTAAATGTACTTAAAATATTAGCCCTATAGAAAAATCGAAAAACGAGCTTATGGTATTGTACTTTAAGCTTAAAAAATATTTTAAGGCTAATAATGAGTTAGCCAATGATATTATTAACTCCATTAGTTACAAAGTGGGCTATTTTGTTACCTATCCTGTCCGTTTCATATCAGATGTTTTAAAAGGAAAAAAAACAGTACTGTTTCATCAAAACTTACCTGATAACGGTTTTTCTGAAAAATTTGAACAACAATGGGTAAATTTGATAAACTCAGGTAATATTAATACTAACAATTTTAATAACAGCTTGCAATTTGATTTAGAAGGTAGTATTGATGAGTTTCAAAATAATTTTATAAGAGGATGGTATAGAAATAAAACTGACAAACATCTGCGATTAGAAATTCAGGTGTTTCAAAATAAAAAAATTATTGGCACTACTGTTTGCGATAAATATAGAATTGATTTAAAAAGTAATAATGTTGGTGATGCCCATTATGGTTTTTACTTAAAGTTTGAAAACCCAATAAAAATTATTGATGAGAATATAAGCATTAAAATCATATCAAACAATGTTGGATATTCGGAAAGTGTGGCCTTTAATTATAAGGATAGCGACTTTCATTTAGAAAAAAAGGAATCTGACTATAAAGGTAGCTTTGATAAAATTAAAGACGGTTATGCCTGTGGATGGGTCATAAATAGTTCTGACAATTCTGATAGTGTAACAGTTTTATTGTATAGAAATGAAGAATTGGTAAATTCTGGATTGGCAAATTTGTACAGAAATGATTTGAGAGCTAAAATAAAAAATAATTATAACAGAGCATTTCGTTTGAAAATTCCTTTGGTTGACTTGCTAAAAGGTGAGGCAACTTATAAAATTTTGACTGCGGATAAATTTGAAATAGGTCGCATTGAATGGGATTCTAACAATAATGATGAACTGATAAACCAAAAACTAAATAGTTTAAAAACAGATTTATGTTTGCCTTTGTTTGATGGCTTTACCAAGCAGCAAGCAAATTTAAATACCCTAACAGTTGCTATACACATACATGTTTTTTATGTAGATGTTTTTGAGGAAATGTGCCAATTTATAAAGCAATTTAATTTTGAATATAGTTTGTTTATTTCCACGCCCGAAAGCAATTTAAAAAGAATTGACACTTGTTTAAATCAAAACAAATTAGTTGCAAAAAAAATTGTGTCAACGCCAAATAGAGGACGCGATGTGGCCCCATTTATAATTGAATTTGGAGTCGATTTGCTTGAGTACGAAGTTGCTTTACATTTACACACTAAAAAAACCAACCAAAATACCGCTTTAGGTGAAATTTGGTTAAAACATTTACTCCAATGCTTAGTAAAAGACGATGTTTATGTAAATTCCGTATTTTTAATTTTTAAATATTTCCCAAATGTGGGCGTAATAGCTCCTAAGCTTTTAAATGAATTATTACCCTTTTACAACTGGGGTGAAAACTATAAAAATACAACTCAATTTTTAAAGAAATTAAAAATTGATGCTGGTCTATTAAATGAAAATGAAGTTGAATTTCCGGCAGGTACTATGTTTTGGTTTCAACCTAAGGCATTAAAAAAACTACTTACTTTACCTATAAGTTATAAAGATTTTCCAAAAGAACCCATTAAAGGCGATGGTAGTTTTGCACACGTAATTGAACGCAGTATATATTATATTGCTGAAAGCAGCGGGTTTACTTACCAAACTATTGCTCCAGTTAATCCGAACCTAATACATAATAACAGGGCAAATATTGCCATAAGCATAATTATACCAACTTATAACGCAGAGAAATGGTTGTTACACTCAATACAGTCAATATTATTGCAAACCAGATTTTTAGAACCGTTTGAAATTTTATTGGTTGATAATAATTCAACAGATGAAAGTACTCCTATAGCAAAAATGTTTTCTCAAATGTATCAAAATATTCACTATCATTTAGAACCCAAGAAAGGTGCTGGTAATGCGAGAAATCTTGGTATTCAAAATGCGAAAGGGAAGTATTTATTTTTTTTAGATGCTGATGATGTTTTAGATAGCAATGCATTACAAAATTTAATGGATTTAGCCTACAATGGCATTAGTGATTTAATTACATCACCATTAATAATTTTTAGTGAAAAAAGCTTTAACTATCCTGAGCCCACCCATTTTACTACTGGCAAAATAAATATTGATATGAACGCCCTTAAAAAAAATACAAAAAAAATAGACCCAACCATATTGCCATACCTATATGCCTTATTTTCAGATTTTGGTCCCTGTGCTAAATTGTATAAAACAGAATTCATTTTAAAAAATGAAATAAAATTTCCAGTAGATTTAAATTACGAGGATAATTATTTCATTTACAATGTATATTTATCAGCTGCTCAAATTTCAATTTGCGATGAACCTACCTATCTTTACCGAAAACTATTAGAAGAAGTAGGAACTACACAATCAACCAGTTTCAAGGAAAAAGATTTATTGAACCAATTTGAGGTAATACTTATGTTGATTGATCTTTTAAAAATAAAACAAAATAGCGTTTTTCAAGCTATAGGTCACCAAAGTATTATTGAAAAATTGGTTTGGATGTTTAATGGAATAAATAAAATATCGTCAACTGATGCGTTTATCTTTTCAAAGTTGTCGACAATATTGTTTCATTTCCATAGTATAGATATTGAAAATTTTGGCGGGAAATATTCAGGTTTTTTAAAGATGGTGAAAAATAAAAACATTGACAAGGCTATATTAAAATACAATAAATTATAACTGTGGTTTACGTTTACACATCTATTAACGGTGCCTATTTAGCCAATGCACGTATTTTGGCACAATCAGTAAAAAAGCACCACCCAGAATGGTATTTTGTTCTATTATATAGTGATGCAAATGATGTAAGTATTAATTGGGCTGTAGAACCTTTCGATGAAGTATTGTTTGCTCATAAACTGCCAATAGATAATTTTAGAAGTTGGGCATTTAAGTACAATGTAATTGAGTTATGCACAGCAGTAAAAGGAGTTGCGGCACAATATTTGTTTGATATAAAGGGAGCTGAAAAAGTCATTTACTTAGATCCAGATACAGTTGTATTTTCTAAAATGGACGAAATAATAAATCTTTTAGATAAGCATATTGCAATACTTACACCTCATATTACAGATGCAGAAAGTGGGAAGGAAGGTATTTTCAGTCACGAAATGGCAGCATTAAAACATGGTACATTTAACTTAGGTTTTTATGCTTTCAATAGTTCAAAAGAAAGTAGAGTTTTTTTAGATTGGTGGGCACATCGTATACAACATTATGCTTATGCTGATTTTGAAAAGGGTTTATTTACCGATCAAAAATGGTGTAACCTTGCCCCGTATCTTTTTAACAATATTCATATTCTAACCAAACGAAATTATAATGTAGCAACTTGGAATATAAATAATAGAAATATTACTTATAAAAATAACAGCTGGTATGTAAACAAACAGCCCCTAAGATTCTATCACTTTTCGGGTTTTGGGAGAAATTTCAACTGGGCGGATAGGGAACTAAATTTGTTTACCGAAGAAGAAGACCCACTAAGAGATTTATGGCAATGGTATAAAAATGTTTATAATGAAAATAAAAGTGCTAATTTAGATCATTGGTTTTGGGGTAAATATGAAAATGGTGAATCAATTAAACAAACACATAGAAAATTATATAGAGAAAATGAAGGTATTCAACAACTATATCCAAACCCATACAATAATAATTTTTACTTAAATGTAATATCAAAGAAATGGGGGTTTTGAAAAATCCGATTTTTATAGGAGGATCTGGTAGATGCGGAACTTCAATGTTATTTTCACTTATCGAAAATAACACAGAATGTTATGGCTTCACAGAAAGAGAAACAAAGTTTATAATTGGTGCGGATGGCTTAATTGACTTGTACTATGCCTTAACTCATAACTACAACGAATCAAGAGCAGTTGAAGCAATTAGGCGATTCAAATATTTAATGAACAATTTAAAAACTGGTAAAATTTTTTATGAAAAAGAAGGCTTAGAAACTTTTTTTTTTACTGAAAAAGAATATGATAAAATTGTTGATGAATTTGTAAGTAGCTTATACGTAATAAATGAAATACCAGCTTATAAGGCTATTGAAGAAGTTTTATACTCATTTAAATCATTCTTAAATATTTTTTTTGGCAACCTAAAAACGGCATCACTTAAAAAAAGATTTGTTGAAAAAACACCGCATAATTTTTTGCATTTAAAGTTTTTAAACCAACTATTTTTAGATTTAAAGTTTATACACATTACAAGAAATCCTCGTGGAGTAGCCTATTCTTTAACCCAGCAAAATTGGGCTCCGAGTAATTATAAGGAGGCGTGCCTTTGGTTGTTACAAATTTATGAAAGCTATATAAATCAAAAAGATTTTTGTATATTTACAATGCCTAACCAATATTTACAAATTAAATTAGAAGATTTGTGTGCAAACTATGAAAAGGAGAAAGAAAGAATTAAGTTGTTTTTAAATTTGGAAATTTGGCCTTCAGCTAAAAACCTATCTAATGTAAAACACATACCTAATATAGAAATGGTAAATTGTTGGGAAAATAAAATAACTAAGGAACAGTATAAAATTTTAGATACTATTTTAGGTAAATATATTGCTTATTTTGATTATAATTGACAAACAAGTAACCAACATTTGAAAAAAATTTACATACATATTGGGATTGAAAAAACTGGTTCAACAGCCATACAAGGCTTTTTGCACGAAAACTCACAACTTTTGGCGGATGAGTATCAAATACTAATTCCAACTTGGGAAAATGATACATCTATAAACACCCATTATCGTATGTCGAAGGCATTTGTTCCTAACAAAAATATTTCGCCTGAGCACAAAATTATTAGTATTGAATATTTTAAAGATATTTTAAACGGCTACGAAAATTCTAATTATTTTAAAAAATTAATCATATCTTCAGAATTATTTAGCTATTCAACTGCCAAAGAGATAAAAGAGTTAAAAGCCACTTTGCAAAATTTTGATGTTAGCATTATTGTTTTTTTAAGAAGACAAGATGAATATATAGAATCATTATACAATCAACACGTTAAGCGTATTTGGCTAATGAACAGGCCTCCTACAAATGCTATCACATTTCATAAATCGAAAAAATTAAACTTTCATAAATTTTTATTACAATGGTATAAAAATGGTTTTGAAAATATTGATTTAAAAATTTATGGCTTATCAAAATCAAAAGACTTTATTTTTCACCAGTTTTTTAAAAATATTGATGCTTCAGTTTTAGAAAATGAAAATGTAATAATTAGATATGAGCCAGCTAATCCATCTTTATCATTATTTCATACCATATTAATAAATAAACATATACCAAAAGTAAAAGATGAAATATTAAGGAAAAAAGCGGCACAATTGATATTTGATCATAATATGTTTTTTTCAAAAATAAGCAATAATCAAATTTTAGTACAAAAAAGCCAATATTCAAAACAATTTAAAATAGAATTGTTGGAAAAATATGAAAAGAGTAATATAGAAATACTTAAAATGTTTCCCAACTCTGGATTCAGTAAAGATTCTCTATTTAATCCTGTAAAAAATTATGAGAAACCTTTATCAATAAACGATCTTACTAAAGATCAAATTATGATGTACTTTTTTAATTTATTACTATTTCTCATAAAAAAATTTGACAATAAAAAATAATAAGCTGCTTAACAAACCAATAGGTAGATTTAAGCAGATTTATTGGCCTTTTTAAAGCCACAAAAAAACTTGTGAATTAATAAATTTGATACAGCAAGTCAAATTGTTTATTTTTGCAGTTCTTAAATCGGCAACAAATGTTCAATTTCAAAAATATCGGGCTTTTAAAATACGTACTATTACTTTTAATAGCAATTATTGCAATAAGCTTAATAATTAATAAAAAAGTAAATAGTGCGGAGCTAAAAGTTAGGTCAATTCATCATAAACACGAGTATAACGATCATTTTTTTACTTTAAGAAATTATCCTGAAACAGCCCCTGACTTAAATGCTTACGAAAATCAACTCAATCAAATAAAAGATCTTAAAATAAAAAAAGTAGCGAAGTTAGGTAATGCTGATTGGCGATTAGAAGGCCCAACTAATATAGGTGGCAGAATAAACACGGTAGCAATTCATCCTTCAAATACTAATATAATGTTAGTGGGTACTGCAAAGGGAGGAATTTTTAAAACAAGCAATAATGGATTAACATGGAAGCCTGTTTTTGATGATTTCGCCCAACTTTCAGTAAGTAAAATTGTTTTTGATCCTAATAACTCAAACATTTTATACGCCGGCACAGGTGATGCCAATATATCTGGTTTCCCATCAGTAGGTGATGGCCTTTATAAAAGTGAAGATGCGGGAGATACTTGGAAGAAAATTGGCCTAAGTTTCAAAAATGTGATATCAGACATTTATGTAACACCACAAAATTCGGAGGTCATTTTTGTGTCATCTATGGGCGTGCCTTATTTACGAGATAGAAACAGAGGTTTGTATAAAACCATTAATGGAGGAATTACTTGGCGTCAAGTGCTTTTTGTATCGGAAAGTGCAGGAATAATTGATATTGAAGTAGATTACAATAATCCGAATATAATTTATGCTGCCGCTTGGAATCGTATTAGAAATAATACAGAATCGGTAACTAAAGGTACAGATGCAAAAGTTTATAAATCAGTTAACGGCGGTGCAAGTTGGAAACAACTTACAAATGGTTTGCCATTAGGTAAGTTTTCAAGAATTGGCTTGGCAATGTCTAAGCAAAATCCAGAAAAATTATATGCTACTTATGTTGATTCATTGCACCGTTATCACAATACTTACAAAACTTTAGATGGTGGAAAAAGCTGGACGGAATTAGCCTACAACTCTGAACAAATAAGTGCTTATGGTGGCCCAGGGCAAGATTTTGGTTGGTATTTTGGTAAGATAAGAGTTGCCCCTAATAATGATGACATTTTGTACATATTAGGAGTAAATTTATGGGAAGTAACCAACAATGGCGCTGCTTGGAATAATGTGATGCGTAATTCAACTAGTGTTCACGTTGATAATCACGATATGCAATTTATTGATAATAAAACCGCAGTAGTAGCTACCGATGGTGGCTTGTATAAAGGCAAATTAAGTGCAAACGGAAATTGGAATTTTGAAGATGCAGATGACATTGCGATATCGCAGTTTTATAGAATTTCAATTAACCCGCATCAAAATGGTGTTTATATTGGTGGCCTACAAGATAACGGCACAATTGAAGGCAATTATACTTCATTAAATGCTTGGCAAAGGGTTTGGGGTAGCGATGGCTTTACAACACAGTTTTTGAAAAACGATAAAAATACACGTTATGTTTCTGTGCAAAACGGCAATATTTACATACTCAAAAATTTTGGCACTAGTAATGAGTCTTCAAGATCGTTTAATAATGGCATTGAACCAACTGATAGAACTAATTGGGATACCCCATTTTTAGTAAGTCAGCACAATGATAACATTATGTACAGAGGTACATATAGAATGTATAAAAATGAAACTCCACAGGCAGCAAATTGGTTTCCTATTAGTGAAGATTTAACAGACGGCATCATATTAAATAAACGATTTCATACTATTACAACAATGGCAGAATCGCCTTTAACTGCTAATATTTTACTGGTAGGTACGGTTGATGCTAATGTTTGGATAACAAAAGATGGAGGCGAAAATTGGAATGCCATATATAGTGGATTACCAGAAAGATATATTACAGCAGTAAAAAACTCTTATGCTGATGAAGGTATTATTTATGTTACCCAAAGTGGTTATAAAGATAATGATGATCGCCCCTACATTTTCAAATCAATAAATTATGGTGAGTGTTGGAAATCAATAAGTGGAGATTTGCCATTGGTAGCTTTAAATGAAGTTGAAATTTATAATAATGGTTTAGATAATGTTTTGTTTGCAGCTACAGATGGTGGTATATTTTATTCAAACAACGGAGCTGTAAATTGGCATTATATAAGCGGTATAATGCCAGCAGTACCTGTTTTTGATATAGAAATAGATTATAACAACCAAAGATTAGTAGTAGGCACACACGCACGTTCAATGTACAGTTATCCAATTGAAGATATTGTTGCAAATGCAACTATCGTTAGCCAAACAACCGACATTACACCACCAGTTATATCAGTTACAAGCTCACAAAATATAAAAGTAAAATTAGGGGACACCTTTGTATATCCAAACGTATCTGCAAGTGATGATGTTGATTGCGATTTAACAGATAAAATTGTAGTAACCAGTAATTTAGATTTAAACTCAGTTGGCACCTATACCATTGAGTATTTTGTAAGAGACAATGCAGGTAACTTAGCAAAAACTGATATAACAGTAACCATTTATGAAGATTTGCCGCCAGTATTAAATGTCAATAGTTTAGATGAAATTGATGTTTTTCAAGGTGCTACATTTTCACTACCAAGTGCCACAGCAGTTGATGAAATTGATGGAGATTTGACAATTAATATACTAATAGAAGAAAACATTAATATACAAATATCAGGCACCTATACCCTATCTTTTTCAGTTACTGATTCTGGCAACAATACTGTTAGCCAAATTATTAAAATAAATGTAGTAGAAGATTTGCCACCAGTAATTAGTATTGAAGGCAGTACAATAGTAGAAACAGAAATATTTTACAGCACTTTACTGCCTAACTTTACAGCTTTTGATGAGGTAGATGGTGATTTAACCGAAGAAATTATTATTGACAGTTCAAATGTTGATAATACTACACCCGGCGACTATACAATTTATGTAAGTGTTACCGATTCATACAATCAAACAACCGTTGAAGAAATTACTATTAGAATAGTGCTAACAGATATTGATGACTACTTTATTGATAAAGTGAAAATTTATCCTAATCCAGCAGCAAACGTATTTCAGTTAAGTAATAACCATTTAATAAATAATATAAAAATTTTTAATACTGCAGGTCAACTAATGCTTCAATCAAATAAAATAGCCAACAGCTTTAATATAAGCGATTGGCCAGCAGGTAAATACCAAGCCCAATTAACCACCAACAATAATCAAAAAATGGTACTTACTTTTATAAAACAATAATCATTTCTTATCATAAAAAAATTAATTGAAAGCTGGGCTTATTCTAACCTAAACATTAGCGTAGGTGCTGCTGCCTATGCAATTACAACTTACGCCATATTTAATATTGATTCAATTAATTTTAAATACGTAATGTTTGTTTTTTTAGCTACGCTTAGCAATTATACTTTTCACCGAATTTTTCCAGTATATTATCATAACTATAAAACCCACCCAAGCCCACTTTTTAAGTGGACTATACAACACCTAAATTTTTTGACAGTTCTTTTTTTATCTTCCTTATTATTGTCTGTATTTTTTTTTTTAGATGTTAACTTCACCGTAAAAATTGTATTGTTTGCTTTGGCGTTACTAACGATGGCCTATTCTTTACCACTATTTAAATGGAAAAATAAACTAATTAGGCTAAGAGATTTTTCATACTTAAAAATAATACTAATAGCAACAACTTGGGCCATAGTATGTGGCAACTTAGTACTTCTTAATGATGAAACTAATTACTCCGTAAAGCAACACGTTGCCGTTTTTATAGAAAAATTTTTATTTCTAATTGCTATTACTATTCCTTTCGACATTCGAGATTTTGAACAAGATAAAATTGAAGCCGTAAAAACAATACCAAACACATTAGGCATCCAGCAAAGTATTTCAATCGCAATCTTTTGTTTAATTGGTTCGCTGCCAATGGTGTTATTTTCTAATGCAAATTGTTATTATAAATTGGCTTATTTTACATCATACCTATATACTTGTTTTTTAATAATAGCTACTACAAATAAAAAAAGTGAAATGTTTTATCTATTTTATTTAGATGCCGCTTTTATTTTGCTTGGTGTGTTGATGTTTATAGTTTACTTAGTTTTATCATAGAAATATAAAATTTTCATTAATACTAATAACAATAAAATAAACCACCTATATTTACCTAAATGTTTTTGTAGATGTTTAAAAAACTAAAACGTATAAAACCGCGAAACATATTTTTTGTGTTAGTCATTTACATATTCGCAATGTCATTATGGTGGATATATTTGCTTATTGATAAAAATACAAAGCTATATGCAGAAAAATTTGAACTGCAAAAACAAATTGTTTTTAGTGAAAACCAAATTTACCCATTAGTTGAACTTTCGCCAATAGCACAGCAGCTTAGCAAAAAAATGGAACGACAAAATATAATGATAATGAGCGAAGGATTTGTTTTTTTGTTGTTACTCGCCTTCGGCTCCTATAAAATTTATAGTTATTTAGATAAAGAAATAACCCTAAATCAAAAGCAGCGTAACTTCCTTTTGTCAATTACTCACGAGCTTCGTTCACCCTTAACAGGTATTCAACTTTCTGTAGAAACTGTAAAGAATCGTTTTTTAGATAAAGAAAAACAAAACCAACTACTAACTAATGCCCTTACCGATGTTGACCGCTTAAAAGGTTTAGTCAACAACCTATTGATGGGTGCAAAAATTGAACGAGAAACTATAAAGTTCGCCACCAATCCTATTAACATCTCCAAATTAATTAAAACTATCAGCCATCATTTTGAACAGATCAACAAAAACAAAAGAAAGATAATTGTTACCACGCCAAATGGCATATATGTAAAAGGTGATAAATCAGTTTTAACTTCCATCTTCACCAATCTTATTGATAACGCCATAAAATATTCAACAGAAAAAGCTACCATTTTTATTGATGCACAATTTTTAGATAACAACTTTACCACAAAAATAATTGATGAAGGCGTGGGTGTCCCATCAAATGAACAGCATAAAATTTTTGATAAATTTTATCGTATTGGGTCAGAAGATACCCGCAATACTATTGGCACAGGTTTAGGTTTATACATAGTAAAAGAGTTGGTTGAATTAAATAAAGGAAAAATAAACTACAAAGCTAACGAGCCCAAAGGCAGTATTTTTATTGTTGAATTACCAGCTTTTGCAGAGCAAATGGCACTAGAAAATACAGTGCAAAAAGTAGCTTAAAAATTATTATTACATTTATGTGACACTTGAAAGTGAATTTCTTGCGTTCTTAACCAAACAAAAATATTGAACTATGAAACAAAGAATATTATTAGTTGAAGACGAGCAAAACATCCGCGAGGCAATTAAGCTAAATTTAGAATTAGAAAACTACGAAGTAACCACAGCAGCAAATGGTAACGATGCCTTAAAGCATTTTCAAGAAGCCTGTTTTAACTTAGTAATTTTAGATATTATGATACCCGGTATTGATGGCTTAGCCGTTTGCGAAAAAATAAGATTAGAAAACACAGACATTCCCATTTTGTTTTTAACAGCAAAAGATGAAAGTGGCGATATTATTACCGGCCTAAAAAAAGGAGCTGACGATTACATGACCAAGCCATTTGTGTTAGAAGAATTTTTGCTTCGTGTTGCCGTACTAATTAAACATAGCTTTAAAGGTACCGAGCAAGAAATGGAATTAAAAACATATACTTTTGGAACAAACACAGTTAATTTTTCTACTTACCAGGCCAATGGTAACAGTGGTAATTTTAACCTAACCAACAAAGAAGTTAAGCTACTCAAATTGCTAATAGATAGAGCTAACCAAGTAGTATCGCGTGAGCAAATTTTACAATTTGTTTGGGGCTACGATGTTTTTCCAACCACCAGAACCATAGATAATTTCATTTTAAATTTCCGTAAAAATTTTGAAGATAACCCCAAAACACCAAAGTACTTTCAATCGGTACGTGGTGTAGGTTATAAGTTTGTGTACCAAATGGTAGAGCATGCCGTTTAGTTTTTTACGCATTATTTTTTTAATTTTTTCTTGAAGCGAAATAGAAAGGCTAAAATAAACAGGCTCCCCGCTTTACGCTACTTTGCCCGCACCGCAAGCGGATGCTGGGCAAAACGCTACAATCGGGGCTAATATGGAAACTGCCTGCCTTGTAGTAACATTTTTTTAAATCGTCTTAATCAAACCGCTTCACTAATCGAAGCGTCCGCACTTCGATTTTACAAGCGTTTAGCGTTTCGCTTAAAAAAAACACTTCACTAATCGAAGCGTCCGCACTTCGATTTTACAAAAGTTTAGCGTTTCGCTAAAAAAAACACTTCACTAATCGAA
>Ga0209828_1000741_pt1 | contig 30942 bp, 26 predicted proteins | sample MaitaG_FD_187429 | JGI IMG/M metagenome (GOLD analysis project Ga0209828, IMG submission 187429) | Marine algal microbial communities from Maine, USA - Maine_Asex2 metaG (SPAdes) (version 2) | ecosystem: Host-associated > Algae > Red algae > Unclassified | place: Maine, USA | collected 2015-01-05
GGAGGAGACAACCTGGCGAAGAATGCGCCCTATGTCATTCGCCACGCAAAGGGAGAAACCCGAGTCCTGATCGACCAAGGCACGAAACCAACGATTGACGATGTATGGTTTCCGCTCGGACGCTTCAGCTTCGAGGCAAAGGCCGAGGTCTCTCTCTCCGACAAGGATGCCACCAACTGGGTGATCGCGGATGCCGTTCAGTTTGTGCCGGTCGAGGACATCGGCAAACAGCGCCCTGTCCAAGCCCCCAATTTGGAGGAAACGTCTACTGCCATTTTTCGCGGAGCCTATACTCCGTTTTATTATGGGTTTGATGGATTCAGAGCTCCGGTTCGCGGCAACTATATATTCCGCATAAAAGCTCGCTCCGTGATTCGGCATACCGTCTATGTCGATTGGACGGGAGAGAAGCCCCGCTTTTATCCGAACTTGGTCCTCGACGCCTCCAGAAAATTTCCCACACCGGTGAACGATCGCATCAGTCCGGGTAAGCGCAGTGAACCGGTAAATGTTTACTCATCCACTCTGGATGAACCGAATGTTCAAAGCATCCTGCCCATCGGCACGTTCGAAGCCGCACCCAAAGCCCCAGAAGTCTACGAACTGGACGGCTTTCTGGAAAAGGGCGGCATGGTGAAGCTGGATTGCATGCGACTCCCCTCCCCCATGGTCCCTGCCATGCCACATACCATTCAAAAAATTGACCCCGATGGGTACCCTGGAGTCGCCTTCCATTGGATGGAAGTGGAAGGGCCCATCATCGAGGAATGGCCGCCGGCCAGCTATCGATCGCTGTTTGGAGATTTGCCGTTCGAGCGGAATTCCAAACATGTCATCGCGTTATCCGAACACCCGCACAAAGATGCCGCCAAGATGCTTACCTCCTTTATAGAACGCGCCTATCGACGACCGGTCACGGAGGAGGAATTCGATCGCTTCTATCAATATGCCAAGATACAACTCGATGAAACCAACTTCACCGAGGCGATGATCGCAACCTACTCCGCCGTCCTCACTTCACCGGAATTTCTCTTTCAATGCAGCCAACCCGGTGAACTCGATGATTTCGCCCTCGCCGAACGACTATCCCTATTCCTCGGTGAATCGCTTCCAGATAAAACACTTCGCAAACTGGCGCACGATGGGTCACTACACCAATCCGAAATCCTGAGAAAGCAGGTCGATCGACTCATCAAAAAGCCCGAATTCGACCGCTTTGTGCAGGCGTTTCTCAATGCCTGGCTGAAGCTGGATGAGATCAACGATACCGACCCGGATCGACAGCTCTATCCCGAGTACGCCGGCGATTGGTGGTTGGTGAATTCGATGCTCAAAGAAACCCACCTCTATTTTGCCGACCTCGTCGTCAGCAACCGGCCGGCCGCGAATATCATCGATTCCGACTACACCTTTCTCGACGAACGCCTGGCCAGGCACTACGGCGTTCGCAGTGTTCAGGGGGCACGTTTCAAGCGCACGTCTCTGCCTCCGCAAAGTCCCTATGGTGGCATCATGACCCAAGCTTCCGTGCTCAAGGTGACCGCCAATGGCACCGTCACCTCGCCCGTTCTACGAGGTGTTTATGTCTTGGAAAGATTACTCGGCTATCATCCATCTCCACCTCCCCCTTCCGTACCTGCGGTGGAGCCCGACATTAGAGGGGCTGCCACCATTCGCGAACTGCTGACCAAACATCGCGAGGATGCCAGTTGTGCCAGTTGTCACGCGAAGATTGATCCTCCCGGTTTTGCCCTCGAGAGTTTTGATGTCATGGGCCGCTGGCGCGACAACTACCGTTCGCTCGGCGAGGGCTCGAAGCGAATCAAAGGCGTCGGAAGAAGTGGCAATGAGTTTGTCCATTATATCGGCTCGGCTGTCGATGCGTCCGGTCGATTGGACAAAGGGGAAGCGTTTGCCGGTATCATTGAATTAAAAAAATTACTATTACAGGAAAAGGAAGTGATCGCCCGGAATTTGGTTGAACAATTGGTCGTCTATTCCACGGGCGCGCCGGTAGGTTTCGCGGATCGCGATGAGGTTGATGCCATTTTGGAACAGACGAAAGCATCGGAATACGGCGTTCGGAGTATCATTCACGCCATTGTGCAGAGTCCCTTGTTTCGCAGGAAATAGTGAATCCTATGAAAACGAATCGCAGAACATTCCTTCGCGCCGCGGGCGTCACCCTGAGTCTCCCCATACTGGAATCATTCGGCGCTCCTGCTTCGGCCCAATCATCCCCCCGCCGGATGATCGCCATCAATCAAGATCTGGGTTTTATCCCGAAACAATTTTTTCCAGAAGGCGAAGGCCGCAACTACGAACTCTCCCCCTACTTGGAGAAGATCGCCGATCACAAAGACCAGTTCACCGTGTTCAGCGGCCTCTCGCATCCCGGCGTCGACGGCGGACATCGGGCGGACAAATCGTTCCTGACCGCGGCACCGCACCCTGGGCGAGCCAGCTTTCGCAATACCATTTCGCTGGACCAACTAATTGCCAATGCAGTCGGGCACGAAACCCGGTTCCGCTCTCTTTCCCTTTCTATCAATGACCCAAGAAGTCTGTCCTACACCCAAGCGGGCGTCGAGATTCCCACCATCAAGAGTGCATCGGAACTGTATAAAAAGATGTTCCTCCAAGGCGACCAAAAGGCCATGCAGGAACAGGTGGAACGCCTCAAACGCCGAGGCAGTATTCTGGATGTGGTGATGGGGCAAACCAAAGATCTCAACCGCCGGGTCAGTGGCACCGATCGTGAGCGCATTGATCAGTTTCAGACCGCGGTACGCAGCCTCGAACAACGCTTGACCGAAGCGCAGGCCTGGGAAACGCGGCCCAAGCCAAAGGTCGATGAGGCCATGCCCGATTATCCCAAGGACAAGAAGCAGTTCTTCGAAATGATCCGCATGATGAATGACATGTCGCGGCTCGCCCTGCAGACCGATTCGACCCGGGTGATTACTTTATTTCTCGGCAGTCAGCGCACACCCGGCGTCCAACTTGACAACGGGCGCAGCATCGGCGGCTACCACAACATTTCCCACCACGGCAAAGACGAGCAAAAGTTGAAACAGCTCGCGGAGATCGAGGTCGGCCAAATGGAATTACTGGGTGAATTGCTCCAAGACCTAAAAGATATCGAAGAGGCAGATGGCACGCTGCTCGATCACACCATGCTGCTCTATGGGTGCCACATGGGAGACGCCAACATCCACAACAACGTCAACCTCCCAGTCATCCTCGCAGGCGGCGGTCTTAAACACGGGCAACATCTGAAGTTCAACGATCAGGTCAACACCCCTCTCTGTAATGTATTTGTCAGCATGATGCAGAAGATGGGGATGGAGAAAGACACGTTTGGAAGTAGCACTGGAACGCTGGCGGGTCTGACTTAATTTCGGTGTAGGCCAGATATCGGGGAATTGAAAAATTTCTTCCTCCGCACGGCAGGTTTGGGTGTCTTCAAACCTTCTCTCCCGGTTCACGATTCGACAGAATTTCGCAACGTACCAGACAGGAAGGGAGAAAGAGATTTCGGAATCGGACTGGTGGATAGTGCAGCACGTCCGCGCCTCTGGTCTGGCGGGTCTGAAGGTAATAAGGGGGGATTTTCGCCAGAAAGGGACGTCAGAATGACCAATTTCCCCAAAAAGACCACAAATAATTTTGACTCCCCGCGCTTCGATCCTGTAAAATACTTGGAATCTCATGATTTTTTACAATTCCCTGAAAACAATAATTTTAATGATCAGTTTGATATTGATTGTGTCTGCACCCCTTTCGTTGGCGGAGAAGGGAATTATCTCCTACAAGAAAGTTACCTTGGAGGATCTTCATCAGGGCCGGGTTGGTAAGGGGGACAATATTCGCTTTCAAGCGACGGTCTGCTTTAAGGATCCCATATGGAATTTTTTGTTCCTGTCCGGGGAGAGTTATGGAGTTTATACGGCTCCGGTTGCGGGCACCTACGAACTCGGGGATCTGGTGGTCGTCGAAGGCATGGTTAGCATCGCTCACGGAATACCGATAATCGAGGCAGGATGCTTCATCGAACGTGTCAATGCGGCGGAACTCCCTCCACCGACCCGGGTGGATCTAGAGACGCTTCAAGGGAGTGAAAACCTTCAAACGGCAAAGCTTCGACATGCTGGATGGTCCCGTATAACCGGCGAGGTGCTGCATACTGTACTCAAAGATGACATGACGACGATTCATTGCCTGGCTGGCAAGCAGCCGTTTAGTTTGCGGATCGCAGAGCACATTTCCCTGACCGATGCGTGGCGTCTTGCCGGGGCAAGGGTTGAGGTGGACGGCGGTCTAACCATCGTCCATGGAATTGAAAATCATCTCCCCCATGTGCTGATGCTTTCACAAGACATGTCCCATCTGAATGTAATCAACCCGGCGAAGGATTTGCATCCATTCCCGGCGAAAGCTGCCAAGAGCATCCATTTCTCGGAGGCTGATACGAACGGCTGTTTCAACACTTTCGGGGAGGTCACGTTTTCCCGGCCAACCGGTTTCTTTCTCGGCGACGCGGCCGGTGCCGGTTACATCAGCGTGGATTCAAGCGCTCGACTTCCTGTCGGTTCGAATATCAGAGTCCTTGGCAACCGTCAGGAAGGCGAGGAGTGGCGGGCGCGTGTGATTGAACTCTGGGATACGACCATGCAAGTCTGGCCCCGGCATCTCGACTTGCAGAAACTCTGTCCCAACTCGATTGGCCAGCGCGTGCGTGTCGAGGGGAATGTTAGCGAGTATCAGCGGAATCCACCTGAACTTGTCATCCAGCAGGGCGAAAGCTTCGCTCGCATCCTTTTGCCCGAGCCGACGCCAAAACATGATTACAGCGTTGAGGAATCCTTGGATTTTCGCACTGCGAAAAACGTTGAATTGATGGGGGTCGTCCAGGAGTTCAGGGACGGCATGCCGGTGATCGCGGTGGCGGAACGCGATAGCTTGAAGGTGCTTGACCACCATTGGATCATTTCGAGATCCATTCTGGTGATCCTCGGTATCTTGGCCACCCTGTGTGCCGCCATTGGCGCGTTCGTCCTCGTGCTACGGCGACAGGTTCGGCATCGTACCCACGCGCTTTCGAACCTGACCGCCCAACTCCGGGCCTCGTACGATTCAGTGGAGACCGGTTTGGTAGCCATCGGGCCTGATGGTCGGATCCTGGCCGCGAACGATGTCGCCAACAGAATTCTGCAATCCTCCCTCAAGCCAACTGATCGTGTGGATGCCTTCATGAAGACGTGGGAAACCATTTGCGATGATGCCTCCCCGATCTTTGAAATGGCCTCCGCGTTCCGTAGTGAAAACGGGGAAACCGTTTCCTGCGAGGTCGCCCTCCAAAACAACAAATACGGAAGGGTACGTGCCTCCCTCTCCGCGATTTCCCGCGGAGAGGAACACGTGGGTTATCTCTGGGCTCTCCAAGACCAAACTCAGTTGCAAACGCTGCAAGCCGATCTTCTCCAAGCGCAGAAAATGGAGGCGATCGGAACTCTCGCCGGTGGGGTGGCCCACGACTTCAACAACCTGTTAACGGGCATCATGGGCAACCTCGAGCTCCTGCGTTTGACGGACGAAATCCAGGAGCAGGCAGAATATATTGACGCAGCGGAAGCCGCATCCATGAGCGCCGGGAAACTGGTACACCAAATGCTCAATATGAGCCGCAAGGCTCCGCTAGAACTTAGCGTGATTGATCCCGAGGCACTCGTCCAGCGTCTACGCCCCCTCCTCCGGCATGGCTTCGATGCCTCGATGTCCTTTACCTACGAAGTCGATCCAATGACCGACTGCGTGAAGGTCGATACAACGCATATCGAGCAGGTTCTTCTGAACCTTTGTGTTAACGCCCGGGACGCCATGCCAGATGGGGGAGTCATAACGATCGGCGTGGGTAACACCAAATTAAACGGGCATCCCGCCGTCGCCTTTTCGGTTCAAGACACCGGAACGGGAATACCGCCAGAGATACGGGCGAAAATCTTCGAGCCGTTTTTCACCACCAAGGATATTGGCAAGGGCACCGGACTAGGCCTCTCCACCTCCTTCGGGGTGGTTCAGCGGCACGGAGGTATCATCGATTGCGAAAGCGAAGTCGGGGTGGGCACGACGATTCGAATTGTCCTGCCTGCCGCTACGCGTGAGGATATCGAGGCTGTTCACGAACAGATCGACGATGGTTCATTTGAAGGGATTGAGTCGGTCCTTGTCGTTGACGACGAAGCCGTTGTGCGCGCCGTCGCGGTAAATATGCTGGAGCACTACGGATACAAGCCGCTTGAAGCCGAAGACGGACTCGATTGCCTCGCCGTCCTCGAACGAAGTCGTGAGGAAGTGGATGTCGTCTTGTTGGATGTGACCATGCCCGGCATAAGTGGCCACGAAGTGCTCCGGACGATCCAGGAGCGGTATCCTGATCTCTCCGTCATTATGTGCAGCGGTTACGACCTCAAGCGGGATGGCCTGTCCCAACCGGATGCATTTGTCGTCAAGCCATTCCGCTCGAATGGACTCCTGCGAGCGATTCGAACCGTACTCGATCAGCCTTCTAGCGAACGGACCGAAAAGATGCTGGCTTAGCTTTCCTCCCGCGCGCGCCTATGGAAATAAAGGTCGGAACGGATTCGTGGCTCCGTTCCCTCCGTTCCGACTACGGTTTCATGGGGCACCCGCATCTAAAAACGCCCCACCTCGATCAGCTAGCCGGCGAGGATCCGGTCTATAAACGCGGCTACACAACCGCGGTGATTTACCGTCCCTCCTTGACAAGCATCGTGACCGGGCTTTATCCGCACCAAACAGCGGTTCGAGGCCATGGCCCCTTTTCAGGTGAAGACGTTGATCACAATAAAATCCGGAACGACGAGGACCGCGTCTACGTGCCCTCAATGATCGTGCGCGACGGCTATCTCTACGCGGTGCTCGACGCCGGACTCGCCGCCTGCTGGAAATCCGACACTGGCGAACGCATGTGGAAAGAACGGCTCGGCGGCAACTTCAGCAGTTCGCCCGGTGATGGTCGGCGAGCGCATCTACGTCGGCAACGAACGCGGCACCTTCTACGTGTTCGGCACCGATCCCAAGACGTTCCAACTGCTCGCCAAGAACCCGCTCGGCGACCAAGTCTTCGACACGCCGGTCATCGTCGACAGCCAGATCTTCGCCCGCGTCAACCATCTCGATGGTGGCAAACGCCAAGAGAAGTTGTCCTGTCTCGAGACGAAGTAGCCGGCATGAAACTTGGGTGGCTTAAAAGGCCATGAGCACTCGACCAAAACCATCCTTCCGCCGCAACATGGCCAAGCCGACGCGGCACCAGCGACAGGTGCTGCGCGACCTGCTGCCCGGGTTCGGATTGGCGTGCGGCTACCAACAGACCCACCATCTGCGCAAAGTATTCGGACGCACGGCACCGGTGTTGCTCGAAATCGGCTTCGGTCTCGGCGACGCGATCCTGCAACATGCGATCGACCATCCGGACTGGGATCACCTCGGCATCGAGATGCACAAACCCGGCATCGCCCGGCTGTTGGAGAACGCCGCGAACAAGCAGTTGCGCAATCTCCGCACCATCCGACGCGATGCGCGCATCGCCCTGCGCGACCATCTGCCGAACGCGGCGTGGCAAGAGATCTGGCTGTTCTTCCCCGAGCCCTTCCCGCGCGAAGCCCACGCCGAACGCCGGATCGTCAACCCGCTGCTGCTCGACCTGCTCGCCGCCGGCAGTTGCGCCAGCACTACCCTACGGCTGGCCACCGATGACAAGGCCTACGCCGAACACATGCAGCGCGTCCTCGAAGATCATCCCGCCTGGTCCGGCAGCAAACTCGACCATCGTTTTGCCGGCCGTCCGGTGACCAAGTACGAACAGCGCGCGCTGGATGCCGGACGGACGATTCACGAGTTCGAGGTCTTCTCAAAAACCGAAGTCCTCGAACATTTTTAAACTCATACCCTTGGAGGGCGAGGGGCCGCCCGAGCCGATTGCCATCGGTTTGGGATTCTCGCGTAGGCGACTCATGGGGACACGTGATTGTCTTTCGCCCGCCCCCGAAATCCCGCCCGAACGAACCACAGGCCGAGTCCGATCAACGCCACGCCGCACACTGCGAACACGCCAGCGAACAATCCTTCGGGAAGTTGGCCGAACCCGCGCGAGGAGGCGACCAGCCAGGCGACCAGGGAGAACCAAACCAGATCGGATAAAATGTGGCCGCCAAAGAACACCAGCACGTTCGAGCCGCGTGCTTGGGCATCTTGAATCATTGCCAGTCCGACGGTGGCCCACCAGAGAAAGAAGTAGGGATTGGAGATCGAAGTGATCACGCCGGCGACGACATCATTGCCGAGCAGGACCGAACCCGTTCCAGCCAGCAGTTCGCTGGCCAGGGCGGCCTGACGCAGCATGTCCACGCCCATAACCACCAGCAAGGCACCGCCGAGCCAGGCGATGAGGCGGAATACACGCGGGCCACGCAGCCACGTGCCGCGGCCGAACGCCAACAAAGCAACCAAGGCGATCTCGATCAGGGCGTGGCCGAAAACCACGCGCGGACCCGTCCAAGCGCCGCGCGAAATCGAACCGCCAAGCGTGGCGGCGAGCATCGGTCCGGGCATCATCGCGCCGGAAAAGCCGACCACGAAGGCGGAACCGAAAATCCAGGCGTGTTTCAGAGGCCGTCTGGATGAGGAGACACTTAAACTGCTGGCAGCGCTTAGCGCCAAATCCGGTCGATCAGACGACGGCGGCGGCGTGGCGGTTGGCGGCGGACATAAACAATCAATTTGCTGATCTGGTCGTCGGGGCCGATTTCCGCGTCAATCTGGTCGCGATGCCAAGGGATGATGATCGTTTCGGCGGGGTCGCTCAATTTCAGAACCGGTTGGGAAACCGCGTTCCTCGATGCGCGATAGCGCGCATGCTCCGGTTTCTTCGGACTGGGGGCGTTCAGGGAAAAACAAGCGCGGGCAAATGCAATCATGGTGAAAGAGAGGGAAGGGTTCGCTGAGGAATTATACGACAGCTTTCGAGCGACTACCAACCTTAACTGTTCAATAACTGGTTCAATTCGAGAGAACAACAACGGCGGATTTCCCGTCGCCGCACTGCACGCCGATGGCATAAGAAAAATGCATCCCCCACCAAATCAAGGCATTTGATTGTTGCCGAGATTTCCTGCTAGGATCCTGTCTCAGGAACGACCACTTTTAAACGGGCGGCTCAAGGCCGCCCAAAACCAACCGAATAAATGAACCACATGAAAAAACTGCTTCTCACCGCCTTCGTTTTCGCCAGCGCCTTTGCCACCTCCGCCGTGGCCGCCGACTTTGATTTTAAAGATCCCAAAGGCGTCAACTCGATCAGCTTCCATCTCGATTCCCCGCTTGAACCGATCATGGGCATCGCCGACAATATCTCTGGAACCGTCAGCCACACGGCGACCGGGACCAAGGGCGCGATTTCGTTCCCCACCACCAACCTCAAAGTGGCCAGCCCGCGAATGACCAATGTCCTGCATGGCGAAGACTGGCTGAACGCCGCCGCCAATGAGACCGTGACCTTTGCGTTCACCCACGACGGCGAAAAATTCAAAGGCCAACTCACCCTCGCGGGCGTGACCAAAGACTTCAGCGCCCCCGGTGAAGTGACCCTCGTTGAAGGCGGCGCGGATAAACGCGGGGCCGGCGAAGGCGACCTTCTGGTGCTGCGTTCGAAGTTCACCGTCAGCCGCAGCGACTTCGGCATCAAGCCGGGTGTCATGTTCGACAAAGTCGGCGACAAGGTTGACATCGTGGTTGGCATTGTCGGCTATCCTGCAAAGTAAGCGCCTGCAGTAACGCCTGGACAGTAGCGCCTGGACAGTAACGCCTGCAAAAATAACCGCCGGCAAAGGTTCCGCCCCAACCACCCCAACCACCTTAGCCACCCCAACCACCCCCTCGAATCAAGCCGGCTCGTCCGGCTTTTTTCATCTCTCCTCCAATCTTACCACCCCTTCACTCTCTCGACCGATGACAAAATTCTTGTTCCTTTTCGCCTCGTTCGTTTCGGCCCTTTCGACTGTCGTAGCGCATGCCGAAGACGACGCGGCCGAACTGCTACTCGTCTATTTTGAAAACGACGGATCCCCCGCTGCCACGTTATTCGAACAAGAGACCCTGCCGTTCCTGCGCAAACTCGCGTCCGACGAAGACCTCGAACTCCGCGTTGAAAACCCCGAGGACGGCGCACCGGCAGCGGTGACGATTTCGCCGTTGGTTGTGTTTCAAAACCATCGCGGGCGTTCGATCTATCAGGGCCGGACCACCACGCCCGAACGCATCCAAACCTTCGTCGAGACCGCGCGCTGGGTGCCGCAAGAGGACACGAAACTGCGGCGCGAAAATGTGATCGTGCGCAAGATCGAGCGCAGCACCATCGCCTCGCCGATCAAGATCGCACCGGTGTCCGGCAGCGTGCCGAGCGGCTATGAGGAGGTCAGCTTCCAAAAAGACATGCGCATCGCGATCGAGGACGGTCTGCGCTTCAGCAAACTCAAGGCCTTCGTCGAACAGGGTCGCAGCGACCGCGCCTTCTACATGGATTTCTATCCTTGGGTTTCCGAGAAGGGTACGATGTATCTGAGCTACGCGCTGTTTTCGCAGTTCCATTGCAAGAAGCCGGTGTACTTCTCCAGCGAGGAGGACAAAATGTCCGGGCCGTGGCGCAAGCGCGAAGATTTGTTTGCCAAGGCGGCGACCCGACTCGAAGAAGAAGTGCTCAAGCAGTTGAGCAGGGACCTCGGCGATGGCTTTGTGCCCGTCAGCGCCAAGGCGAGCGTCAGCGACTGGCCACCATTGCCGGACGCGCCGACCAACGCCGTCGCGGCCGCCGCGGACATGACGCTCGTTCGGGAATGGGTCGCCGATCCAGACGCCCCCGGACCGCCGCCGATCTTGTTTCAGTTCCCGGCGCCGGTCGACCAGTACCGCGGCAAGATCACCGGCATCAGCGCCGAACTCGCGTTCGACGAGGATCTGGCCATCAGCAGCCTGCGCGGCTCTTTCACGGCCGATCCCAAGACTATCGACATGGGCGAGTCCGATCTCAACGACGCGCTCCAAGGCAAAAGCTTTTTGGAGTCCAAGACCTTTCCGCAGGCCAGCTTCACGATCAAAGAAGTCGACAGCGATTACGCGCTCGCGTTCGGCAACCTGGCCACGTTCACCATGCGCGGCACCTTCAAACTCAAGGGTAAAGAGATCCCGTTGACGGTCGTCGGCGATCTCGAACCCACGGTCAGCCCCGGGGCCGGTTCGGACACGTCCGCCGAGCCCCGCCTGCGCCTGCGCACCGCCTGGTCGCTCGATTTCTCGCCGTGGAAAATCGAACAAGCCGACGGCCCCACCCCGCAGCGGCACACGCTGAATTTCGATCTCAACCTGCTGCTGAAACCGAACCAATAAAATTCGCCGCGGGAAACGTTCCAAGACCTACCAGCATAAGGATCCTGTGGTGGTGATTGATCGATGGCCTTCGTTTTGTTTTTTCACCGCTTGTTCGGAATCGTCCGCGTGGGCGAAACAACAGTCTGCGTTACCATGAAGTACGATCGTTTTCAGTGAGACACCCCTCATAGTTTCTGGCGACGGATTTCCGGAAATGTGCAATCTGTCGGACTTGCATAAACTTCCACGAGCATCAATTTACCGGATTCATTTTTGCCTATCGACGAAGGTTGGGTATCGTCACACCCCGAATGCCAGCTCAAACCACATCGCTTTATTGGCTCCCTCTCATACGCATCCTGTTGTCGGCGTTGCTGTGCCTATCCGTCGTGGGCCAAGCCGAACCGCAAGCGGAGGCGCTGGAAAACAACCGCCCCGTCAATCATCACTCGGTAAGCCTAAAGCTAAACCCGGTGCTGGTTTTTTCTGGCCGGGGTGAAGTCCTCGCATGGTCGCGTGAATCGGGGTATCTCCTCCTCAAGGCGAAACGTCCAATTCCTGACTTCTCCAAGATGCGGGGAACGAACAAAAAGGTCATGGCCAAGGGCACGTTTACAGCCTCCGGTAATCTCCTGCTGGAATCCTTGGAGCTCTTGGACGAGATTTTGGAACGCCCGCCAACGGAACCACTGGAATTCCGCCAGACCGAAAACCGAATTGCCAGACATCAGGTCGAAGGCGTGGTGCGGAATGTCATCGACCGAGGGTACCTGTTGGAAGCCATCCTTGAGGTCAATGGCCTGCTCGTCGGGGTACTTATCATGACGGGCAATGAAGACCTCAGGTCCATTATCAGTCCGGGGAATCTCGTCAGGGTAAAGGGCTATCAGTATAGTCCCTTTCGTCATAAATCTGCGGTTTCATTGGTGCTCACCTGCCAGCGGGTGCCAGAGATTGAACAGTTGTCGGCAGCAGCCGCTCCCGAGGTGGAAAGTGTCACCTACCAACGGGCGAAATACGTGGGCAACAAGACCAGTGGCGAAAAGATTTTCTTCTGCGAGGAGCCTCCCATTTCCGTGGCCTTGTCGTTTGGAAACTTCCTCTTGGTCGACTGGGATTTCAATCCGAATTTTTCATACGAGCTGTCATTACAAGCGCACGACACCCAGTCCCCTCTGGTCAATGCGCATTGGTTTAAAATTTCGGAAACCAAAGACGCGCCAAACATCGCCCTGCCGGAGGTTACAGGTTTCAGCCCGAAGCCTCGCGTGGGGTCCACGGTGAACTTCACCGGCCGCTTGACCGATTTCGAGATTAGAGACGACGGCGACATGCAGGGGATCCTTGATGCCCTCGAGGGCGGTGAGCAGATTCGAATTTTCTGCAAGCACTTTAGACGCAATTGGCCCACCTTGAATCTCAGCCCGAACGTGATCGTCGAGGCGACCGGAATGTACCAAGGAGATCATGAGATCAGCGGCACGCCCGAACTGTTCATCCGGGAGTGGGAGGGCTTGGTTGTTGAAAACACCAGCCGCAACTGGATGCCCGCGCTCCTGATCATGGGCGGGGTGCTAATGCTCAGCTTTCTTTGGGTCACATTTTTACGCCGCCTTGTGCGCAAGCGAACCCGGGAAGCACGGGCGTCGGAGGCCAAGCTCATGGCGGTCTACCAATCCGTCCCCCATGGCATGATTGCGGTGGATGATCGGCAACAAATCTTCGGCATCAACCAGGCGCTCGCGTCCATGTTCGGGCTGTCAAACGAACACAGCACAGCCCCGTTCCACGTTCTGCGCGAGGCCATCGGCGAACGGATGCGCCACCCGGAAAAGTGGCAGGCCTTCGTCGACCAAACCAAGACGGTGTCCCGGGCGAAGCAAGAATTTTTTCTGGCCGGCTCGCCGACGCGTTCGGTCGAGGTTCAGATGGAACCCATCGTCGACCAGCAGGCGAAAGGCCAAATCTGGTTGTTCCAGGACCTCACCGAGAAACGGAAGATGGAGCACTCTCTCGCGCAGTCCAGCAAACTAGAAGCCATCGGACGCTTGACCGGCGGGATCGCCCACGACTTCAACAATCTGCTGACCGGGGTCACCGGTAACCTCTCAATGCTGGAGGTGGAATTGCAGGAGGGGCGACCCACCAACGACCTGCTCGAATACGCCCAAGGCGCATCGACCGCCGCCGATCATGCGGCCAAATTGGTGCGCCAGTTGATGGATTACAGCAAGCAGACCACGCTCGAGGTGCAAAACATCTCGGCGAATGAAATCGTCGTCAACCTCTACGACCTGCTGCGGCATTCGGTCGATTCCCGGATTACCTTCGACATAAAACTGGCCGACGATCTACACCCAACCCGAGTTGATCCGACCAAGATCGAACAGGTCTTAATGAACCTCGTGATCAATGCGATCGACGCCATGCCCGACGGCGGCGAGATCCGCATCGCGACCTCCAACTCCCAGGCCTTGAACGACGACGAGGACTCGGTGACCATTGTCGTTTCAGACAGCGGGTGCGGCATTGCCCCAGAAGTGATGGAGGACATCTTCGAACCGTATTTCACCACCAAGGCCGAGGATGGCAATGGTCTCGGGCTGTCGACCTCACTCGCGATCGTGGAACAGCACGGTGGGACCTTGAACGTCGACTCCACGCCTGGCGAGGGCACCACGTTCACCGCCATTCTGCCGGCCAACCAAGAACCCGCAACAACGGTACTCGAACTCAAAACGGTTTTCCCCAGCCCAGAACCCTGGACGAAGACACATCCCAGTGGACGAAAAAAGATCGTGGTCGCGATCGATGACGAACCCACCGTTCTGCGATTGATCCGGGCCATGCTGAGCCGCTTGGGGTGCCAGATTCTCACCTTCCCCAACGGCCAGGAAGCGGTGGACCACCTTCGATCGATCGACGGCCGTGTCGATCTGATCGTGTCCGACAACTCCATGCCGATCATGGACGGTCTGCAGACCTTCGCGGCGGTGCGGGCCGCCTATCCCGAGATCCCGTTCATCGTCTGCAGCGGCTATTTAATCGACCTCAGCGACTACGCCGCGCGGGCGCACGGCTCTTCCCCGGAAGGCTTCATCCAGAAGCCTCTGCATGTGCATACCTTTACCGAAATGGTTCAAGATGTGCTCAAGAAAAATGTCTGAAGGCCTGAAAAAGCGGCGACCATCCTAGCAGGCCGTTGACTCCGAACAAAATCGAACGGCTTGTCTTTACACCGCGCCTGCGGTTGCCGTACCTGTGCGGGGCATGAGCCTCATGCCCTCCGACCATCTCGAACCGCGTCACATTGGACCCGGACCCGCCGACATCACCGCCATGCTCGCCGAGCTCGGATACAAAGACACCCCGTCCCCGAGCGCGCTGATCGACGACACCATCCCCGCCGCCATCCGCCTCGACCGCGAACTCGACCTGCCCGAACCGATGAGCGAGTCCGAAGCGCTCGCCCACCTGCGCGAACTCGCCGCCAAAAACCAGCAGCCGACCACCTGGTTCGGCCAAGGCTACCATCCCTGCATCACGCCGCCGGTTGTGCTGCGCACCCTGATCGAGAACCCGCAGTGGTACACCCCTTACACGCCCTACCAACCGGAAATCTCGCAAGGCCGGCTCGAACTCCTGCTCCACTTTCAAACCCTGGTCGCCGACCTTTCCGGACTCCCCGTGGCCAACGCCTCGCTGCTCGACGAAGCGACCGCCTGCGCTGAGGCGATGACGCTCTGCCACCGTATGCTCAAGCGCAACGACGAGCGCATACGCTTCTTCGTCGCCGACTCGGTCCACCCGCAGAACCTCGCGGTGCTGGAGACCCGGGCCGCCCCGCTCGGCATCGAACTCGTGATCGGCGACCCCGCCACCACCACGCCGGACCCGGCTTGGTTCGGTGCGTTGCTGCAAGTCCCGGACACACTTGGTGCCGTCGGTGATCCGAGTGCCTTGGCCGCGTTCGCAGATGCGCTGCACGCACACAAAGCCCGCCTGGTTGTCGCCTCCGATCCGCTCGCCCTTTGCCTGCTGCCCGCGCCGGGTTCGTGGGGCGCGGACGTGGTCGTCGGCAGCACCCAGCGTTTCGGTATGCCGATGGGTTACGGCGGACCGCACGCCGCTTGGTTGGCGACCTCCGAGTCCTGCCAACGACAACTGCCGGGCCGGATCGTCGGTATTTCCAAAGACGCCGAAGGGCGTTCGGCGTATCGCCTGTCGCTGCAAACCCGAGAGCAACACATCCGCCGCGACAAGGCCACCAGCAACATCTGCACCGCCCAGGCCCTGCCCGCCATGGTCGCCGCCGCCACCGTTATTTACCACGGACCGAAACGGCTCGCCGCCATCGCCGAACGCGTCCACGGCTTCGCACGCCTCGCCGCCGCCAATTTGCAAGCTGCGGGGGTGACGACCAGCAACGGTTCGTTCTTCGACACCGTCAGCTTCGAACAGGATGCCGGCGCGAGTCTGCTTTCTGGCGAGCATTCCGAGCATCTCGTCCGTGCGGAAAACGGTCGCGTGTCGATCGCCTGCAACGAAACCACCACGCTCGACCAGCTGATCGATTTGTTCGCGGCGCTCGGCTTCAAATTCGATCCCGAACTGACCACCGAGCCGACCAGCAGTCCCCTCCCCCGCCGCCAGCATCCGCTGCTCGCTCAAGCCATCTTCGGCCGCTACCACAGCGAGACCGAACTGATGCGCTACCTCGACCGCCTGCAGCAAAAAGACCTCGGACTCACCGACTGCATGATCCCGCTGGGTTCGTGCACGATGAAGCTCAACGCCGCCGCCGAGATGATCCCCGTCACCTTCGCCGGCTTTGCTGACATCCATCCGTTCGCGCCCGCCGAAACCTGCGCCGGATATCAGGAACTCGCGACCACGCTGGAAATCATGCTCGCCGAAATCACCGGCTTCGACGGCGTCTCGCTGCAACCGAACGCCGGTTCGCAAGGCGAGTACGCCGGCCTGCTCGCGATTCGTAATTTCCACGCCGCCAACCAAGAGTCGCATCGCAATATCTGCCTGATTCCCTTGTCCGCCCACGGCACCAATCCCGCGTCCGCGATCATGTGCGGGCTCAAAGTAGTCGGTGTGAAAACCGACGAAGAGGGCTCGATCGACACGGCTCACCTTGCCACCCAAATTGACGCACACCGCGACAATCTCGCCGCCCTGATGGTCACCTACCCGTCAACCCACGGGGTGTTCGAAGAGACCATCATTGATGTCTGCAAGCAGGTCCACGATGCCGGCGGTCAAGTCTATCTCGACGGCGCCAACCTGAACGCGATGGTTGGCCTATGCCGCCCTGGCGATGTCGGCGCCGACGTCTGCCACCTCAATCTGCACAAGACCTTCTGCATTCCGCACGGCGGCGGCGGCCCCGGCATGGGACCGATCGGCGTCGGCGCGCATTTGATCCCGCACCTGCCGGGTTCGGTCGGCACCGCCGGTTCGCAGCCGGCCGAACGCCAAGGCGGCGCGGTCTCGGCTGCGCCCATCGGCAGCGGGTGCATCCTGCCAATTTCCTACGCCTACATCCGCATGATGGGCGCCGCCGGACTGCGCCGCGCGACCGAGGTCGCGATCCTCAACGCCAACTATATCGCGCACCGCATCGGTCCGCATTTCCCGGTGCTCTACACCGGCGCGAACGGACGCGTCGCCCACGAATGCATTCTGGATTGCCGCGACTTAAAAGACCGCGCCGGCATCACGGTGGAAGACATCGCCAAACGCCTGATGGACTTTGGCTTCCACGCCCCGACCATGAGTTGGCCGGTGGCCGGCACCTTGATGGTCGAACCAACCGAGAGCGAATCCCGCTTCGAACTCGACCGCTTCTGTGACGCGATGATCGCCATCCGCGCCGAGATCGCCGCCGTCGAGGCGGGCGAACTGCACGCCGAAGACAACCCGCTGCGCCATGCCCCGCATACCGCGGCGACGGTCACCGCCGATGTCTGGGAACGGTCCTACCCTCGCTCGCAGGCGGCCTATCCGACCGGCTCCACCGAGACCCACAAATACTGGCCGCCAGTCGCGCGGGTCGACAATGTGTTCGGCGACCGCAACTTGGTCTGCACCTGCGAACCGGTTGCCGCCTACGCGGACCCGGACTGACGGGCAAAAAATAACGGCAGCCTTGCGGGCTGCCGTACCAAAATAGGAAACCGGACGCGGATCAGGTCTTGCCGGTTTGCAGCATGAACATGTTCGACGCGCTAAGGAGATCGTTCGGCGCGTAAGGTTTGGTCATCAGTAAATCGGGGAGTTCGGGACCGAAGGTTTCAAGATAATCTTCCGGGGGGAAGCCGGTGATAATGATCACCGGCAGGTCGCGTTTCAATTTGCGGATCTGCGCGTAGGCCGAAACCCCGTCCATGCCGGGCATCTGCAAGTCGAGCAACACCAGGGAGATCTCGGGGTGCTTGGTCAGCAGGTGCAAGGCTTCGAAGCCGTCTTCCGCTTCGTAAATTTTGACCTCGGACATTTTTTGAATGGTGCGCACTGCCAGCGCGCGTGCCCCCGATTCATCGTCGACAATCAGCACCGCTTTGTGGGGCACGCCCGGGTCGTCCGCGGTGTTCGTGGAGCCGGCCGAGACACCGACTTGGTTTGCCTGCTCGTCTCTGGAAGCAATCTCGTTGAGCACCGGCGGCACAAACATGTTGTTCTGCTCCATAAACTCTTTCAGGTCATTAGGGCGGATCAGATACTTGCCCCCGGCAGTGCGGTAAGAGGGGAGTTTTTTATCGCGGATCCAACAACAGATGGTGTTGCGGCTGACCCCGCAAAGGTTGGCGGTTTTCGGAGCGGATAAAAAGACGGGTTCGGGTATTTCTTGTTTCATGGGTTTCTCAAAAAGGTTGTACCGCAGTAAAAGCATGTGCCGTGCCAACTCTATCCGATTTGCATGATTTCCTCAATTACCGGAATGCGAATTTTTTGTCTCGCTGGAAAACCCAGTAAATACCATGGCTTCCACGGGTAGCTCTGTTTCCGTTGATGCGAAATGAACAATTCCATAGTCGTTTTTTGCGGACCTTCCAACTGCAGATGTGCAAATGTGCAAAGAATCGCTCCCCCTTCTGCAAGATGGGAGAGATTCGCAAACGGGACGAACCTGGAAGGTCCGCCCCGTCATAAACCGGCGTCAAAGGCCGGAGGTCGGGAACAAGAGTCAGATGCCGAGATCCTGCATGAAGGCGCTGGACGCGCTGAGTAGATGCGCTGGCTGATACGGCTTGGTGATCACCAGATCCGGCAGGACCGAACCGAAGGCCTCCTCGGAATGTTCCGGCGGATAACCGGTGACGATGATCACCGGAATGGACTCGTTCATCTTGCGGATTTCCTGAAAGGTCTTCACGCCGTCTTGTCCGGGCATGATCAAATCGAGAATGATTAGCGCGGTCTCCGGATGCTTCATCAGAAGGTGCATCGCTTCAAAGCCGTTTTCGGCCTGCAGGACCGGCACGTTGAGTTTTTGAATGGTCCGCACCGCGAGCATCCGCGCGTTCGGATCGTCGTCCACAATCAGGACCGCCGGCTCTCTCACCGTCGAGCGGCTGTCTTCTTCCTTTTCAGGCGCGGCGGTCAAGCCTTGGTTGGTGAGGTCGTCTTTGGCGGCGATATCGACCAGCGCCTGGGAGACAAACATGCGGTGCTCCTCCATAAAGCTCTTCAAGTCGCCGGGACGGATCAGGTATTTTCCGCCGGCGGTCCGGTACGAGCCAAGTTTGCCATCGCGGATCCAGCAACATATCGTATTACGGCTGACGCCGCAAAGGGTGGCCGCCTTGGGGGCGGAAAGAAAAACGGGTTCGGGTATTTCTTGCTTCATAACAGTTCTCGTGGGGTTACTTTTCTGACAATAAAGCAGGAGCCATGCCAAGAATTATGGAGGAGCGGATTTTTTTATGATTTCTCAGTCTTGCGCCGAAACCGCAGATCCGTCCCGAGCGGGCAAGCGATCGCTCAACGTGGTCAGTTCGCACAATCGGCGAACCGCCGTTTCCGCCAGCGGCAGAGTTTGCACCCGCCACTGCCAATTCCCCTGCGAGGTGCCCGGCTGGTTCATCCGCGCCTCCGCCCCCAGCTCCAGCACATCCTGCAAGGGCAACAACACCGAACGCGCCGGACTGCGAAACAACATCTCGATCACCGGCCAGTGAAGATCCCCCTCGACCGCGCCGGCCGCCTCGCGGATCCGCCGGAGTTCGGCGTCGATCGCCTCCTGCGACAGCGTGTTGCCGTCCATCGGCTGCCGTTCCAACCAGGCCCGCATGGTTTCATTGTCGTGCGTGCCGGTGTAGGCGAAACTGTTTTCCGGATAATCCGCAGGACGGAAACCGGGCTGCGGTTCGGCGTCGCCAAAGCAAAACTGAACGATACGCATGCCGGGAAATCCCGTCTCATCACGCAGGGCGTCGACCTCTTCTGTGATCAGTCCCAAGTCTTCCGCGATAATCGGCAAATCGCCAAGATGACGTCGAATTGCATGGAAAAAATCCATTCCGGGGCCTTTTACCCAGCGTCCACCGATGGCGGTCTCGGCATCACCCGGAATTTCCCAATACGCTTCGAACCCACGGAAGTGGTCGATCCGGACCACGTCAACCAAGCGGAAGATCGCCTTGAGACGTTCGGCCCACCAGTGGAAATCCTCGGCTTTGTGGCGCGCCCAGTCGTACAACGGGTTGCCCCACAGTTGACCCGTCTCGCTAAAATAATCGGGTGGCACACCCGCGACCACGGTCGTTCGCCCTTGGTCGTCGAGATGAAATAATTCCGGACGCGCCCAGACATCGGCGCTGTCATGCGCGACAAAGATGGGAATATCACCGACCAGCTGGATCCCGTGTTCGGCCGCCGTTTCGCGCAGCCGCTGCCACTGCCGGAAAAATAAAAACTGCAACAGACTGACCTGTTGGATCTGCTGGAGACATGCCGAACGTTGTTGCTCCATCGCCGCCGGCTCACGGTCTCGAATATCGACTGGCCACTCCGTCCAAGGCCGACCCGCGAACTTTTCTTTCAGCGACACAAACAACGCGTAGTCAGCCAGCCAACTTTTCTCGCTTTTGCGAAAATGATCGAATCTTTCGCGCATTTCTGAAGAAGCGGTGGATTCGAAACGCTCGTACAGGCGATTAAAAAGATCCGTCCGATGTGAAATAACGACACCATAATCGACGCGATCGGCCGGGAGCATGTTTAAACTCGGCAACCCGGCCAAGTCTTCTTGCTGCAGGAAACCCTCTTCAAGAAGGTCATCAATGGACAAAAACAGCTCGTTTCCGGCATATGAACTGAGCAATTGATAAGGTGAATCACCGTATCCAGTGGGGCCCAAGGGCAGCAACTGCCATAAAGATTGGCCCGCCGACTCGAGATCTTGAAGAAAAATCCGCGCGTTGGGACCCATATCGCCGATCCCGTAGGGGCCGGACAAAGAGGACAAATGCAATAAGATTCCAGCCTGTCGATTCATATAAAACACTTGTAAGAAAGGAGAAAAAGTCGAGGCAAATACCATGCAATAAAACCTCTTTTAGAGGCCGTTAAAACGCCCCCGAATTCTTTGCCGAGAAGCCACGAATTTGTCCGCGGAGAGAGCCTTTAACACTTCGGGGAAAGTGGGTTAGAGTATTTTGTAAGAACATGAAATATTCAGAAGAGAGCAGAAAAAGAATCGTGATTTGCAGGGAAATCTGGCAGCAATTGATCCGTTGCCAATTCCTTATTCCCTACTCGCACCAAAAATCCAATGCAACCATCGCTTTTTGAAACAGCGTTGATTGCCCACGACCACCACCTTCCTTTTAACCCCTCGATTCTTTTCCATCATGAAAGCGCATTCAACTAGGAACCCACTTCAAAGCACGACCAAGAACCAAAGTAAGACCGAAGGCTTTACGCTCATTGAGGTCCTTGTGGTCATTCTGATCATTGTCACCCTCGTGGGTATTGTGATCGGTATCGCCCAGCTCGCCAACAACCGCGCGGCCGAAGCGCAAGCCCTCGCCATGATGGCAAAATGGAAAACCGATCTCGAACGCTACAAGGAAAAATACGGGGACTACCCGATCGATAACAATCTCCACGACGCGGACGGCCTTCAACTGCTGATCAACCAGTTGTATCCAACGACCGACGAAAAGCACGACCTGGAAACCCGGGATCCCTGGGGCATGGAATACCGCTACCGCCGGGTGAGCAAACACCGCTACCAACTCGGCTCGCTTGGCATGGACCGCAAGATCGGCAGTGGCATCCCCGTTCCAACAACAGCACCAGCCGACGGCGACCCGCTGGCAAACGACTACAGACACATGGGCGAAGGTGATGACATCACTATCGAAAATGGCAGAATGTAACCGGCAGAATGTACCCAAGTAACCGAACCACTAATTTCATCAACACCGCTCACAATTTTCACATCTGACTCCCGAAGCACCATGAAAAAGAAACAAGACGGATTCACCCTCATCGAACTCCTCGTCGTCATGGCGATCATCGCCATCCTCGCCGCCATCCTCGTGCCGCTGGCGCCGAAACTTATCGGCACCGCCAAACGCAACAAAGCCAAGGGCGAGGTGAACACCATCTCCATGGCCGTGAAAAGTTTCTACAGCGACTACGGCCGCATGCCCCCCGCCCCCAGCGGCGCCGACAGCAGGGACACCTTCAAGGCCCTGATCGCCAACGACCCCACGGCCAACCCGCGCGAAACCGTCTACCTCGAACTCGAAACCTCGCAAATCAACGGCGAGTTCCTCGACCCCTGGGGCCGACAGTACGAAGTATTCCTCGACAGCGACTACGACAACAAAGTGACCTTCGACGGCGCCAGCTACCGCACCACCTGCATCGCCGTTTCGCGCGGACCGAACGGCGCTACTGCCGGTTCGCCAAGCACTGACTCCGACGACATCACCACGGCCAAATAACGCACACGACCGACAGCCGACCAAGGCCCCCCATGAAGAACCGCAAACAAGCCTTTACCCTCATCGAACTCATCGTTGTCATGGGCATCGTCGGCATCCTCGCCGCCGGCGGCTTGGCCGCGTTCACCGCGACCGCGAAGTCGGGACGGCTCGACCAGGCACGGGAAACCGTGACCACCGTCGTCCGCTCCGCCCGCAGCTACGCCGTCAGTAACGACCGCAACGTCCTGCTCGTGTTCAACACCAACGTCACATCGGTACACAACGGCTCGCTGCGCGACGAACGCGGCAACCGCGCCATGGCCGTGTTCGACCCGATTGAGAACGATTACGTAACCGAGTGGATCAACATGCCCGGCGGCGTCTTCTTCAAGGACACCTTCGGAATGATCGCATCGGAACGCAAAGACATCGCCTACGAAGGCACCACCAAATCCATGCCATGGATCTGGGTGAAATCCGATGGCACGATCCTCAAACCCGCGCTCGCCCCCGAATACCGTCTGCGCATCGAGGAAGGCATCCCGAGGTCCGATAACACCGCCGCCTACGACGTGCACCCAAGCGGTCGCTTCAAGGAAATCCGCATCAACTGGCTAAACGGCTCCATCACAACCATCAATTCCTCCGCCGGAGACCAGGACTAATCATGAGTACTCCTACCCTACCCTCCCTCGCCCCGCGATCACGAATGCGCTCACGCGCTGGATTCAATCTGGTGGAAATGTCCATCGCCCTCGTCGTGGTCGCCATTGGCATGATGTCGGTCGCCGCCATCTTCCCGGACCAGCTCGACTCCGTGCGCAAAACCACCGACCGCGCCCAACACGGCCAGTTCGCCCAAAGCGTCGAAAGCGTGCTGCGCTCCATCGCGGTCGCCGGCGGCGACATCGGAAATCTACCGGCCTCAATTTTGCCTGCGGGCCACATCGTCCTGCCCCCCGTCGGCGGCGGCAAGTGGACCAGCGCTCAAAACGGTGATCTGATCAAGCTTGATGTCGTAACCACCGCGCTTACATCGGTGGACCCGCCGATTCCCGACCCGAAAAAAGGCGATGGCATGAAGTTTATCGATATCAGCAACCCGAACTACATCACCCAGAGCCTGTGGTATCACATCCACGTGCAGCCCTTGCCGTCGACCGCCGGTCATCGGGTCGTGATTTACACTTGGCGCTCAGATGGCGAGGTCGCCAATCCACCGGTCGAAACAGCCCTGACTCCGGCCCCGACGAGCTATGCAGACGTCAAGGATCGAACCAAGATCGCGGAAGTCTACGTCACCGAAATTTACAAATTCTAAGCCGATGAAACTTATCTACGTACAAGGGCTCTCTCAACAGGGACGCCAGCCCACCAAGACGGATCGCCGCAGCGGGTTCACATTAATCGAGCTGATGGCCGCCATGGCGGTGTTCACCATCCTGCTGGTCATGCTCCTACGGGTGTTCTCCGGCAGCGTGAAAGCCTTCAACGCCGGCTCTGGCCTGTCAAAGCAGACCACCGAAGCGCGCTTGGTCCTCGACCAAATCGCCAACATGGTTGCGGACCAGCACTTCAACCTCAAGCCAAAGGCAACGGGGACAATTTTCGACCCCACGAGCGAAGTGACCCTGATGGACGACCTATGCAACGGGCAGACTTCGATCCGGATCGACGTCCTGCCCGCCAACTCCGGATCGGCCGACGACACGGCCACCCTGGTCCAAGAAAATCTGCTCACCGGCGATACCATCGTGATGCTTGACCATGTGCTCGACTTCGAAATCAGCGTGTTTGACCAAAGCCTGCTCACCGCACCAAACCTCAACGGACTGGACACCTACACCCACCTCGTTCCCGCTGGTGGCCTGGTCGGCGGCTGCACCAACTCGCCTGTACTCGCCGTCATCTATCTGGAAACTCTCGACGACTACCACGCCCGCATCAACACCTCCGCCGCGGCGGACGGTGAGACCTATGATGCAGAGCTGAAATCACAGAAATTCTACCGTAGCGTCTACCTGCGCAACTACCAACAGCAGTAAGTCCCTCTTCGCTTCCAATCTTAGCCACTTTATATTTTCGCCACCATCCTTCCCCCCCAAGCAACCATGAAGCACTCTACCTCTAGAAAACGAGGCATCGCCCTCCTCTTCGTTCTCGGCATGCTCACCCTCTTGCTCACCTTGGCTTTGGCTTTTGTCACGGTGGTTCAACTCGACTACAAAGGCAGCCTCGCCGGCACCAGTTCGGTAAAGGCCGACATGGTCATTGATGTAGCAATCAAACGCGCAATCCAGCAGATTGAAGCATCACCCTCCCCCTTCAATTTTGAGAACTACTCCGGAATGCTCCTGGCCATACAAAACCCCAAAGCCAACAACACGGCTGGAACAGGGGGGCCGTTCTTTTTCGACAACGGTGTACATAAAAATCAATACATCGTCTCCACCGGCGGTACCGCCCTCAGCGCCGCCGAACGTCGCCAGCTTTTCGGCACCTACAACACCGGCATTCAGGATATCGACGACATCGCAACTGGCGGACTCAACGATTTCATGCGCGGCCCCGTAACCTCGTCGTCCCAAATCCCCACCTGGGTACAGCTCGGGTACACCGACGCCGAATATTGCTATATGGCAACCGACTTGTCCGGCTTTGCCAACCAAGAGGTCTATGTTGACGAAACGGCCAGCCCGCCTACCACCAACGTCCTGCCAGTCGCCGGTCGCCCCGCCCGAGCATTCGGTAGCAGTTACGCAGAAATCAACATTCCCCACCACCCGAACCATTACACCAAGGCACATTTTCCCCTTGGGGCTTATTGGCCCGACGGCTGGGGGGCGCTACTGGGTAATGCCGATGCGGATGCCCTAGGTGTCGATAGGCCGAACACCCCGAACATCCTTCCGCCGATTAACCTGCAAGAAGTGAACGCCTCGGTGACCGCTGGCGGCACGATCAGCCCAGCCTTGACCAATAGAATTGACGCCGCCTTCCGCAATATGGGCAAAGAGTACGGCCGCCCTCGATCCCCTTTAAGAGCCAGCGAAGTGGTCCTCGCACTGAGGGCCCTGAAAGACTATATTGATGTTGATGTGGACCCCGTTGGCGGCACCGAAACGATGCAGACCGAGGCACACCCGGCCATCAACGAGTTCGGCAACGCGATCAAGCTCGAGAAATTAGAGCAGATGGGCACCCCGACGAACCCGACTAACGTGTGGACCGTCCGCGTTTATAGTATGCTGGAAACGCATTACTCCTATGTCGATCCCGACACATTATCTGGCACCTATCAGGTAAACTGGCAGTCGGGATACGACTTGGATCTCGATAACGGCGCGGAAGTGCAGAATCAGCCCATAGCGCTGGCGTCGGTGCCCGGGGTACAATACATTGACATGATGTACCGGCTCCATGACACGATCGGGACTCCAGGCGCTCCCTACATAGAACTCGCCTATACCAATAATACGGCCAGTTTGGACGTCACCTTTATATCCAACTTCAAAGATCCACAAATTTATCTGGGTAGCGCCGCGGCAGGACCAATCGTCGATGAGATCTACACCAGCCCGGGCGTACCGGGCGCTACCATCAGCGTGACCAATGCGGTCTCATTTACGGACGCGGATGAAGGGAATATAAAAACGCTTACTTTGGAGACGACCGATCCGCGTTTCAACTGGGATCGAGCCATCCATTGGGCGGGAAATCGCACCGCCGGCAGCTTGGGCACGCAATTCTACGCCTCCCCTCCCGTGCTGGTTGGTGAACGCAACCTATCCAATAAAAACGCGGGGAAGAGCGTGGCTAACGACCGCGACAGCGCCACCTATGTGCGTAACGGACCGTTGAAAACCGTAGGGGAACTCGCCTATCTTCCTTATGCGCCCATGCAGACGATCACGGTCAACCGACGTACAGCTCCAGCCGGTCTTCCCCCGAGCTTAGTTACGGCTTTTAGAAATAGCGAACGCTTCCATCCGATCTGGAATTATTTCTCCATGGACGACCCGGACACACCGCAGAAGTACTACATCAATCCCAACGGCCACCACTTTACCCAACCGCGCCCAAGCACCAATTGGCCCCAGTTGAGAACCACTCCGGTACGCATCACCCAATATGTGTTTGAGGACATGAAGATCGGACCTTACCCAGAAGAGCCCTTCGTTGCCCAAATACCCGGTACATACACACTTGGTGCGGCGATAACGACCGCCCAAGCGAAACAAATGGCCGACCTGATGGCCAGCCTCGGTCACATGACCCAGGGTGCCGCTAGCCCGGGGATAGCAGCGCAATTTTCCGAAACGCCAGGCCCGGACCGCGGCTACTTCGCCAACATGTCTGACTACGCATTTCACCAAAACCTAGCGTCGGTCGTCTACCCCTCAATCGAGACAACACAGGACACGACAGTTCGCAGCCCTACCGATCCGACACCGGTAACGGAGAATGAGGTAGAGGCCTTCACGATCAATTCCTTCGACTTGATGCATACCCGTAACAACGTCTTTGCTTTTAATATCCTCATCAAAACCACCCACGGGATCCGTCAGGAGACCGTTGAAGTCTGGCGCGACCCCTTTCCCCCCGCAGGCGGCAGCTGGCACGACACCTTCATGCTGTCCCGTGAAGAAGTAGGCATCATCGACTGATCAGCGAAATAGTTCGGACGAAACCAGAGGCGTGTGCAAACACGCCTCTTTTCTTTTGCCACGCCGACGCTATCAAATCATCCATATGGACACCTACGAACCCCTGCCAGCCCCAGACTCCTTTCTCGCCCAATGCGAGACCTTCGGCTTTCATATGCCGGAAGAGACATTGGAACTGCTCGGCGACTACCTCGGCTTCCTGCACGCGGTGAACAAACAGATGAACCTCACCGGCGCCAAGGAGCCCGATGAGCTGTGGCGTCGACACGCCTTCGACAGCCTTACCCTGTTCCCCTTCGTCGCCGGCGCCGAGAGTTTGATCGACGTCGGCAGCGGCGGCGGCTTTCCCGCCATCGTGCTGGCCATCGCCTGCCCCGAACTAAAGATCACCATGGTCGAGAGCACCGGCAAGAAATGCGAGTTCCTGCAAGCCTGCATCAACAACTTCGAACTCGAAAACGCCAAGGTCCGCCAGGGCCGCGCCGAAACCCTCGCCCACGAACCCGCCCTGCGCGAAGCCTTCGACATCGGCACCGCCCGCGGACTTGCCTCCCTCCCCACCCTGCTCGAATACCTCCTGCCCTTCGTGCAACCCGCCGGCGTCGTGCTCGCCATGAAAGGACGCCGCCACGTCGAAGAACTCAAAGCCGCGGAAAAAGCCCTGCACTTGCTCGGCGCCGACGAACCGGTGGTCCACACCGTCGACGCCGAAGGCGACATGGTCATCCTCGAAATCCCCAAAGACCGCAGCACCCCGGACAAATATCCACGCGAAACCGGGATCCCGAAAAAGTTCCCGTTGTAGATGTGTAACCTGGGATTTCTTCCCGTGTAATTGGCTTGGCTTTTCAAGCCGAGAGAATCCGCGAAGGCAGCCTCGAACGCGTTGCCCCAAGAACGCGCAGCTTAATCTAATCCCGATCGCCGATATGGAACGCTCGCTTGAGATGCCGGACCACCGGCTCGCCCTCTATGGCCGGTGTGCCGACCACTTCAACAATATCAAAGCGGTAGATTAGACCCTGCCGGTTGTTCAATCGCGACATGTAGGTTTTCGCGGCGCGGCGCAGGGCTTGGCGCTTGGCTCGGTTCACGGCGGCGGCCGGACGCGTGGTGTCGCTGGCGCGGGTCTTCACCTCGACGAAAATCAGCACCTTGTCGTTGCGCATGACGATATCGAGTTCCTCGCGTTTGCCGAAGCGGACATTGCGGCCGAGAATCTTATAGCCGGCTTTTTTCAAGAAGCGCGCGGCCACTTCCTCGCCCCAGTCGCCGGTTTTGAGGTGGTCGGGTCGGGTGTCGGCTTCGCTGCTCCAGCCGAGCAGGCGGCGGATGCGTTCGATCATAGCCGGAACAGCCATTGTTGTTTCACCGGTTCGAAGCTGTGGCGGTGGGCCGGACAGGGTCCGTGCTCATGTAGCGCGGCCAGATGTTCGGGCGTGCCGTAGCCTTTGTGGCGCACGAAACCATATTCCGGGTGTTCGGCGTCGAGCGCGACCAGTTGCCGGTCGCGGGTGACCTTGGCGATGATCGAGGCGGCGGCGATCGACAGGCTGAGCGCGTCGCCTTTGACGATCGCCCGCGAGGGATAGGGCAGGCCTTTCACGGGCAGGCCGTCGACCAAAATAAACGAACGCGGTTGCTGTTCCACCGCGCGGCGCATCGCCAGGTGGGTGGCGCGGAGAATGTTGATCGCGTCAATCTCGGCCGGGCTGGCTTGGCCAACGGTGGCGACAACCTGTTTGTTGCTGCGCAGTCGTTCGAAAAAGACCTCGCGCTTTTTCTCGGTCAGTTTTTTCGAATCGGTGAGTCCGGACCAGTCTTCGGCAAGCGCGCGTTTGCCGAAGAACACGGCGGCGGCAACAACATTTCCGGCGAGCGGACCGCGTCCCGCCTCATCGATTCCGACCACGCGTTTGTGGCCGGCCTTGAAAGCCTCCTGTTCGAAGGCGAGCACAAGGCTCCTTACTCGGCGGCGACGTCCGCGTCCGGGGCAGCGTCCGCGTCCGGGGCCGGAGCTTCCGGGACAGCTTCAGCCGCAGGTTCCGGCGCAGCAGCAGCTTCGGCGGCGGCAGCTTTCTCGGCCGCTTCTTTTTCAGCGGCGGCAGCTTTCTCAGCCGCTTCTTTTTCAGCAGCAGCAGCCTTCTCGGCCGCTTCTTTTTCGGCGGCCTCGGCAGCAGCTTTTTCGGCCGCGGCTTTTTCGGCGGCGGCTTTTTCAGCTTCGGCCTTGGCGGCGGCGGCAGCTTCTTCGGCGGCAGCAGCAGCTTGCACTGCCGCGGCAGCAGCTTCGGCCTTCTCGGTGACGGATCGACTGGCTTCGGAAATCCGGGCTTTTTTGCCGGTGAGCTTGCGCAGGTAGTAAAGTTTAGCGCGACGAACCGAACCACGGCGCGTCACTTCAATCTTGGCCACGTGCGGCGAATGCAGCGGGAACACCCGTTCGACGCCTTCGCCCATGGACACACGACGCACGGTAAAGGTGGAGATGCCGCTGGTGCCGCGATCGCGGGCGATGACGGTGCCTTTATACTGCTGCACGCGTTCTTTGTCGCCTTCCTTGATGACCACGTGTACGTTCACGGTGTCGCCTTCGCGGAAGTCCGGCACGTCTTTGGCGGCTTTGAGTTGTTCTTTTTCGATCTTGTCGATGAGTGGCGTTTTCATGGTCGTCGGTCGGTAAATTCGGTCGGTAAAATCTTAGGTAAGGCCCGCGAAAGCTACGTTTCGGCATGGTTCCGTCAAGAAAAATGGCGGAAATAAGTGGTTTTCAGTTGATGATGCGAGGCTTACGCCCGCCGCGAATACCGCCACGCCCCAAAAACGCCGGCGTTGGGCCATCATCCGGATTGAGTTCCCCCGACCTTCAGCGTAGGCAGCCCCATGAAAAACACGTGTTTTGTAATTGTGTCCGATGCCGGCGAATCGTGGGCCCTGGAGGGCGATCAGGCCAACCCCAAGGATACCCTGAATGAATCCGGAACCAATGCCCTGCTGCCCCGCTTGCTGGCCGATGGCTGGCAGGTGGCCAGCGTCACCGAGGGTTCGGGGTCCAAGGATGAGGTGTCGTATTGGCTGGTCCTGCTGACGAAGTAGAGTTCGCTTCACGCTGCTAAGGCCGATGGCCCACTATTGACGGATTTTTGAACGTGAATAATCTCGGCGGTATTCTCCTTGCTGGATTCTTTGCGCTGTCCTTCTGCGCCGGCGGCATCGGCGGTTTGTCCACGCCCGGCGAATGGTACCAAACCTTGGAGCGCCCACCGCTCACCCCGCCGCGCTGGGTATTCGGCCCCGCTTGGGCCCTCATGTACACGGCAATGGGCGTGGCGGCCTGGCTGGTGTGGAAATCCAGTATTCTTCTCAGATTCAAGGGGGCGTTCCTCGAACTCACCGAGGAGGCCTTTCGACACGAAGAGGCACGCGGTCGAGCCCTCATGTATTTCCTCGTACAGCTCGCCCTTAACGCACTCTGGCCCCCGATCTTCTTCCGCACCGAACGCCCCGACGTGGCGCTCGTGATCATCATCGCGCTCTGGTGCGCAGTCGCCGCCACGATGATCGCAAACTTCTGGGTGCACCGAGTCGCCGGATGGCTACTGGTACCCTGCCTGGCCTGGGTTTCTTTCGCGACCTACCTCAACCTCGGTTTTGTGATCATGAATTAATCGTCGAATCTAAACCGCATCTCCAGCCCGAACCCGGTCCAAGGCTTCGAGCACCTCGGCCAAGGGCAAGCCAACGACATTGGTGTACGAACCGCGCACCGCCCGGACAAAACCGGCCGCGCCGCCTTGGATACCGTAACTGCCGGCTTTGTCCATCGGTTCGCCGGAGTCGACGTAGCGGGCAATCTCGAACGCGCTGAGTTCGCGCAT
>Ga0209828_1000742_pt1 | contig 30932 bp, 24 predicted proteins | sample MaitaG_FD_187429 | JGI IMG/M metagenome (GOLD analysis project Ga0209828, IMG submission 187429) | Marine algal microbial communities from Maine, USA - Maine_Asex2 metaG (SPAdes) (version 2) | ecosystem: Host-associated > Algae > Red algae > Unclassified | place: Maine, USA | collected 2015-01-05
TTCCTTCAGATTCCACCTCACAATGGACACCCTTGCGATCAGCTAATGCTTCCTGTCAATTAGGCGCATTCGGGACTTTAACCCTATAGGTATATAGCATGCATGGCACACAAAAGAGGCTATCCTTTTTAGGATAGCCTCTTTCTTATATGAATATTCTCTAGGGTACCTTAGTATAAGAGTTTTACTTCCCTGTTATATCTGCTACTTCCAATTCTGTCTCAATAATTTTATTGAATCCTATTGGATTTGCTTTTATCTGACCATCTATATCATCATCGTAATCCTCCCATTGGATAACCTCTTGAAGTAGGGATTCTACATGACGGACTATATATGGTTCTTTCAATTCTTCTGGTCTTAGTATTTCTAAATTCTTGGGAGGTTTTGGCTCACCGTATCCTTCGATAAATGGATACATAATCAAAATCATTATCTTTCCATTAAACAATTGTTGGTACACCAGAGCTCCATTATTCTTTATCATATGACGCTTTATAGAGCTCCCTTGAATCTTCTCTGAAATGCCACTATGTTCTTGACCCAATGAAAGAATAATCACTTCTAAATTCTCAATATCATCACGTACTTCCACGGCCGCTTTTAACCCTGACTCTTTTACGATGGCATTTAAGTTCTTTAGGATCATCGGCTTTATGGTTTCGCCCCAATCTTTTCTATAATTTGCCGTATTGCCTAATATTTCTTTGTAAGTATTAACTTTTGATTGTAATGTTCCTATATCCATTATTTGTCTTTTAATATGAAAGTAATTTATTTAAACCTTCCTTCATTCTTTCTATAGGTAAAAATAGTTTTTCTAAATTCTTCGCAAATGGCACTGGTGTGTCCAAACTTGCTGCTCTTATTACAGGAGCGTCTAAAAATTCAAATAAGTGTTCACTTATATAGGATGCAATTTCCGCTCCAATACCCCCAAACATCGTATCTTCATGTAAGATTAGAACTCTATTTGTCTTTTTTACGGCTACTGTAATAGCATCATAGTCCAATGGCTGCAAAGTTCTTAAGTCCAGTATTTCTGCATCTATTCCTGCTTCATTGCAATAGTCTACCGCCCAATGTACTGCCTGTCCATACGTAATAATGGAAACCTGATTTCCACTTCTAGCTGTACGTGCTTTCCCAATCGGAATGTTGTAATACCCCTCCGAAACTTCACCTTCTAAGGATCGATATAATGCCTTATGTTCGAAAAACAAAATAGGTGATGGATCTTCAAAAGAAGATATTAGAAGTCCTTTTGCATCCTTAGGAGTACTTGGAAAAACTACTTTGATCCCCGGTGTATGAGTAAACCATGCTTCATTGCATTGAGAATGGAACGGTCCCGCTCCTAGACCTCCTCCAGCTGGCATACGTATCACTACATTCGGGCTATGACCCCATCGATAATGTAATTTGGCTAGATTATTTACTATTTGATTAAATCCACAGCTAACAAAATCTGCAAATTGCATTTCTATCATAGATCTTGCACCTAACAAACTCATTCCTAGCCCAATCCCTAGAATAGCACTTTCACATAATGGCGTATTTCTAACTCTATCTTTTCCATATTTATCTGTAAAACCATCTGTAATTTTAAATACGCCTCCGTAATCTGCAATATCTTGCCCCATTAATACCAAGTCCTTGTACTTCTCCATGGCTTGATCAAGTCCATCACTTATCGCATCAATATACCGCAAAGTTCTCTTAGATGGACTGGGTTCTACATGGGTGACTTCTACAGAGGCATATACATCATTCACCTCTTGATCGGGGGTACTGGTAATTTCATCATATCCATTTGCAATCATCAACCCTTCTTTGATCGCACTTTTTATCTCTTTCTCAACCTTAGTTATGTATTTTTCATCGATTACTTTCTCTTCCAATAAGTAATTCTCAAAATTAGCTATTGGGTCCTTTGTCGCCCAGTGATCCATGAGTACCTGAGGCACATATTTTGTTCCTGAGGCTTCTTCATGACCCCTCATTCTAAAGGTCTTAAACTCAAGTAAAAACGGGCGTGGGTTTTCTCGTAAGATAGTTGCAATTTTCTTGACCGTGTGATATACTTCTAAAATATTATTCCCATCTACAACTTGAGATTCTATTCCATATCCTATACCTCTATCTGCTAAATCCTTACATCTATATTGCTCAATGGCAGGCGTAGAAAGTCCATATCCATTATTTTCAATTGCAAAGATAACAGGCAATTGCCAAACTGCAGCTACATTTAATGCTTCATGAAATTCTCCTTCGCTGGTACCTCCTTCTCCGGTAAATGCGAGTGAAACCTTGCCTTCTTTCCTAAGCTTATGAGCCAACGCCACTCCAGCGGCTAAAGATAATTGTGGGCCTAAGTGAGAGATCATACCCACTACTCTATAATCCAAAGTACCAAAATGGAAGGATCGATCTCTTCCTTTAGTAAATCCAGTTTCTTTTCCTTGCCACTGTCCAACCAGCCTATCAAAAGGAATATTTCTAGTAGTAAATACCCCTAAATTTCGATGCATAGGAAAGATAAATTCGTCCTCGTTTAAAGCCATTGTACATCCTACAGAAATAGCTTCTTGACCTATACCAGAAAACCATTTTGAAATTTTTCCTTGCCTTAGTAGAGAAAGCATCTTTTCTTCTATCAGTCTAGGATGTTTAAGTCCTTTATATAATTCTTTTAATTTCTTGTTAGATAGGCTGGATCTCTTGTAATTTATTGCATTTGGAGCGAGTGTATCCATGTAATTTTTTACTAACAAAGATAAGCTAAGTACATCCTATTCAACTAATGGAATTAGTTATTTTTATAATGTATACCTCTAATAACTGCCTCTTAAGCTGTAAGTAGAATAGAATAATAGTAAAAAGGTCTACTCTAAATTTGAAAATTGGTGAAATCAAAAATATTAGAGTAATTGTGGTTACTAAAATTCTCATTTTTGAATCCCGTAGATGCTATGAAAATATAGACTTAAGGACCGCTAAAGAAGGCAGATCTTTAAATCCAGTGACATGATATTGAAAGTATTTGATCATTTTATCTAATAAAATAACCTTTGACTCTTTATCCATTTGAGCCCTTAATCTGTTTTTTAATAAAGAGCCAAATGACTTTGAGTTTTGAATAGAAAGTTCATTACGACCACCCAAGGAGAATTCTATAAATCGACCATCCTCCAAGTGAAAAATAGGTAAGTCTTCACTCCATTCGTTACCAGGATAAAATCCAAGATATTTTGTAAATTCAAGAATAAAATCTAGGTGATACAAAGATGAAATTTTCTCCTCTTGATCTAATGAAAGAAACGCGTTATAAATAAAATCATATAACTCAATATGACCTTCCTTTTCACGGATCGAATTGCGGCAAACATCGATCATAAACATGCCCATCGTGGACCGTGTAACACTCTTTGGGATTGTGGTAAACATGGGGTTATATTCTGCTTCTTTTATCCGATATAACTTTACTTTATCTCCAGTATAAGCTACAAATGAAATTAAGCTCATTGGCTTGTACAAACTAATAAGCTTGGACTTTTTCTTCCGTACACCAGAAACTATATAACTCCTCAAACCTTCAGCTCTAGTATAGATATCTAGTACCAATGAAGTTTCAGAATAAGGAATAGTTTTAAATATGATACCTTGATACTTTTGAATCAAATTTAAAAAGTTTTTTTAATCACATGATATAGTTTACATTTGAAAGATAATCTTTTTATCAAGATCAAATGTTATTTAATTCGATACAATACTTTGTATTTATCCAAATCTATTTTTTACTCTATTGGGGATTAAATAAATCTTTAAAAGTCCAAAATGTCCTATTGCTTATAGGGAGTTACCTCTTTTATGGTCTTTGGGATTATAGGTTTCTTTCTTTGATCATTATTAGTTCAATGACTGATTATATAATTGGTCTTTCATTAGGCAAAGAACAAAACGTCACAAAGAGGAAAATTCTATTATGGTTAAGCTTATCCATTAACCTTGGAATCCTTTTTATATTTAAATATTTTAACTTTTTCATTGAATCTTTTTTATTGTTGAGTGAAAAAATAGGTCTAAATCCAAATTTACAGACCCTTTCTTTGATACTCCCGATAGGCATTAGTTTTTATACCTTTCAAACGTTAAGCTATACAATAGATATCTACAGAGGTAAGCTAAAACCTACAAAGGATGTTGTTAGTTTCTTCACATTTGTTGCTTTTTTTCCTCAATTGGTAGCAGGTCCCATTGAGCGTGCATCAAACCTGCTTCCTCAATTCGAAGTAAAACGAACTACAAATAGTTTCGAAGTATCACAAAGCTTACGCCAAATTCTTTGGGGCCTCTTCAAGAAAGTGGTTATCGCAGACAATTGCGCACTTTATGTGGATCTATTATTCAGCACCAATGAAAATTTCTATGGCCTCCCCTTAATGTTGGGGACGGTGCTTTTCGCATTTCAAATATACTGTGACTTTTCAGGATACTCAGATATTGCGATAGGAAGTGCCCGACTTTTAGGGTTTCGATTGATGCAGAATTTTGCTACACCATATTTTGCTAGAAACATCGCAGAATTTTGGAGACGATGGCATATTTCTTTGTCCACATGGTTTAAGGATTATGTATTTATTCCATTGGGAGGGAGTAGGCATGGTACTAACAAACAAATAAGAAACATCTTTATCACCTTTACTGTTTCTGGTTTATGGCATGGAGCGAATTGGACATTTATTTTTTGGGGAATATTACATGCATGTTTTTATCTACCTAATCTTCTATTGAAAACTAACAAAAAATTTGAATCCATTGGGAAATCTTCAAAAACAACATTTCTAGGACAAGAATTAATTCAAATTCTAGGGACATTTTTCATTGTTTGTATAGCGTGGGTTTTCTTCAGAGCTGAAAATATTCAACATGCTTTTGATTTTCTGCTAAGAATGTTTCGATTCCAAGACCTAGGTTTGCCTGACTTTAATAAGGCCATAAACTTTAGACTGGCAGATCTAGGAATAAGCACAAATCACCTATTGTTTACCTTATCTTCAATTATATTTATGATGCTAATTGAGTGGAAAAATAGATTTTATAGTTTTGGGATCGAAAGATTACCCTTAAATATATTTGTGCGCTTTACCTTGTACATATTACTCTCTTTGATGGTAGCAGAATTTTTATCAGAAAAGCGTGAATTTATTTATTTTCAATTTTGACATGAAAATAGTATTACTGAAATATATTTCTTTTGTCTTACTGTATATATCTACAGTCTGGCTTCTAAAATATTCTGTCGACTATTACATTCCAGACAAAAGAATTAATTCTAAATTTGAATATTTTAATTCAAATTTAGAAAGTTATAACACACTTGTCATCGGTTCTAGTCATGTCGACCGTCATTTTGATACTTCCGTATTCGATGAAATAACAAGACTGTCTAGTTTTAACTTTGGTCATGCCTATATGGGACTACTTGAATCTATTTATATATTGGAACAACTTATTGATAATACAAATTTAAACCGTCTCAAATACGTTGTTCTACATTTAGACGGAAATGTCTTCTATATAAATAAAGAAAATTTAACTACTGAAAGAACAAGATATCCCCTTGACTTTGAAAACTATATCACTGCAGTAAGCTATTTTTTTGAAAAGAAAAAATATGATCAAATAGCTAATTATACAAATGCCTATCTATCAAACATATTGGGTATTGGTCAAATAAAAAAACTTAGTTCTAATCTTTTTAGCAAAGGAAAATCTTTAAACACGCTTTATAGTAAAAATAATGGTTTTTTTCCTCACCCCTCGATTAGTGGCCACAAAAAAAATATTCCAAAAGGACTTCATTTCTTAAAAGATGTTCATTTTAGTTCCCCAAAAAGTACTTTACCTAAATCATTTTCAGATAAGTTGATTATCAACATACTTAAGAAATTAGATAATAAATTAGAACAACATAATGTCCGCTTGATCTTATTAATACCTTCAAATAAACTGATACATCTAAAATTAAGTGATGTAGAAGAATTAGAATATATTTATATGGGCGATGGCACCGATTTTAAGGATTATTTTCGAGTAGCATACAGATATAACTTAGGACATTTAAATCATATTGGAGCAGAAGTTTACACCAGGAGATTTTCGCAAAAATTTAAAGAATTAATCTATTAATCCCCTTACTCTTCTATCTGCTCTTGCTTGTATTTAACTTTTGTTTCCAATTGCGGTTTCTATTATTTGTTAGATTCTAATTGCAGAATGTCTATCCGAAAAGCGTGAATTCATTTATTTTCAATTTTGATATGGAAAATAGCATTACTGAAATATATCGCTTTTGTCTTACTATACTTGTCTATAGTTTGGCTGATGAATTATTCAGTTGACCACTATATTCCAGACAAGAGACTTTATTCTAAGTTAGTTATTTTATTTCTAATTGTGATCGTTATAACACCCTTGCATTAGGTTCTAGTCACATTAATCGTCATTTTGACAAAGATCTTTTTAATGGAAAGACAGGACTTTCAAGCTTTAATTTAGGTCGAGCCGTTATTGGTTTACTTGAATCTAATCATATTTTAGAGCAAGTCCTTGAAAATGCAGAAATGAATTACCTAAAATATGTAATTTTGATTGTAGATGGATTCATACTCAGTTTAAAAGATAATTTACAAACCGAAAGAACCAATTATTTTATTCACTCTGAAAACTATATTAATGGTATAATTCAATTTTTCGAAAGGGGAAAATACGTTCAAATAATCAATTACAGCAAAGCTTATCTGTCCAACCTATTGGGTAAAAGTCATATAAAAAGTATATTAACCTTACATTTTAAAGAAAGAAAACCTGTAGGCTTTTATGGGAACGCACAAAATGGATTTTTGCCCTATTTTTCTTCGAGTAAGGATAAAATAGATAATCATTTTGTGCGGGCTTCTGCTCGGAAAGGAATAGAATTACTTAGTAGATGTAGATTATATTTCACCAATCGCCGAAGTATCAAGATCTCTTTCAGATAAATTGATTATAGACAAACTTAAAGAATTAGATTTAACATTAGATCACCTTGGAATTCGATTAATTTTGTTAATACCTCCACATAGACCTATACATTTAAAATTGAATGATGAAGAAGAATTAGAAAATATTTATATGGGTGATGGCTGTGATTTTCCGGAGTACTTTCGAGTGGTATATAGATATAATTTAGGGCACTCAAAAAATATTGGAGTAGAAGTATGCACTAAGAGATTTTCTCAACAATTCAATGAATTAACCCATTAATACTCCCACCCTTCTATGGGCTCTTGTTTAAATTTGATTTTTGTCTCCAATCGCTTTTTTTGTCTTTCCCAAATGAGTAAACTAAAAGAGTCGACTAATGAAACCGGTGCTGGATTATTTAGTACGGCATTCAAATCCTTTTCTAATACATCCAATCGATAAAGATAACTCATTAGTAATTCTGGATTTTTATCCATTAATTCCGCGACCCTAATTTTGATGGCATTCAGTATATGAGCTTCGTCATCATCCACACCAATTTTTTTAACCATATTATTTAATGCCACTATTCTTGCATCAGTCATACTGAAATTACATTTTTATAACTTAGAATTTCTTCCAAAAATATTCTATCATTTGACAATCGAGGCACTTTATATTGTCCTCCATACTTACCATGTTGTCGTTGCCAATTCTCAAAAGTACCTGTAGGCAATGCATTTACAACTAATTGCTGCATTGCAATATCATTATACCGTTTTGCCTCATAATCTGAATTAGTATTTTGTAATTCAATATCTAATTGTTTTGTAAAATCAGCCAAATCACGCGGTGGTTGATCGAATTCAATGAGCCATTCGTGTCCCCCACTATTTCTATCTGTCATAAAAACGGGAGCAACCGTATATTCTTTTATTTGAGCATTCATTTTTTTACTTGCGATTGATATTGCTTCCTCTGTATTATGTATCATCAGTTCTTCTCCAAACACATTTATACATTGCTTAGTTCTCCCCACCACTTTTATCTTAAATGGAAATATAGAAGTAAATCGCACTAAATCCCCTAACTGATATCGCCATAATCCGGAAGATGTGGTGATGACCATTGCATAGGTTTCTTCCTCTTCTATATCCTCTAGCCCAAATAAATCTGGACTTTCTGCTCGAAGTTGACTTTCGTGAATAAATTCATAAAAAATAGAATTATCAAGTAGCAATAACATTCCATCCGAATGAAAATCATCTTGTACTGCAAAATATCCTTCTGACGCATTATAACACTCTGCATAGATAAAATCTTTGCGAGGAAATATACGCTTGAATTGGTCTCGATAAGGATCAAATCCAACTCCACCATGCAAATACACCATGGCATCCGGCCAGATATCTAAGATACTTTCTACACCATACCGTTCTATAATCTTATTAAATAAGACCAACGTCCAAGTAGGTACTCCAGCAAACAAAACCACCTTTTCCTGAATGCACACTTCTACCATCCGCTCTAATTTAAGATCCCAATCTTTCATCAAAGCGGTGTCAAAATCTGGAGTATAGCACCATTTGGCAAAACCTGGCATATTCTCTAACAAAATAGCAGAAACATCACCAACAATCACCTCCGGATATTCCTCTAGTCTTTCTAGGGTCCCCCCCATGATTAAATTCTTGGAAGAGAATATTTTTAAATCCTTTTTGTAATTATAAAGTAAGCCTACAACATCCCAATTTGATGTTGTGTAACAAGTTTTCATAAATGCATTGGTGACGGGGATGTATTTGCTTTTTCCTCCGGTAGTTCCTGATGACTTGGCAAACCAACCCACCTTTTCAGCGCATAGAACATGGCTTTCGCCTTTCATCATTCTTTTTATATAGGGAGAAAAATCTTCATACTCCACTATCGGCACTTGATTTTTGAAGTTTTCTAAGCTCGTGCTCCCTTTTACTCCATATTTATTGCCGTATTCACAATCGAAAATTGAGCTTAAAATTTTTATAAAGGCTTGCTGTTGTATTTTTATAGGTTGAGTCCTAAAAGTATGCATCCTTTTATGATGAATACCCGCATATGTTTTTACTAAACTATTTACAATGCGATTCATAATAAGGATTTGAGTTGCTGTTTATTTAGGTAAATCTTAATATTTTGTATTCGAAAACTGGTTTCCATCATAAGATAAAATAAAATTTCGTCCCAAATCAAGTACAATTTACAAATATGTAAAATCGTTTTATTCTGTAGTGCCATTCAATGAATTCCGTTAATTCACCTATTATATTTATATGTAATGTATTTTTAGCTGATAATCAGTTAAATTTGTGATATTTTTGTAGTTAATCTGCAAAATCCATTAACTAAACCCTATAACTTAAATGTCTCGAAGTTCACGCCTTCTTAGTAGTTTAATCAAATTTTGCTGGTTTGGTCTTTTCGTAGGAATCCTATTCGCAGTGGCACTCTTCTTTATGGTATCAAAGACTCAAATGCCAAATACGGATGTGCTTGAAAATCCGAATTATGAATATGCCTCCATTATATATAGTCAAGAATTTGAAGAACTTGGACGATATTATGAATACAATAGGGATTGGGTTACTTATGAGAACCTGAATCAACATATTGTAAAAGCCCTTGTCGCTACCGAAGATGAGCGATTTTATAGACATTCTGGCATCGATGTAAGAGGGACTATGAGAGCAATCATCTACATGGGTGGTAAAGGTGGAGCAAGTACAATTACCCAGCAACTAGCAAAATTATTTTTTACGGATCGTTCTAGTTCTTTTGTAAAAAGGGTTTGGCAAAAATTGAAAGAATGGGTCATTGCCATTCAGTTTGAAAAAAGATACACCAAGGAAGAAATTTTAGCGATGTACCTAAATAAGTTTGATTTTATCAATGGTGCATATGGAATACAAGCTGCTTCCCAAACTTATTTTGGCAAAAAACAAGATGATCTGACAATACCAGAAGCAGCCACCCTTGTGGGCATGTTGAAAAACCCTTCTGCTTATAATCCAAAAAGGTTTCCAGAACAAGCCACCCATCGTCGAAATGTGGTCATGTATCAAATGGTAAAAAATAGCTATTTAGATAAGGTCGATTATGATAAATTGAAAAAAGAAGAAATAGATTTAAGTAAATTCAAACGGGACGTACATTATGAAGGATTAGCTCCCTATTTCAGAGCAACCTTGACCACCTATCTGAAAAATCTATTGAATGTTGATCGATACAAGAAATCAGATGGAACAAAATACAACATCTATAGCGACGGATTAAAGATATATACGACGATCAATAAAAAGATGCAAAAGCATGCAGAAGATGCTATGACTGCGCATATGAAAGTAGTCCAGAATAATTACTTTGGTGTTTGGAAAGATAGAAATCCATGGGTGGAAGCTGAAACTGATTATCAAAAGAAAATAAGAAGTGAATCACTAGATAAGTTAGTTCGAGAATCTGATCGCTTCAGAAATATAAGGAATAAGATAGTGGGTCCCATCAGCCAGGAAATACTTTCTGCTTTCCCAAAAGCCAGACTTTGGGACGGAGACATCCTACGAATGCTAAATGCCGAAAAAGATCCAAATTATCTGAAAAAACTTTTAAGAGAGGACATCATAAGAAAAGACCAAAAGACCACCTATGAGGAAATACTCAAAAGTGATCTTTGGAAAACTTTTAAAGAAAAGTGGAATTCAGTCAATGGAAAAGCAAAATCTGTTTTTAATAAAAAGCAGGACATGACGATCTATGACTATACCACAGGAGGAGAAAAAGAGACATCCATGACGCCCCTCGATTCTATTAGATATCTTAGAAAACACATGCAATTAGGAAGTGTTTCTATTGATCCAGAAACGGGAGAGGTTAGAACTTGGGTAGGCGGAATTGGAAATAAATATTTTCAATATGATCACGTAACATCTAATCGACAAGTTGGGTCGACATTCAAACCTTTTGTCTACGCAACGGCTATCTTCCAGCAAGGTATCTCTCCCTGTCATCGAGTTCAAGATATTCAATATACCATACCAGCAAACGATCCAAATTTTGGTCTGATGAAAAGTTGGTCACCTAGTAATTCTAGAGGAACATTCACACGTAAAGGAGTTACCTTGAAAGAAGCACTCAAGCAATCCCTAAACTCAGTGTCGGTATGGCTGATGAAACAACTAGGTAGCACGGCAGTCGTAAAAGACTTAGCGGAAAATATGGGAATAGATCGAAATAAGATACCTAATGGACCTTCGATTTGCTTAGGCTCTGCTGATTTGAATGTATTGGAAATGACTAGTGCATATACAACATTTGCCAATGATGGAATACACAACAAACCCATATTTGTTACCAAAATAGAAGATAAAAACGGAAAGATTATATACACCGCACTACCAGAGAAAAAAAGAGCATTACCTTCTAATTATAACTATGTTATGGTCGATATGCTAAGATATGCAGCTGGCTTTATACAACCTCAATTAGATAGTGAAATTGGGGGAAAGACGGGAACTACAAATGACTTTGTAGATGGATGGTTTATAGGTATATCTCCAAATTTGGTGACTGGAACTTGGGTTGGCGGTGAAGATCCTTGGATAAAATTTGAAACCATCGAACTAGGTCAAGGTGGGCGTATGGCTAGACCATTCTTTGTAGACTTTATGAAAAGAGTGGAAAATGACACTGAATTAGAATGGGATAAATCTGCTTCTTTCCTCATCCCAGAAGAAAACACCATAGAAGTCAATTGCTCATTATACGAGCAAATCAAATCAGGAGCAAGGAATAATGGTAGTTCGAACAGTGACCAAGATACCTTATATGAGAAAGCTACAAAAGTCAAAGTACTAAATCCAACGGATGAGTTTGAGGAAGAATTCGAAGAAGAGTTTGATGAAGAATTTTAGTCCTTTAATGGACAAGATCAATTTCATTTCTTATTCTAAAATAAAATACCTTTATTTTTTATAAGACTACTAATTTTAATATTATGAAGTGCATTTTCACTTTAAGCTTTGCTTTGAGTCTAACCATTTGCTATTCTCAAGATGACTTTTTCGATATCCTTTCGCCTACAACACATCAACAAGATATTTATAATGATGTGGAATCCATTGAGGTGACAGAATATACTCCCTCCTACGAAGAAATAGGAGACACTACTGTATCCCTGGGTAATGAAGATTTTCCATTGGATATTATGGAGGAGAAAATAATCCATTTTGAAAATGCCTATTCAAGTGAGATCAAAGTCTATGCCGAGGAACATGAACTAGCGTACACAGAAAAAGTTGAATTAAACAAAGAAGGTTTTCAAATCCTCAAAGATGTACGATTCGAAGATGTAAATTTAGGTGAATATTTGAATGAAAATAAAAAATTCATATATGATGATAAAAATAGAATTACAAAAGTGAAGGGAAGTTTACCAGATGGCAGTGAAATGGAATTTTTGGTCTTGAGCTATGAAAATGATGGCACACTTAAAAATGGATCCATGGATGCCGGAATGATGAAAATGCAAATAAATCGTACTGATCTAAAAGATACAATTCGATATTCTATTGAGCCTGACCTTGAAGGAATGAAGGAATTATTTGGTGATATAGTTAACGAAATGGGCAAAAAGAATCAAGATTACTACGATCTTATTTTAGATGGAAATTTAGGCAAATATACTTTCCATCTTATGTCAAAAGACAGTGTTGGAAATAAAAGATATTTAGAAACCATCGTCAGGAATAAAAACTTCCAGATTACTGATAAGATATATTTTGATGAAGGTGATATTATCGTTGACCATATTAAATGTAGTTATGCAGGGGATCATTTGATGACCACTTCTGACCTAATGTCAAATATAGGATATGAAAATAAATATGATAGTGAAGGAAAGATATTAAAAGATTATAAATGGGAACAATATGTTGGTTTTAGTAAAACTGAATACAAGTATGACGATCATGGAAATTGGACTCAATCTATTACTACCATCGATAATGAAATTTCTACATTGACAACAAGAAAAATAACTTATAGATAAGAATAAAAAAGGGCAAGATTACTTGCCCTTTTTTATTCTTATCTAATATTGTTGTTGTGAATAATTTCTATTAGAATTATACTTCAGCGATAAAAGAAAGTTTCTACCTCAATTGAATTTGTCCCTCTATTCTTCGATTAGGAATTCTAAAGAACTAATCTCTCCAACATTGAAAGCCCCTAGTATTATATCCTCATCTGTGTTATTAATAATATTTCCTCTAGGGTTTACTAAGGGTTCTGCAAAAATGGTGTTCAAGCTATTGAGCAGTTGATCCCGTACACTTTCCATAAAATAAAATACTTCTTCATTCATAGAATGAATTTCTACTCTTGCTAAATCACCAAATTCCCAAGGGCTAATACCGGTGGCCATTGAGTCTGCTATTGGATTCATTGCTTCCCTAATAGGCGTAATAAACACCACTCCATCGGTTTCAAAACCTGCATCAAATCCGGCATCATAAGCAATATTTATCTCAATTGGCTTACTTAAGTACACATTATTTTTATACGTTTTAATCCAATACGTGTCTCCAGTACCTTCTAAGTCTCTACTAAAAAAATTACAATAAATTCCTTCCTCAAATAATTCATCTCTCACTTCATAGGTAATACTATCAATAACGGGGGCTGCATTCATTGTTGCTACAGCAGAAAGATTTTTACCTTCAGCTATAATTTCCAATTTGAATTCATCTCCGTCTATACCTATAGGCTCATCCGTGGAAAGCACATAATCTCCTTCTCCTTCGTCTATGAATTCAAATATTTCCGTTTCATTTTTTATAACTGTCACTTCAGCACCCACTAGACCACTTGAGAAATTGTTATCAAAATAAGGTTGGCTCTTCGTAATACGAATACTTTGGTCTTCTGCCAAGTTATTGAGCCATGCATCAACCACAATACTTGCTTCTGAATTTTCTAATGGAACCTCTACAACATCTTCACAGGACCACAAACATATAGTAGAAAAGATTATCGCAAATATATATTTAGTGTATTTCATTTCACTTCGGATTTTAGAGTTATTTAAATTTAAAATTGTAAGAAATTGCAGGTATAAAATTTCCAATAACAGAAAGTTGTACCGCTTCTGTATCGATTGTTGACCCTGGGTCTACCCGATCAAATTCAGGTCTAAAATAAATGGAAAATGGATTACGGCGATTGTACAAATTATAGACTGAAAATACCCACTCGCCATTCCAACGCTTACCCGTACTTTCTTTTCCCTTTAGAGTCGCAGATATATCCAATCTATGATATGATGGAATTCTCACATTATTTCGATTATCACTAGCATTATGTGGCACTATATAATCTCCGATTTGATAACGATCGGTTGGAAAAGTAGCAGGAGTTCCCGTTATGAATGCAAAATTTGCACTCAGCGACAGTCGCTTATTCAATTCATAAAAGGTTGTTATATTCATGTTATGCGTTTGATCAAATCTAGAGGCATACCATTCTCCACTATTTATTCCATCCACTTTCCTTTCTGTTCTTGCCAAAGTATAACTTATCCAACCACTGAAGGCTCCTTTGGATTTTTTAAGTTGTAATTCTAACCCATAAGCTCTACCCTTTCCAGATAATAAATCACCTTCGATAAATTCATTCAAAATTAAATCTGCTTCATCAATATAATCAACCAGATTATCCATCGTTTTGTAGTAAATCTCTGATGAAAGTTCGTAGGTATTATCATCTAAATTTTGAAAATACCCCAGTGCTACTTGATCTGATTTTTGTGGTTCGATATTATTGGTACTTGGCGTCCATATATCTACCGGAGTAGATGCTGTCGTATTGGAAATCAAATGTATATATTGTGCTGTTCGGTTATAACTCGCTTTTACTGACGAAGCCGAACCTATTTGATATTTCACTGAAATTCGTGGCTCTAAATTATTGTAAGATTTAATAGACTCCCACTGATCAAACTCTTTGAAATTTGTAACTGGGCGTCGATCTCCGACTGCAGCCTCTCCAAATTCATATGCTCTACCTTTTCCTGTATAACTAAAATGTGACCATCTTAAGCCATAATTCAACTTCAAACCAAAATCAAAATCTTGCTCGTTCTCAGCATATGTCGCATTTTCTATGGCATATTTATTTTGTAGCCCAAAACTGATTGTTTCTCCTTCTGTGACTCCTACGGCTGTTCCAGGTTGGAAGCTATAGACAATGCTTTGCCCTCCAAAACGTACAATATTATCGAGATTAATAAAAAAGGTAAGCTCTGGCTTTATACTGAAATTTTCTATACTCGCATCCCAATCAAAACGATTGATGGCATCATCCCCAAAACTAATCTCATAATCATAATCACTATAAAACATAGTTATGTTACTAAACAATCGATCGGAGAATAAGTGATTCCAACGGAATGTCCCCGTGCTATTTCCCCAGTTAAAGCCTGCTGCATTTCCAAATCCAAAGATATCTCTCCCAAAATATCCTGATAGGAAAACTTTGTTCTTATCGTTTATATTATAATTTGTCTTCAATGTCAGGTCATAAAAACTCAACTTTGAGTCACTTAAATCATCTCCAAGGAATGGTTTAGCCAATATGTCCGCATAAGATCTCCGCCCAGCTACGATGAATGACCATTTATCTTTTATGATTGGCCCCTCTATAGACAACCGACTAAATATGGTGCCAATTCCTCCATTCAATTCAAAATTTTTATTGTTTCCTTCTTTCATTCGTACATCCAAGATCGAAGAAAGTCTCCCTCCATAACGAGCCGGAATACCACCTTTATATAACTTCACATCTTTGACGGCATCAGGATTAAAAACTGAAAAGAATCCAAAAAGATGAGACGAATTAAATACTGGCGCTTCATCTAATAAAATTAAATTTTGATCTATACTTCCACCTCTTACATTAAAACCAGTAGCTCCTTCTCCAACGGTTGTCACCCCTGGCAACAATTGCAAACTTCTGATAATTTCTACCTCACCTAAAAATGCCGGGATACTCTTGATGGTCGAAATATCCAACTTGTTTACACTCATTTCTACGTCAGAAACATTCTTGTCTTCCGCTTCAGCCGTTACAACCACTTCCTGCAATTGACTTGATTCTAGTACTAATTCTATATCTTGACTTATGTTCTCAGTCAGATTAATTTCCATAACCGTAGCTTGAAAACCTAAATAATCATAACTGATCGTATAATTACCAGGCACCATAGAAATAGAATAAAATCCATACTCATTACTAGCGACTCCATTGCCTAATTCCTCAATTACAACGGTTGCCCCAATCAATGTTTCTCCATTTGATCCATCCTTGATATATCCACTAACAGTGACTTTTTCTTGGCCCATTAAGGTGATAGAAAATGCCATTAATATTCCTAATACTATAAATCTCATTTAATTATATTTCAATTATATATTTTAAGTAATCCAAGTGATAATCATCAATGAAAAATTATTTGATTATATCTCCTTTCGGATACAAGGTCTCTTATTTTATCCAATCATTCATTAACATAAGTTAAGTACTGATTATCTTTTAATTTTTTGCTCTATTTTCTGTAGGAGAATTAATTGGACGTAGTGATCTAACACTTGGCCTTTATTTAGGTTTTATTCACTTGCTTAGTTTTTCTCTTTTTCCTTCTCGATTTCCTAAAAAAAATCAAAATTAGTATTCTAGTAATTTCAATATGTAATCTTTCGACTAAATAATCATTAATTAAAATGAAACCATCATTCTAACAGATAAAGAATTTGGGTTATTATTGTAGATATTCTTAGAGGAAGTGTGATTAAAGTAATGTAAAGGCTAGTTTTTCTATTAATATAATATAAAACCTCCTGATTCTGAGCAAATTAAAAACATTCTTGTCCATAGATTCTCCATTTATTAAATGGTTACTGTATCTCGTCTGGATTTTGGTATTGATTGGTCTTATATTTACAATTCGAATTTTTTTTCAAGTTTTCAACGGAGATATGCCGTCTTTTGCAGACTTAGAAAATCCAAAATATGATTTAGCCTCCGTAATTTATGATACAAAAGAAAGACCTTTCGGCAAATACTATGTCGAAAATCGAGAGCAAATTACTATAGAAGAATTAAATCCATATGTGCATGACGCACTCCTTGCTACTGAAGATGAACGTTTCTATAATCATACAGGGATCGACCTACAAGCTCTTTTTCGAGTCGCTATCAAAACAGTCATATTTCGTCAGGAAAGTTCCGGTGGAGGTAGCACCATTACCCAACAATTAGCAAAACTCTTATTTAAAAGACCGAGCACTGCAGGCATGACTACCATGGGTAAAGTTATGACTATTTTGAAAATAAAAATCAAAGAATGGATCATCGCAGCTAGACTAGAAAAGCAATATACTAAGGAAGAAATCCTGACGATGTATCTCAATAAGTTTGAATTTATAAATGGAGCACACGGAATACAGGCAGCCTCACAAACTTATTTTGGAAAAAATCAAAACGAACTACAAATTAGTGAAGCTTCTACCTTAGTTGGAATGCTTAAAAATCCAAGTTTATACAATCCTATTCGTTTTCCAGATAAAGCAAAAGCTCGAAGAAATGTAGTCATCAATCAATTATATGGAAACCAACTTATCGACCGTATAATGCGTGACTCATTGTCAGACACCAATGTGGATATGTCACAATTTGAACGAGAAGCCCATGATACTGGTCCGGCTCCACATTTTAGATCAGAATTGACAAAATGGCTAAATAAACTTCTAAAAGAGGAAGAAATTACCAAGCCTGATGGGAGTGCGTATAATATATACACGGATGGTCTTCAAATACATACGACCATAGACCTAGATTATCAGCGACTCGCTGAAGAAGCTGTATCTGAACACATGAAGAAGAATCAAAAGAGATATTTTAGGGTATGGAAAGGAATGAATCCTTGGACCTATGATGCTGATTCGGCACAAAGAAGTATCCGTTATTCTGTCTTGAATAGACGGGCAAAAGAATCTGACCGTTATCTCAATCTACACAACAAGTTCCTAAAGGATATAAAAACCGAACTTCAAAAGAAATATGGCAATGTCTCTTTAAGTGAAAATGCGATTAAAGCTCTAATAAGTATTCAAGGTAATATAACAACTTTCTACGCGCAAAGATCTCATCTTAAGAAGGCTGATTGGAATACATACAAAGACATTTTAAAAGATGATTTATTTTCTTCTCTTACACAAAAATATGAAGCACTACAAGTCGCTTTCGATGAAGAATTTAAAACTAAGGTTACCACCAATGTATACGATTATGAAACAGAAGGTGAAAAAGAAATGGAAATCTCTCCTATGGATTCTGTAAAGTTTCACAATCAACATTTACAAAGTGGATTCCTCGCTGTCGAACCCCAAACTGGATACATTAAAGCTTGGGTCGGAGGGCTTGGCTTCAAGTACTTTAAATACGATCACGTCAATAGTGAAAGACAAGTCGGATCTACTATCAAGCCATTTGTGTATGCAACAGCGATATCACTACAAGGTATATCTCCTTGTCAGGAATTTGAAGATATCCAATACTCAATCATGCCTGGCGATGCAAATTTGCATGTAGATACAATTTGGTCTCCTGCAAATGCAGACGGTAATTTTACAGGGAATTTTTATAACCTATTTCATGGCTTGCTGTATTCTAAAAACTCTATCACCATCCGTCTTGTAAAAGAAATGGGAAGTGTAGAAGTGATCCGTGAAGTATTAGATAATGTAGGAATTAGCAAAGACGAAGAATTACCAGATGGGAGATTGCTAGTACCACGAGTACCATCTATATGTCTAGGAGCTATGGATCTTACCGTGAAGGACATGGTTGGTGCGTATACTACTTTTGCGAATAATGGAGTATATACTGAGCCCATATTTATATCGAAAATAGAAGATAAAAATGGGAAGGTAATCTATGTAGGAATTCCAGAAAAAAGACAAGCATTGAATCCGTTGTATAATTCCGTGATGCTAGATATGCTACAAAATAATGTAGGTCGAAACTATGGCATGGGTGTAAAAGTACCGATTGGCGGTAAAACGGGAACTACGAATGATTATTCCGATGCATGGTTTATGAGTGTAACCCCTGATTTAGTTATGGGTACATGGGTTGGCGGTGATGATAAATGGATTCGATTTTTGTCATTGAATGATGGTCAAGGATTCGTACTAGCAAGACCAATTGTACAGAATTTTGTCAAAAAATTAGAAAAAGATTCTTTGGCTGACTTTGACTCTAGTGCCAAATTTCCAAAACCACCCCCAGGCTTCTATGATTTGATTGATTGCGATAAATTCAAACAGGTTAGACCCGAAGATGAGTTTCAAATTCGAAGTGAACAACGAGAACGTCTAGATGAATTTGATGAAGAATTTGGTGAAAGTATCAAAAGTGAGACTCAAGATGAATTCGAAGAGGAGTTTGAAGAAGAGTTTGAGGAGGAGTTTGAATAAGAATTTGAATAAGAGTTTGGTGGTTAGTTGGCTTAGCTCTATCTTTCGCATCTAAATTTTATTTAATATGCAAGCCCACGTCGCAAGTGCTATTCACGCTTTTACTTTATTAGGTGTAGGAGTTATCGGATATGTCGTTACTAAATCTAATACAGCTATGATACCAGTTGTTTTTGGAGTCGTTTTATTAGTATGTAACAATGGAATTCGATTTGAACACAAGATAATGTCTCACCTAGCTGTTGTTCTTACTTTACTAGTTACTGTTGCTTTATTAAAGCCTTTTAGTGCGGCAATAGGTGATGGCGATACTTGGGGAATGGTAAGAGTTGGAGCTATGATAGTGACTGGAATCATCGCCATGATCGCATTTGTCAGAAGTTTTATCGCTGCAAAAAAAGCAAGAACTAAAAAATAAATTTAGGGGGCCTTTTAATAGTTTTCAACGTTCTGATTAGTCACGAATGTAGTAAATAGCTATACCTTTTATATAATTTCCCTTTAGTTCTTTATCACCATTGGAAATTTCTTACTTCTTTCTCAACGACATAAATTTAATTAAAGACGTTTGCTGTAGCCGCATTATCGTTAGTTATTTATCTTTGAGTAAATATCAAGCCCCGCTAAATTCAACCTACCTTAAGATATTTCTATTTTTACCATTCCATTTGAATATTTCAATTGTTTCTTATTGTCAGGAAATCATTTCCAGAAGTTAAGAAATAGGTAATTTAGCAAGAGAATATACGATCTATATTAAATATCTAAATTAAAGACATGACGTAATTATATGTATGCGTATATATCTATAGTCAGTTTGTTACATTTTATCAATGGTTTTCTAATCTGCGGTTTTATAAAAGTTCCATTTTCGTGAACTCCGAAGTTCGTAAAATCAATTAATTAAGAATGTAACGGGGAAATAGATATACCCCACTTATGATGTCAATTGTAATTAGGACAAAAAATAATTACTCCTAAAAAATAAAATTACTCCGCTGTTTGAGGTTTGTGCCATGAGACGTATTTCACAGTTGGGTTATTTGATAGGCCAGTTTGTATTCTCCATTGTATACACTTGATAAAAACTCTCAGCGAAGATCACCTTCTTACCTTCCCCAATTATGCTGTTCAGGTGTGAGAATGATAACACCCAATTCCCTCTAAGCAAAATGTGTCACCTTCACCTCAACTAAAAACATAAGGACTGAAAACATAAGGACTGAAAACTAAAAAACCCAACTCCTTAATATTTTGTATAATCCTAGATGTACTAGAATTAGATTTCTAATTAAAATCTAGACATCAACAACAAATTAATATCAGTAAATTTAAGACTATACTTATTGGCTAAATATACATTGGTAAGACACCCTTTGTAAGTATACACTCCATTTCGGATTCCTCTGTTATCAAATAATAAACTTTCAAAACTAGAAGAGGCACCTACTTTTATCAACACTGATGTGATAATATTGCTAATAGCAACAGAAGCCGTTCTTGGTACTTTGGAGGCAATATTAGGAACACAATAATGAATCACTCCATGCTCGACAAAGGTTGGCTTTTTATGACTCGTGACCTTTGAGGTAGCGAAACATCCACCTTGATCAATACTTACATCAATAGCGACCGAACCCTCTTTCATTTTTGAGATCATGTCATCCGTGACTAATATTGGCGCTCTCCCATCTTTGGAATGGACCGCTCCAATTACAACATCTGCACTCATTAATTGATATCCTAGGTACACTGGGTTGTATGTAGATGTATGTAACTGTCTCCCGACCAATGATTGTATTCGCATTAACTTGCTGACCGAATTATCAAAGATTCGAACAGAAGCTCCTAATCCTAATGCTGTTTTAGTAGCAAATTCTCCTACCACACCCGCTCCAAGTATCACGACTTTTGCAGGGGGCACACCTGAAACTCCGCCAAGTAATACTCCTCTACCACCATTTGTTGTGCTCAATAATTCTGCTGCTGTAAGAATGGAATCCATGCCAGCTATTTCGCTCATAATTCGAACTATCGGAAAAGAACCATCTTCCGACTTATAGTATTCCATGGCAACAGCTGTAATATGCTTTTTTTGCAATGCCTTAAGATATTCTGAATTGATCACCGGCAAATCCAACGGAGAAATGATCATCTGTTCTTTGACAGACATATCTATTTCTTCCATAGTAGGAGGCGCTGCCTTAATAAGAACTTGACATTTGAATACTTCTTGAGTGCTGTTAGTAATGGTTGCCCCTGCTTCTGAAAAATCATGATCTGAGAAGTTCGACTTATCCCCAGCTCCAGATTCTACAATTACCTCGTGACCATAACCTATCAAAGTACGAACAGAATTAGGCACTAAGGCCACCCTATTCTCTTGGAGAATAGTCTCTTTTGGTATTCCTATGGTGACTTTTTGGTTTTTTTCTTTGACATACACCGTTTCTGGCTGTGTCTGATATTGCCCTTCTGAAAAAAAAGATGCAAATCCTGGTTTTTTACCTTCGTTAGCCATTTACCTAGCTTTGATTTTTTGAAGATTAAAAAAATTGAAGATACTGATAATATGTCAATAGAAATAAGATTTACGCCGACTGTAGTTTCTTGCTATAATTTCTCATCGCGTAATCGAAATCATACGAGATCCATCTTCCTTCAATTCTAATGTAACTATTTGAATATTATCCCCTAGAATGGGGTCAATGATTTCAGGCCATTCAATAAAACAAAACCGTCCAGAATCCAAGTATTCTTCTATGCCTATATTGAGGGCCTCTTCTATGGTTTCTATCCGATATAGATCCATATGGTATACAGTTTCTTGTTTATCGTCCAAATATTCATTAATTAACGAAAATGTAGGACTGCTCACTTGATTTGAGTCTCCAAGTAGCTCCATTATGGATTTCACCAAAGTCGTCTTTCCAGCTCCAAGTTGACCAATCAAAAGCACAATAGGTTTATTTTTTTCCTGAATCAAATATTCAGCAATGGGCACTAATTCTTCTATAAATGTTGCTTTAAATTTCATAATCGTGGTACGAATTTTCCTATTCTCACTAGATTCATATTGATCGTAACTGCCTTGAAAATTAAGCTAAATTTACAAAGCTTCTCAGAGGATTATACATAATATTCAACCATCTTCATAAAGTCTTATTTATCAATAAGTTAGAAAAACATATTAGGGACTTCTATTGTTATATAATATACCACAAAATAGGTATAAATAGCCCTCAAAATCGTATATTTGCAAAGCTTTTCAAATGCATAACAATAGGTAAAATCATGTCAGAAAATAAAAATAATTATAGTGCTGATAATATTCAAGCACTAGAAGGATTAGAAGCCGTAAGAAAAAGGCCTGGAATGTACATCGGTACGACCGACACTAAGGGTCTGCATCATCTTGTTTGGGAGGTTGTAGATAACTCCATAGATGAGCATCTTGCCGGTCATTGTTCTCACATCGAAATGTACATCCATGAGGATAATTCGATCACGGTAAAAGATAATGGACGGGGTATTCCTACAGGAATGCACGAAAAATTGCAAAAATCGGCCCTAGAAGTTGTTATGACGGTCCTACATGCAGGTGGAAAATTTGATAAAGACACGTACAAGGTGTCTGGAGGATTACACGGTGTAGGGGTTTCTTGTGTAAATGCACTTTCTTCTTATCTAAAAGCTGAAGTGCATAGAGATGGAAAAGTATATCAACAGGAATATTCTGAAGGTAAGCCAACTAGTGAAGTTATTGAGACTGGTACATCAGACGATACAGGTACTTATATTACTTTTAGACCTGACAGCACTATATTTGAGTCGGTTGTATATAAATTCGAGACACTAGAAGCTAGAATGCGTGAACTTTCATATTTGAATAAAGGACTGCATCTTATATTAGTCGATGAAAGAGTAAAAGAGGAAGATGGAAGCTTTAAGAAAGTAACCTATGTGTCTGAAGGTGGTCTTAGTGAATTTGTATCTTATATTGATGAAGCTAGAACACCATTAATTTCTAAACCAATTCATGTCATTGGAAAGGAAGAAAATGTAGAAGTAGAAGTAGCTATGCAATACAATACCAGCTACTCTGAAAACATTTATTCTTTCGTAAATAATATTAATACCAGAGAAGGAGGAACTCACGTGAATGGTTTTAGAAGAGCCATCAACAGAGTATTTTCCAATTACGCTGAGGACAACGGATTTTTCAATAAACTCAAGTTCAAAGTATCTGGTGAAGATTTTAGGGAAGGTCTGACAACGGTTGTTTCGGTCAAAGTGCCAGAACCACAATTCAAAGGTCAAACCAAAGGTGAGTTAGGAAACTCAGAGGTTACCGGAATTGTATCTCGAGCGGTAGGCGATGTCTTGGCTGCTTACTTGGAAGAAAATAAAAATGACGCGAAAAGGATTATCGAAAAAGTAATCTTAGCTGCTACAGCTCGAGAGGCGGCTCGAAAAGCGAGAGATCTTGTTCAGCGTAAAAATGTTTTGACAGGTGGTGGTCTTCCTGGAAAGTTATCCGATTGTACTTCTAAAGACCCGGCAGATTCAGAAATATTTCTTGTCGAGGGAGATTCTGCCGGTGGTACTGCCAAACAAGGAAGAGATCGAATGTTCCAAGCAATTTTGCCATTGAGAGGTAAAATTCTGAATGTAGAAAAGGCCATGGAGCATAAGATTTATGAAAATGAGGAGATTAAAAACTTGTTTACAGCCTTAGGCGTAAGCATAGAAGATAAAGATGGAGAACGGATTCTAAATATTGATAAGCTTCGTTATCACAAAGTAGTCATCATGTGTGATGCCGATATCGATGGTAGCCACATTGTGACTCTTATCCTAACTTTCTTCTTTAGATATATGAAACCACTCGTTGAGCAAGGTTATATATATATTGCTGCTCCTCCACTATATTTAGTCAAAAAAGGAAACCAAAAGATCTATTGCTGGGATGAGAAAGAAAGACAAGATGTCATTGACAATATGGGCGGACCTGAAACCTCTGGCATCAAAACTCAGAGATATAAGGGATTGGGTGAGATGAATGCAGAACAACTTTGGGAAACCACAATGGACCCTATTGCTCGCATTCTAAGGCAAGTAACAATAGATGACGTCCAAGAAGCAGATCGTGTATTTTCCATGCTCATGGGAGATGAGGTGCCACCAAGACGTAGATTCATTGAAGCCAATGCTAAATATGCGAATATAGACGCCTAAGCTAATCTAAGCTCATTCGTGGTCCATTCTTTGCTACCTTGATGATATATAGTTTATCATGAATCAGAAAGTAAAAGCAGGGGTCATTGGATTAGGAAGATTAGGTAAAGAATATTCTATCCTCCTACAACACCATGTCAAGCATATCGATTTGCTTGCAGCGTGTAGCTTAAATCAACAAGAACTTGCTTTTGCAAAAGATAAATTAGGGGTTCAATATACCTATACTGATCATAAACAGATTGTACAAAATCACGATATAGATGCCATATTTATCTTTAGTCCTCCAGCGCATCACGCAGGCCAAATTATAGATTCCATAGAAGCGGGTAAACATGTATTTATTGCTACTCCATTGGCAATCAATGTAGAAGATTGTAATAAAGTTATAAAATCTGCTAAGGCTAGACCCTCACAAGTAACGATGATTGGATTTGAACATAGATACGATCCAGCTTATATCCATGCCAAAGAATACATAAAAAAAGGAAGAATTGGCCAACCTATTTTAGTCGAATCTTCAACCTACGAAAAAGAGAAAACAATCACTTACTACCAGCAATATGCCTCTCAAGCTAGCGGCATTTTTATGGAATTAAATATTAAAAATATAGATATTATTCGATGGCTAACAGAGTCAGAATTTGATTCTGTATACTCACTAGGGAAAACATTCAAACACGATATTTTCAATCAACTGAGGGATGCAGAAAGCGCCATGTCTATGCTCACAATGAATGATGGATGTATGGCAAATATACAAGCTTCTAGAGTTGCACAAGATGGTTTCAATTTAAAAACCTCCATATTTGGAAGTGAAGGATCTATTGAAATATTACAGAATTCGCCAATGGAGTCTATATTAATTCACGATACCAATGGACGGAAAGTCGCCCTGCCCCAAACATATTTTGAAAGATATAGATCTGCATTGCAAGCTCAAGCTAATGATTTTGTAGAGTGTATACTTGAGTCAAAAAAACCTCGAACTAATCTATTAGATGGTCTTGAAGCTACTCGGACAGTGGTGGCTATGACCAAGTCATTTTTGATGGGTGATAAAATTTCTATAAATAGGGAGGGATAAAGTTCACCAAAAATTACACAGATTAACTCAGATAAAAAAGTCACTGTAGATGATATAGGGGCAAATATTAAAATTAAGTATTAGCCTTATTGTGTATCTATAACCAAATAATTCCCTACTCAGTCTAAAATAATTCCTTTACTCATTGTGACCTCCATCAACATTCCATTACATTGGGCCTTAACCGAAATAGGATCATTGACTTTATACCCTTTAAGTTTTGTCTTTTGATTTTCTTGTAATGTAACAAGCACTTCCGGTTTGCCTGTGCTGGAAATGAGAACTACTTTTGATCCCTTTTCATCTTCTGTTACTTCATAGACCTTACCTGTAACTTCTATGATTTTCCCAAAGTAAGTTTTATTCGCTTCTACTTCGTTCTTTTCAAAGTACTCATATAATGATGATGATTGTAAGTTGGCTACTGCATCAACATTATCAATATTTGCCTTCGGCATTTTCAGAAAGAATACGACTCCAAGTATGAGTAATATGACCAGTGGCAATATCCATTTAAGCATTCTAACCATATTATTTATATGTCAAATTTAAGTATACTTCAATGTTCTTTGAAACTCCAATTTTATTAACATCTATGGCGATAAGAGATGGCAATCTTTCCTTCATTACTTGATTTATTCTCTCCAAATTGGCGTCTTCGAGTTCTATTGATAAATCTACAACAACGCTAATGCTCCCATCTTCATTTACAGTAAAAATGGCATCGGCAGGATTCGATCTTTTATATTCTCCTATCGTAAGATTCCCCTTTACACGAGTTTTGTATTGCCCCGGTGTTGTAAGGTCTATTAGATTAGGATTTCTGAGTATTCCTTTAAAATTAAATTTTGGGTATTCAGATAAATCCAAATGACTACTATTGAAAGCCCTGTCTAATGCACCCATCTCAAACTCAAATGACTTCATAAGACCAGTTACTGTGACTTCTTTAGTATCAAAATCTATGCTGCTATATACTTGATAATTATCAGCCTCTATATCCATATATTTAGATGAAGACTTCACTTTTAAATATCCTGTACGTGTTTGGAATTGCTGTCCGTAGCAGTTTACAAATAAACCACAAAATAGCATACCAAGAATAATTACTCTCATATCACTTATACTTGTTATTTTTTTGAAAGATATGCAATAATACTATATATATACCTGAACTAATATTTAAATATTGATTTAAGAATAAACTTTAGAGAAGATTAACTAAATCCAGTTAGGGCCCTCTATTTGCTAATTTTTATTTGCTTTATTGGAATTTAGATTCCTTAATCAATGAATTCTCTCACCTCGTCGTTTATCTTAATTAAAAATTAATCTAAAGATGGGCTATCGCCTGTAATCATTTCTTCCTGCATTTTCTTATAATCAGCTTTTTGGCAGCTATGTATTTTTCAGGCGGTATCGGATTTAGATTTGTTGGAGAGTGAGTACTGTAAGTTATAATCAGGGTAAGAATGGATATCTATAAGTTATTTATGCTAACATATTGCACCCCTTTTTCATCCTCTATTTGATTGCTTGTGACTTGGATTGTGCATGAGTAGATTAGACGTAATTTGAATATTTGGATGGTAATCATTTAAGAGAATCTCTTTGTCATAATTCATATCCAGCTTTTGCATTACCCGGATCGAAGCCAAATTATTATGGTGGGCTCTTGCGACGATTCTATGTAATTCCAATTCTTTAAATCCATATTGTAGGACTACTTCTGAAGCTTCTATTGCATACCCTTGACCTCAATATTTTTTCTTCCATTGATAACCTAAATCGATTATCCCACTACTATATAATTTACTCCACATCACCCGATACAGGAATCGTCTGATTTCAATTTTACACACCATCTTCCCATGTTCTTTTCGAGGTAAATGGATTGATAGTCTATGATAAATTGACGCGCTTCCTCCACTGATTCGAAAGCCTTGTGTCCTGAATATTTTAGTACTTCAGGATTTGCATTTAATTCAAAGATATCTTTGTTATCTTCTACGTAGAAAGCTGATATTGATAAGCGATGAGTTTCTAGAATATGCTTCCACCATGTAATAACTAGAAAATTTTTTTATAAATAATGATAGCGAATCTAACCGAATTTTCAATTTTCTCCGTTAATGTATTTAGAACCATTGAGTCAAAACCAATAGCCAATGAAATATATACCAATAGTTGTATTTATTTTTCAATTTCAATTACTATTTTCTCAAAAAGAAGTTGAAAGACAATCCTTCTTGGATATTGGAATAAATATAACTTCTGTATTATCAAGTTTCTCAGGAAATGGAAACTTTTTGGATGCAACTGAGGTCCCCTTGATCATTAGAATAGGAAGAAAGAGAGTAAAATTAAGATTAGGAGTAGGTGCTTCTGGTAATTCTTCTGATTTCATTGATCCAATTTCTGGTGCTTTTAGAGAATCTATCAATCAAACTTATGTTGGTCGAGTCGGATTAGAATATCATTTTCATCTGACGCAAAAGTGGCAGTTTTATATTGGTGCAGATCTAAATGGTCTTTACAATCTTAGAGAAATCGATGTATTCAGTCCCCAATCTGGATTCAATAGGGATCGAGAATATGGAGTAGGAGGTGGACCATTGATGGGTATACGTTTCAATATTTCGGACAGAATATATTTGAGTACGGAAACCACAATGTATGGCCAATATATAAATACAGAGGTCACAAGTAGTTTCTCACCCAATGCAACATCAACGAATAGATGGAATTTTGAAATTTCTCCTCCCTTATTTCTTTACTTTAATTATAGTTTCTAGCCTATGAAATCATTCGTAAACTTAATGATAGTCTTATCATTCAACATAGGCATATTATCTGCTCAAGAAGAAGAAAACGACTTGGGGACAATGATCGAAGAATTTGAAGAATACTTGGAGGAAAAGGAAATCCCTAAAACTAAAAGGACAAAAGAAATTGGAATTAACTTAACAAGATTTGTGACACAATTTATTCCATTTAATGAAGATGTTGCATTTGATGGTCCATTTGCTTTGAATTTCAGGACGGGTAAAGATGGCAATATGTTTAATTTTCAAATTGGAGCTCGATTTAGACCAGATGATTTTGGTTCATCAGGTTTTATAAATATTGGAATTGGATATTTAAAGAAGAAAGCTGTCAGTAAAAGGTTTCACTATTATACCTCCTACAATTTACTTTTTTCCTCGGGTTCTTTTAATCTCCAAGACGACCAAAATGAAGATGGGGGAGCTGCTGGAGTGACTTTTGGACTAGGATTTGAATACAATATAAATAGTGTAATAAGTATAGGGACTGAGACCATTTTCTTTATCGGGACCCGTGATGCCAATTTTACTGTCACAATTGTACCACCGATTGCGTTATACCTTACAGGAAAGTTAAAAAAACAATACAATTAACATTATTGCAAGAATATAACTAAATTAGTTAAGTTCTAATCAATATCAAAATCTAGGTCATTATGGAAAAACACTTAAATAAAGTTATCGTTCTTCTACTTTTAGGACTTTTATTTTACTCCTGTCAGGATCAAATCATTCCTGAAAATGAGATAAATGAATCTCCTCAATTGCCCTCCCAGACATTTGATTATACATCCGTAATGTCTAAAATAGAGGATGCGCGATTACCAGAAACATTAACCATTTTAGGTCAAGGAAATTTTCCAAGTGGACCAGTAACGTTCCCTGGAAATTCAGGGTGTTGTGATACATTTTCTGGGCCAGAAGTGCGAGTTGAAAATGACGATATAGCTACTCTAGGTAGAGTTTTATTTTATGACAAAAAGTTATCTCAAAACAATTCTATTGCTTGTGCATCTTGTCACCAACAGAATAAAGGATTTGCTGACAATGAAAAACTCAGTGAAGGTTTTGGTGGCAGAAAAACCATCAGAAACTCAATGTCTATTGTAAACCCAATCATGAGTAATTCATTTTTCTGGGATAGTAGAGAATCATCATTGGTGAACCTAAGTTTAGAGCCTATACTGAACCATATTGAAATGGGCATGGAAAACACGGATATTTTAAAATCTAAGTTATCACAAGAACAATATTATGAAGATCTATTTACAAAAGCTTATGGTACAGATCAAATTACTGACCAAAAAATAGCAGATGCTATGTCACAATTTGTAGCTTCTATATTTACAAGTGAGTCAAGATTTGATGCAGGGTTAGATAGAGAATTTAGTAATCTGACTCCATTAGAAAGACATGGTATGGCTCTTTTCTTTAGTGATAAGACTCAATGTTCTACTTGCCATGCTGGATTCAATTTTAGTGCTCCTGATGGGGTCGGAAACGAATACCAACAAACCAGTGGAACCGCAAATATTGGTTTAGATATTACCTATGAAGATGAAGGACGTAATGATGGACTATTTAAAATACCATCACTAAGAAATATAGCTCTGACAGCACCGTATATGCATGATGGACGTTTTGAAAACTTAAGAGAAGTATTGAATCACTACAATACAGGAATCAAACCACATACAGACTTAGATGATAAATTCATCGCCGGTGGTAGTCCAATCAATATGAATTTAAATGATACGGAATTAGATGCATTGGAAGCATTTCTCAATACACTTACTAGCACATCACTTGCCGTGGAGGAGAAATGGTCTAATCCATTTCAATACTAATTCTAACAAAAGAACCAATAAAAAAACCTCATTAAACTAGATTTAATGAGGTTTTTTTATTGTAGGATCTTGGGTAATATTATAAAAGACTCAATAGAAATAAAAATATCCGCCTCATTTTGTACTATACTTTACAAAAATTTCAAGATTGTAGTGTACGTGATATTCATTGTAGATTCTCTATCTATTGGACCCCATTGTAATAACCTATTTCTCGCTTTATATTTGTATCAACAAAGGAATTAAAAGGGTGTATTAAAGTAAAAAATTGAGCCGGTTGATCGCCGGCTTTTTTTTGTCTTTATATGATTAGATTTCTATTGATAGATTTGCTAAGGCCTTTAAGGATTCAAAATCAAAGTGA
>Ga0209828_1000743_pt1 | contig 30924 bp, 25 predicted proteins | sample MaitaG_FD_187429 | JGI IMG/M metagenome (GOLD analysis project Ga0209828, IMG submission 187429) | Marine algal microbial communities from Maine, USA - Maine_Asex2 metaG (SPAdes) (version 2) | ecosystem: Host-associated > Algae > Red algae > Unclassified | place: Maine, USA | collected 2015-01-05
CCTAAACATTTAGTTGTTTAGGATTTTTTTTGTTTTAAACTTTTTTAAGCTGAAAGTAGCACTGGTCATGGAAGACAATCTTAGCGGTTATGCCCGCGAGAAGGATAGTAGCGGCATCCTTTTTTTTTGCTTCGGCAAATGGCAAAAAAAAGATATAGCGGATAGCCTGGTTTTAATTTTTATTTAAAACTCGCCAGATAAATTATTGAATTTAATTACCTTGAGGTTCTTTATAGATATACTAATAATGGAGATAAATAAGGAATTAGATTTAGCTTGGGATTTTGTAAATAACACAGATAGAAATGTTTTTTTAACTGGTAAAGCTGGAACTGGAAAAACTACGTTTTTGCATAAATTGAAAATGAAATCTTTAAAGAGAATGGTGGTTGTTGCTCCTACTGGAGTTGCGGCTATTAACGCTAAGGGAGTTACTATACATTCTTTTTTTCAGATGCCATTTGGTCCTATTTTGCCCAATGAAGATTTAAAAGGTTCAGGAGGTTTTAATAGAAAGTTTGGTAAGACAAAAATTAATATTATTAAATCTATGGATTTATTAGTTATTGATGAAATTAGTATGGTTCGAGCCGACTTATTAGATGGGATTGATAAAACATTAAGAAGGTTTAGAACTAGGGACAAAGTTTTTGGTGGTGTTCAATTATTAATGATTGGTGATTTACAACAGTTATCTCCAGTGGTTAAAGAAAATGAATGGTCTTTATTAAAACCTTTTTATAAGAATGCTTTCTTTTTTAGTAGCTTGTCTTATGAGAATTGTAATGCTGTTACTGTTGAACTAAAACATATATATAGGCAGGATAATCCTAAATTTATTGATATTCTAAACGAAATTAGAACAAATACATTATCTCAATCTTCTGCAGATGAATTAAACAAGAGATATGAACGCGATTTTTCGCCTAAGGAAGATGAGGGTTATATTTCTTTAACGACTCATAATAATAAAGCTGAAAAAACTAATACTACCGAATTAGAAAAATTACAAGGAAAGAGTGTTGCGTATAATGCTTTAATAGATGGTAAATTTCCGGAATTTTCTTATCCAAATAAAGAGAAATTGGTTTTAAAAGTTGGTGCTCAAGTAATGTTCATTAAAAATGATAGTTCTATTGAGAAACGCTATTTTAATGGTAAAATAGGAAAAGTTATTTTATTAGATAAAGACGAAGTTGTTGTAAAGTGTCCTGACGACGATTTTAATATTATTACAACAGCAGAAGTTTGGGAAAACATAAATTATACTGTAAATAAAGACACTAAAGCTATTACAGAAAACAAAATTGGTTCTTACACCCAAATGCCATTACGTTTGGCTTGGTCAATTACAATACATAAAAGTCAAGGTTTAACTTTTGAGAAAGCCATTATTGATGCTCAAGGCGCTTTTGCTCATGGCCAAACTTATGTTGCGCTAAGTCGTTGTAAGAGTTTGGAAGGTTTGGTTTTGAAAAGTAAAATAAGTTCTAACCAAATAATTAGCGACAGTAACGTTATTTCTTTTAATAAAACAGCTGAGGAAAACCAACCGGACGATACTGTGTTAGAACAATCTAAGTCTAAATTTCAGCTTAATTTAATTTCGGAAGTTTTTAATTTTTATAAGTTCTTATATCCAATAAATAGGGTTTTAGATGTATATTATAAAAATAGAGGAAGTATTGAAGGAAATGTTGAAACACCTTTACTTTCTATTAAAGATTGTGTTACAAATTTACTTAAGGTAGCAAATGCTTTTAAAGCTCAGTTAAATGAGCTATCTGAAATTACCTTAATCCCAGAATCAAGCAAAGAAATTCAAGCACGATTTGTAAAAGCTTTAGGCTATTATAAGGATCAAGTTGAAACAAAAATAAGTGAACCTTACAAGACATTTAACTTTACAACTGATAATAAAACAGTAGAAAAAGATTTAACCAAAGCTTTGAATGGATTCGAAGAACTATTAGCTACAAAACAACTGTATTTTAAGAATTTAGCTAACGGTTTTAATGTTAACGAATTTTTAGAATTACGGGCAAAGTCGGTTTTTTTAGCAAAAGAAGCTCCAAAAAAACCAAGAAAAACAGTAATTGATGGAACGACAAATGTTGAGTTATTTGAGTTACTGCGGGAATTAAGAAATACTATTGCAAATGATAAGGATCTAATTCACTATCAAATATTTAATCAGAAGTCTTTATACGAAATGTGTGAAACCCTACCAACTAATAAAACTGAGCTTATAAAAGTAAATGGTTTTGGTAAAACACGAGTTGAAAAATACGGAACCGAAATTTTAAAAGTAATTAGAGACTACTGCGATGAAAATAATATTGAAACTTCTAAAAACACAGAAATTTTTGAAGCACCAAAATCTAAAAGAAAAGTAGGAAGTACCAAAACAACTTCTTTGCAATTATTTAAATCTGGGAAATCTATAGAGCAAATTGCTATGGAACGCGATTTGAATGTAAATACAATTACAGGACATTTGGCAAGTTTTATTGCATCAGGAGAAGTGAAAATTTTAGATTTAATTTCAGAAAAACATTATAATGAATTAAAAGAAATTATACCAAAACAAAAATTTGAAACTCTTTCAGATTTAAAACACAATATAGATAGTAAATATACTTTTGGAGAACTAAGACTTGTATTAAAAGATTTATCTAATAAATAACAAGGGCTTCGAGATAAATTACGAAGCCTTTAAAAATATAATTATTTTTTATTATTTAGTAACACCTCTGGAAATAACAATTTTTTGTATTTCAGAAGTGCCTTCATAAATTTGGGTAATCTTCGCATCACGCATCATACGCTCAACATGGTATTCTTTTACAAAACCATTTCCGCCATGAATTTGCACCGCTTCAACTGTTTGTTCCATTGCTACTTTAGAGGCATATAATTTTGCCATAGCACTAGACATATCGAAATTGTTGCCCTGATCTTTATCCCAAGCAGCTTTCATTACTAGCATTCTTGCAGCTTCAATTTCAGTATGCATGTCTGCTAATTTGAAGGCAATAGCTTGATGATTACAAATTTCTGTACCAAATGCTTTACGTTCTTTAGAATATTTTAGAGCTAATTCATAAGCACCAGAAGCAATACCTAAGGCTTGTGCTGCAATACCAATACGACCACCAGAAATAGTTTTCATAGCAAATCTAAAACCAGAACCATTGGCACCAATTCTATTTTCTTTGGGCACTTTAACATCATTAAACTGTAATGTATGTGTGTCGCTACCTCTTATTCCTAACTTATCTTCTTTAGGTCCAATATCGAAACCAGGTGTTCCTTTTTCTACAATAAAAGCGTTAATTCCATGAGAACCTTTGTGCCTATCTGTCTGCGCTATTACTAAATAAACATCTGCTCTTCCACCGTTTGTAATCCAGTTTTTTGTTCCGTTAATTATATAGTGATCTCCTTTATCTATTGCAGTAGTTTTTTGCGAAGTTGCATCACTACCAGCTTCAGGTTCGCTTAAACAAAAAGCACCTACAAACTCACCAGTAGCAAGTTTTGTTAAATATTTTTGCTTTTGGTCTTCATTACCATAAGCTTCTATACCATAACAAACTAACGAGTTGTTTACAGAAACAATAACAGAGGCAGAAGCATCAATTTTAGAAAGCTCTTCCATTATTAAAACATAAGAAATCGCGTCCATACCGCTTCCTCCGTACTTAGGATCTACCATAATACCCATAAAACCTAAATCTCCCATTTTTTTTACTAATTCTTTTGGGAATTCTTGTTTATTGTCTCTCTCTATAACACCTTGTAATAATTCTGTTTGTGCAAAATCACGCGCTGCGTCGCGTATCATTATATGTTCTTCGGTTAAGCTAAAATCCATATTTTATATCCTGTTAATTTGATAAATTTAGAGTACAAATATAGCCTATTATTGGCTTTTTGTCAATAGATATTTCTATTTTTACTGAATATGATAAAAAATGAATACAATATAATTGGTGTTATGTCTGGCACATCTTTAGATGGAATTGACTTAGCTTTAATTAGTTTTAGTCTTAATAAAAGTTGGACATTTAATATTATTAAAGCTGAAACTATCGCTTACGCAGAAGAATGGCTCAATAAGTTAAAAATTTTAGTTAATTTTTCGAAAAAAGAATTAACTAGGTTAGATACAGATTACACGCTATATTTAGCGGAAGTTATTCAGAATTTTATAACAAAAAATAACATAACAAAAATAGATGCCATCTGTTCCCATGGGCACACAGCATTACACCAACCACAACACAAATTAACTTACCAAATAGGAAATCTTCCAGTCTTAGCAGAAATTTTAAACCAAACTATAGTTTGCAATTTTCGAATAGAAGATGTTGCTTTAGGTGGACAAGGAGCACCTTTAGTGCCAATTGGAGATCAATTATTATTTTCAGAATACAACTACTGTTTAAATCTTGGAGGCTTCGCAAATGTTTCAACTCAAATTAAAGGTAAACGTATTGCTTTCGATATTTGTCCAGTAAATATAGTACTCAATAAATATGTCTCTAAATTAGGTTTTGCGTATGATGATAGAGGGGATTTAGCTAGACAAGGAACATTAAATAATAATTTATTAAACGAATTAAATAAGCTTCAATTTTATAAGGAAAACTATCCAAAGTCCTTAGGTTTAGAATGGGTGAACGATACTATATTTCCTATAATTAATAATCATAAACTTTCGGTTGATGATATTTTAAGAACGTTTGTAGAACATATTGCAATTCAAATTTCTAAAGTACTAAATATGAAACAAAATGCTTCTGTATTAATAACAGGAGGTGGCGTTTTTAATTCATTTTTAATGTCTAGAATAAAACATTTATGCAACAATATCGTAGAAACACCTTCAAAAAAAATTATAGAATTTAAAGAAGCTTTAATATTTGGCTTTTTAGGAGTACTTAAACTTCGTGACGAAAACAATTGTTTAGCTAGTGTTACTGGCGCTAGAAAGGATCATTCTTCGGGTGTCATATTTCAATTATAAAAAACTATAAATTTTGACTTTATGCATCTTTAGTTTTTTATATTTGTTAAACTAATTAATTTTTAATTTAAATGAATCCAACATTAGCTACTTTTCAATTATATATTTCAGAATTAAATTAATACCAGACGTAATGTTTTTGGTATTAAAAAACTTAATAAAAATTCAAAAAATTATAAATGAGAGAATTACTAAAAAAATACGAAAATAAACAACCAGAAATTATCTTTAATTGGAAAGATGCTGAAACCGAAACAGAAGGCTGGACAGTAATAAACTCTCTTCGAGGAGGTGCCGCAGGTGGAGGAACAAGAATGCATAAAGGGTTTGATATCAAAGAGGTATTGTCGCTTACAAAAACAACGGAGGTAAAATTCACAATTTCTGGACCAGCTATTGGTGGTGCAAAATCAGGTATCAATTTCGATCCTAAAGACCCAAGAAAAAAAGGTGTTTTAGAACATTGGAAGTATCATGGAACATACCGATGAGAAAGTAAGTTTAATACCAGATTTTATTTCAAACTGTGGAATGGCAAAAGTATTTGCATATTTTATGGAGGGTAAAGTAAAAATGACGGATGAAGTCATATTTAACGACACATCAAACATTATTAAAAAAGCTATTAAAGATACATACAATAAAAACTCAATTAAGACCGAAATAAGTAAAACAGCTTTCGAAATTGCGCTAACTCAACTAGTATAAACTATGGAAACAGTAATTATTCTTGTATTTGTAATTGGCTATTTAGCCATTACACTAGAACACAGTATTAAAATAGATAAGTTAATTCCTGCTTTGGTCATGATGGCAATAAGTTGGGCTTTGATTTCTCTAGGTATAGACTCGTTTCCAAATTGGTTCGATTCGGCAAAACATGGATTAGTAGATAACTTTCCTGCTTTAGCTCACGATGGTAAGATGCATTTAATGGAAGAAACGTTATTGCATCATCTAGGTAAAACCGCCGAGATTCTAGTGTTTTTATTAGGTGCAATGACAATTGTAGAAATAATAGATTATTTCGATGGTTTTTCAACTATAAAAAACTTTATTAAAACAAAAAATAAATCTAAAATTCTTTGGATTTTTTGTTGTTTAGCATTTGTACTTTCTGCGATCATAGATAATTTAACAGCTACAATTGTATTAATTTCAATCTTACAAAAAATTGTAAAAGATAGAAATGTACGTATTTGGTATGCAGGTTTAATAATTATTTCAGCAAATGCTGGTGGAGCATTTTCTCCAATTGGAGACGTTACAACAACAATGTTATGGATAGGAAATAAAGTTTCTACAGGACATTTATTTGGGTATTTATTACTCCCTTCTTTAGTATGTATGTTGGTGCCAGCTTTTGTTGCTTCTTTTCTTCCAGCATTTAAAGGAAATCTAGAAATAGACGATGCCACAGATAATAGACCAAAAAGTCGTTTTAGTGGAACCATGTTATATTTAGGGCTAGGAGCTATTATTTTTGTTCCAATATTTAAAGTAGTAACACATTTACCACCTTATGTTGGGATGATGTTGTCTTTAGGAGTAGTTGCTATTTTTGCTGAAATTTACAGTTCATCAAAATTCAGTTTAACAGAAGTGGATGATAATATTAGCGATGCACACGCACACCACAGTCCAGTGCATCATTCACTATCTAAAATCGAATTACCAAGTATTCTATTTTTCTTAGGAATTTTAATGGCTGTAGCAGCTTTGGAATCTTTAGGAACATTATTTCTTTTTGCAGATTCTCTAAAAACGTCTATCCCAATGATGGGAACAGAAATAGCAGGATCTGGAGTCTCAGATTTAGTAATAATTTTATTAGGTATTGGTTCAGCAGTTATCGATAATGTGCCATTAGTAGCAGCTAGTTTAGGTATGTTCTCAGAGCCACTAGATAATGAACTTTGGCACTTTATAGCCTATGCAGCAGGAACAGGAGGAAGCATGCTAATTATAGGTTCTGCCGCAGGAGTTGTTGCTATGGGAATGGAAAAAATTGACTTTTTCTGGTATCTAAAAAAAATAGCATGGTTAGCTTTAGTAGGGTTTTTAGCTGGTACACTCGTTTTCTTTTGGACTAGGACACTATTTTAAATATACGATATTAAAAATTTTAACGTTATACATTAATCTAAACAAAAAATATGTTAAGCACTTTTTTACAGGATACTGCTCAAGAAGTAGATTCATTAGTTGATGGAGAATCAACAGAAAAAACACTATCAATAATAGAGTTAATAACAACAGGTGGAACAGCTGGAATAATAATAATAGCATTATTGTTCGTTCTATTTGTTCTTGCACTCTATATTTATTTTGAAAGACTCCTTGCTATCAAAGAAGCCTCTAAGGTAGATTCAAATTTTATGAATCAAATTAAAAATTATGTAAGTGATGGTAAAATAGATTCAGCTCAGAACTTATGCTCACAAGCAAATTCACCAGTTTCAAGATTAATTAGTAAAGGTATCTCTAGAATTGGTAAACCTTTAGACGATATTAATACAGCTCTTGAAAATGCTGGTCGTCTAGAACTGTACAGCTTAGAAAAAAATGTAAGCGTTTTAGCAACAATTTCTGGAGCTGCACCAATGATTGGGTTTCTTGGGACAGTTATCGGCATGATTCTTTCAATATTCGAAATAGCAAACTCTGGAGGTTCAATAGATATTAAAACTTTAGCAGATGGTTTATATACAGCAATGACAACAACCGTTGGAGGATTAATTGTTGGTATTATTGCTTACATATCATACAACCATTTAGTAGTAAAAACAGATAAAGTGGTTTATAAAATGGAAGCAAATTCTTTAGAATTTTTAGACCTTTTAAACGAACCAATTTAATAATTAGTTTATGAATTTACGCGGAAGAAATAAAGTAACACCAGAGTTTAATATGTCTTCGATGACAGATATTGTATTCCTTTTACTTATCTTTTTTATGATTGCTTCAACCTTAGTTTCTGCTGAAGCCATAGATTTGTTATTACCAAAATCAACTAGTAAAACAACGCAAACTAAAAATATTTCTGTAAGCGTAGATAAGGATACTAAATATTATATTGATATGAAACAAGTATCTAAAAACGCATTAGAATCAGAATTAATATCAAAACTAGGAGCAGCAGAAGCACCAACAATTACCATTCGTTCAGATCAAGATGTAGAAATGAAACATGTAGTATATATAATGGATATTGCCAATAGAAATAAGATAAAATCAACATTAGCAGTAAAGTCACAGTAAATAAATTTAAACTTCTGGTTTAAGACATTAATTATAAAATAATACTAAAGTTATTTTTTTAACTGAAGACTAAAAACCAACTCAAAAGAGTAGTATTAAATGAAATTCTTACAAACCAAACACGAACAAAATTCAGCTAAAATCACAACATTAATTGTCGTTATTGTAGTGTTATTATGTTTTGTAGTTGGTCAAGACTACCAAGATTTGCCAGAAGAATATGGAGTCGCGGTAAATTTTGGAGATATAAGTGATTTGAGTGAAAATATACAACCTAACATTAAAGAAAATTCAGATTCTGAAACAGAAGAACTTTTAGAAGAAGAAATCGTAGAAGAAGAAACTGCAGAGCAAGAAATTACAGAGGAAGAAGTAATTGAAGAAGAGGTTAAAGAGGAAAAAATTGATGAGCAGGAAAAGTTAAATGAAGAATTAGAAAAACAAGAAGCTGAAAAAGCAGCTGAAGAAGCAGCCGAAGCAGAAGAAGCTGCAGCAGCAGAAAAATTATTAGCGCAACAAGAAGAGGAAGCGTTAAAGATAAAAAATGAAAAAGAGGCTAAGGAAGCAAAAGAAGCAAAAGAAGCCAAGGAGAAACTAGAGAAACAAAAAGCTAAAGAGGCAAAAGAAAAAGTTGAAGCAGCAAAAAAAGCGGCAGAAGCTAAAGCTAAAGCAGATAAAGCTGCAAAAGAAGCCAAGGAAAAAGCAGATGCTCAAGCAAAGGCCAAAATCGCAAAAGAAGCCGCAGATGCAAAAGCAAAAGCACAGAAAGCAGAAGCAGATAGAGTTGCTAAAGCTAAATTAGCTGCAGAAGCTAAAGCTAAAGCAAAAGCAGCTAAGGCAGCGTCAGATAAAGCAGCAGCAGATAAAGCAGCAGCAGCAGCAAAAAAGAAAAGCGAAGGAAATAAACCAATGTCATTTGCGCTAATAGAAAATTCACCTATTTATCCAGGTTGCGAGTCTGGTAATAATGCTGCTAAGAAAAAATGCATGAACGATAAAATCAAGCAATTTTTGGCCAATAACTTTAATAAAAGACTAGCCGGAGATTTAGGTTTGTCTGGAATACAAAAAATAAATATTCGTTTTACAATTAGTGAAACAGGGAATATTACTGGAATTAGAGTTAAAGGTCCGGATCCTAAACTAGAGGAAGAAGCTAGACGTGTAACAAAGCTATTACCTAAAATGAAGCCAGGGATGCAACAAGGTAGACCAGCAGCAGTAACATTTAATTTGCCTCTTAGTGTTAAAGCAGAATAAATTATATTAAAGAATATACATCTAATATTACTTTTCTAAAATAGAATTAAATCCAAGTAAAATGAAATACTTAGAAACAAAACACGAACAAAATTCAGCTAAAATAACGACATTAATAGTTGTTATTTTAATATTGTTATGTTTTGTAGTTGGACAAAGTTACCAAGATCCGCCAGAAGAATATGGTATTGCAGTAAACTTTGGTAATGCAGCTGTAGGAAGCGGAAACATTCAGCCAGATAAAACAATCAAGTCAAAAAATTTAAACATCAATAAACCGCCACAAGAAGCACAGTTCGAAGCTAATAGTGCATCAGCCTCACAGCAGGTCAAAGAAGATGTTTTAACTCAAGACAACGAAGATGCAATAGCAATAAATAAAGCAAAAGCTCAAGCCAAAGCAGATAGAGTTGCCAAAGCAAAAGCAGATGCTAAAGCGAAAAAGAAAACCGATGAAGAAAAGAAGAAAGCAGAAATAGACGCTTTAATGGGAGGAATAAACAATTCCGATGGCGACGAAGAAACTAGTGGAGGTGAAGGTAACGATAATAGTCCTAGAGATAAAGGACAATTAGATGGTAATCCTTATGCGCCAAGTTATTTTGGAGGAGGAAAAGGAAAAGGAGGAGTAAGTTCTGGCCTTGGAGGAAGAGGTCAAGGAAAATTTAGTGAAATCAAACAAGAATGTAATGAAGCTGGATTAGTTGTTGTTAAAGTAGAGGTAGATAGAAATGGTCGTGTTGTTAAAGCAACACCTGGAGTTAAGGGAACAGAAAATACAGCACCATGTTTACTAGAGCCTGCAAAAAAAATAGCAGAATCTGGTAAATGGCTTGCAGATCCAAAAGCACCAACAAGGCAAATTGGTTTTGTTAGTATAGATTTCAAATTAGGGCAATAAAAAATGACATATAAAGATACTGTAAATTGGATGTTTTCTCAACTTCCTATGTATCAAAAAGAAGGTAAAATCGCTTATAAATCAGATTTAAGTAACGCAATTCTATTAGCCAAACACCTAAATAATCCCGAAACTAAGTTTAAGTCAATTCATGTAGCTGGAACTAACGGTAAGGGATCTACGAGTCATATGTTAGCTTCAATTCTACAAGAAGCAGGATATAAAGTAGGTTTATATACATCTCCACATTTAAAAGATTACAGAGAACGTATTAAAATTAATGGTAAAAAAATAAGTAAACAACATGTCATTCAGTTTATCAAACGTAATAAATTATTTTTCGAAAAAAATTCATTATCTTTTTTTGAAATGACTGTTGGCTTAGCTTTCGAACATTTTGCCAAGCAAAAAGTAGATATAGCAATAATTGAAGTCGGTTTAGGTGGAAGATTAGATTCTACAAATATTATAACTCCAGAGGTTTCCGTAATTACAAATATTGGTTTAGATCATACACAGTTTTTAGGAAACACTCTCGAGGCAATTGCAAAAGAAAAAGGTGGTATTATTAAACCTAACATTCCTGTTGTAATAGGAGAAACTCAAAAAGAAACTGAATCCATTTTTAGAAAGATTGCCAAAGAAAAAAACACCAAAATCACTTTTGCAGATAAAGTAATTAAAACAAAATATAAAAGCGATTTAAAAGGAATTTATCAGGTTAAAAATATAAAAACGACTGTAAATTCCATTAATATAATTCAATCTAAAGGATTTAATGTAACAAATCGTAATATTAAAACAGGACTGCTTGATGTTGTTTGTAATACAGGTTTATTAGGAAGATGGCAGAGTTTGAAACAGAAGCCAAAAGTAATTTGTGATATTGCGCACAATAGAGAAGGATTAAAAATTGTAGTCACTCAACTTAATAATGAAGACTATAAAAATTTACACGTTGTTTTTGGAGTGGTAAAAGATAAAAATCTAGATTCAATTATAGACCTTTTACCAATTAATGCAACCTACTATTTGTGTAAACCAAATATTACAAGAGGATTAGATGCTAAAGATCTAAAAGAATATTTTAAATCAAAAAGTTTATTATCCCAAGTATATAATTCTGTAAATGAAGCATATAAAAAAGCTTTAAAAAATGCAGAAAAAGATGACTTAATATACGTTGGAGGAAGCACTTTTGTCGTTGCAGAAATTATTTAAAAATTTTTTCAAAAAAACTTTTGTGTAATCAAAATCTCGTGTATATTTGCACACCTAATATATAGGGCGACTAGCTCAGTTGGTTCAGAGCACTTGGTTTACACCCAAGGGGTCAGGGGTTCGAATCCCTTGTCGCCCACAAAAAATTAAATTTCAATGAATCCATTGGGATTTTTTTATTTAATACTTTTCAAAACTATTTTTAGAGCAATTTATTTCTGTATTAATAGCTTACTAGATTAAGTTATACCATTTCATTTTACTTAATATGTAATATTTTATTATTGGGTAATACGTTTAGTTTCTGTTTTATTTGATTTTAATAGACTGGTTTTGTCGCTACCATTCTGGTAATTGTTTTATAAAAAATACTGTCCTTGAATTGGGAACGATTTATTCTAAAGCAGAACTCATTAAAATATGTCTGCATATGCCATTTGCTCACATGAGTTGGTATTACTCTCAGCCATGATTTAACCTGAATAATTATGATGTATAATTGTTTAAAATTTGCACCATTATTCTTATTCTGCAACTTTGGCAATGTTAATAGGTAATATTAACGATAAAATCAAGGCCATACGGGCTTTTAGTTCAGGAGAATACTATACAGGAAGAAATGTAGAAACAAAAATTAAATATTTAAATAACCAGCTTTTTGTAACGGCTTCACTTTCTGATACTAAAGATTTGCCTATTCTAATTAGTAAAATATAAACAGAAAATCTTATTCATTATAAACCTAGAGAAGAAGGTTTACAAGGTTCACGAGTACTTTGGAAGTCTACTAAAGGATCACAAGATTATAGAAAGGCATTTAATTTTTTTTAGATAGTGTTTAACAATTAGGAGTTTTTAAATTAAATCTAAAATACGCTCTAGTGCCATTCCTCTCGAGCCTTTAATCAATAGCGTTGCATTACTTATTTTGATCGAATTAAAGTTATTTTTTAAAGCTTCAAATGATGGGTAAATTTTTATTTTAGTCGAATTATTTTCAGTTTTAAAAAAGTGTTCTCCAATTAAATAAACAATATCAATATCTAAATTGGTTGATAGGTTTAAAATGACTTGATGTTCTTTTTTAGCCTCATCTCCTAATTCGAACATATCACCTAAAAAGGCAATTTTATTTTCATCTTTAAGATTGCTAAAATTTTCTAATGCAGCTTTCATACTACTTGGGTTTGCGTTATAGGCATCGAGAATAATTTTATTTTTATTTTTATTTATAATTTGAGAACGGTTATTTGTTGGTAAATAAGCCTCTAAAGCAATTTTAATGTCCTTTAAATTAACATTAAAGTGCTTGCCAATAAGTGAAGCTGCGCACAAATTTGTGAAATTGTATTTTCCTATAAGTTGAGATTTGATAATTGTATTTTCTATTTTAAAACTCACAAAAGGATTAGCTTTAATAAATTCTATTTTAAAATAGTTTGTGTTAGTTTTAGAGAAGCCAGACTTTTTAGCGTAAGTGCTTAGTTTTTCATTTTGAATTGAATCATCTCCATTTAAAAAAACATGTTTGTTATTTTGGGTTAAATAATAATATAGCTCACTTTTACCTTTAATAACACCTTTAACACCTCCAAAACCTTCTAAATGTGCTTTTCCAAAATTTGTAATATAGCCGTAATCCGGTTTAGCTATATTACATAAAAATTCAATTTCTTTTAGGTGATTAGCTCCCATTTCTACAATGCCAATTTCTGTCTCATTGGTCATTGAAAGTAATGTTAGCGAAACACCAATATGGTTGTTTAAATTACCTTTTGTAGCAGTTGTTTTGTATTTTTTAGAAATAACAGTATTTATTAATTCTTTGGTTGTTGTTTTTCCATTACTACCAGTTAATGCTATTATTGGAATATTTAAATAGCCTCTATGAAACGTTGCTAAAGCTTGTAGAGTCTTTAGAGTATCATCGACTAAAATTGTTTTATCAGAAGTTTTAAATTCAGGCTCATCAACTATTGCATATTTTGCTTCTAAGTCAATTGCCTTTTTAGCAAATGTGTTGCCATTAAAATTATCACCTTTTAATGCAAAGAATATTTTTCCAGTTAAAACCTTACGAGTGTCTGTAGAAACACCTTTACTTTCTAAAAAAAGATTATGTAGTTGTTTAATTTTCATAAAAATAAAAGTATTAAAAAAGTCCTAACTATGTGTTAGGACTTTTAAAAATTTTATAGAGGTTAGTAGTTAGTTGCATATAAACTGATTGTGATATACTTTTTCCTTGTAGACCCTTTTGTTATTATATTATTAAATATTGTAGCCTTGCTCTTTTAACTGTTTATCATAAAACAAAATTCATTAAAACATCTATTTATATTGAAATTGATTACTCACAAATAAGTAGTTTTTATACAAGATTTCGATTGATGAATCATGTGATTGCAAAGCTTTAAAATTTAAGCCAGGGTTACTTTTTATTTTTGTTCTATTATAGGCTTTGGCAATAGGTATATAACCTCGCCATTTATAAGTAGTTACTTTTGCGTCCAACTTGTGTGTTTTATAAAAATGTACTGTAAGATGTTGCCTAAAAATCTTCAATAAGCATTGCATATCTTCTTCTAAAAGTTTAACGGCTGTGACGGCTTTCTTTTAATTGACATTATAATTACTACCTATTTTTTGCTTCTCGCATGTACGTAGCAAAAATTCATCTAAATGGATAAGTTCCTTGCATTGTATTATTACCGCCAGATTCTATAGCTTCTCTAACTTTGTGCATCTATAATCGAGTTGTTTTTAAGTCACACCATAGCGAGCTCCCATATAACTAGCTCAAAGACGCTTTGTACTTATTCTCATTTCAACGGTTATAAAAAATGCTTTACATATACCAGACTGTACTTTATAAAGTAGACTGTTTGAAGTTGCAGATTTTTGATGTGAACATATATTACAAGTACGTGAAAAATATTTTCCGTATTTGAGCTTTTTTATGCCCACATTAAAACACTCAAAACGATCTCTATATTTAATTTAAGCTAAGTATTTCTTCAAATCTTGATCAGTTTTAAACCAATTAAGAAACTAAGGTTTAACTTGAAAACATCCATATAATAACTCTTTTATTAATCTTTAAGATATGAATTTAAATACTGACCTTGAACTTTTAAAATTAGTATTAGCTTTTAGATTTGTTTTTAGATGTAGATTTAGAACCTACTCTAGACATTGCACATCTAAAGCCAATGTAGTCTGTTGCCATATTTTGTGGATAATGACGCCTCTGTGCTGGATCTAACCAGTATTCTCTGTCTCTCCAAGATCCTCCTTTAATTACACGAGCTTCGTCGTTAATTAAGGAAGTTCTTTTATTACTTTTATCCCATTCTCTAATCATGTTCCCAGAAGAATCAACTTCTGTAGAATGCTTAGGTGAATTGTACATTTTTCCAGTTGTAGAGTTTTCATCTCCTTCAACTTCATCAAAGTCGTCATATAGACGAGAGGAACGTCTGTCTCCATCTCTAAAGTTACGATTATCACTTTTATCGAAGTTAATTCTTAAATATGTTTCATCTTCATCTATAGGAACTTGAGAAATTTCTCCTGGTAAATCTCTAGCAATAACTTTTCCATTTGGTAAGGTATCGAAAACAATCTCATCTGAGGTTACAATTTTAACTGTACCATCTTCTGTAATTGCATTTTTAGTGTAAACATTTCCTCTAAAGTAGTTAAAATCGTTAAACTCGTCATCAATTATAGGTCTGTAAACATCGGCAACCCATTCTGCTACATTTCCAGCCATATCGTATAATCCGTAATCATTAGGCGCATAAGATTTTACTTGCGCTGTGATATCTGCACCATCGTCAGACCATCCAGCAATACCACCATAATCACCTTTTCCTTGCTTAAAGTTTGCTAATTGGTCTCCTTTTATTTTACGTTTTCCAGAGCGCGTGTATTGTCCATCCCAAGGATATTTTTTACGTCCTCTATAAATATTATAACTTCTAATTTCAGACAATCCTAAAGCAGCATATTCCCATTCAGTTTCTGTAGGAAGTCTGTATTTAGGAGAAATAATACCTGTTTGTCTAGTAGCATACACATTAAATTCCTCTCCATCAGCATCTACTTGTGGTTTCATTTTTCCACCTCTTAATATCTCTTCATTACCTCCAAAAGCTTGAGTAGGAGCGTTTATATATGTATCTGTACTAAAGTTTGCATCTGCAGTTGCTTCGTAATGGCTATCTTCCTTTAAATAACCTTCTTTTTGAAGTGCTTTTTCTTGAACTCTATCAGACCTCCAACTAGCATATTCAACTGCCTGGATCCAACTTACTCCAACTACGGGATATTGTCCATAGCCTGGGTGGCGTAAATAATTATTTGTCATTACTTCATTAAAACCTAAACGGTTTCTCCAAACTAAAGTGTCTGGTACAACGCCTACGTATATTCTTCTAAAATTTTCATCTTCAGGAGGATAAACTTCCTTAATCCAATCTAAATACATTAAATAGTTTTGATTGGTTACTTCAGATTCATCCATGTAAAAAGATTGAACGTGTTGTTGATTAGGTGTATTGTTCCAATCATGCATAACATCATCTTGAACACGTCCTTTTGTAAAAGTACCACCTTCTACAAAAACAGTTCCAGGAGGCGTCTCTTGTTCTTTAAATTTGGTGTTATATTGAAATCCACCTTCTTTAGCATTAATATCCCAACCAGTTGCACTATCTACATTTGCTCCGCCAGATTTACCACATCCAACCAAGGTTAACGAAATTGCTAATAGCATTAAAACCTTTGATACAATTACTTTTTTCATAATTAATACATTTATATAAACCAACTTATGTTTTTTTTTGAACATGCAATATAATAATTCTACATAACTCTACAAGTTATTTTATAAAATTATCTTTTTTAAAAATATCGCGTTTTAAACTATTTAAATTGATTTAAAGCGATATCAAAAATTATTTTACACCAATCTTTCGACTTATTATAACGCGTTTTTTTTTTATTTATTATTATAATTTTGAAACGTTTTTATTAAAATGTTTAAAATGTAATACTAACATTGAAATAATCACGTTATTTAAAGCAATGAAAAAGATATTATTTGTTATTGCAGTACTGCTATGTACTCTGGTCTATTCGCAACAAAAGAAATTTAATCTTATCTGGGAAGATACTAAAACGTTAAATACAGAGAGTAATACCATTGTTGTGCCAAATTTTTTGCCTAAAGAAAACTTTAATTTTAGTATTAATAAAGGTATTAATTTTGTAGCACAATGGGAAACTAATTCTAATATTAATGAGAATAGTGTAACTTTAACTAATGTTGAATATAGTACTATTTCTAAATCAGATTTAAAAGATCTTAATTTAAAAACCATCCCATCTTCACTTACTTATAATTTAAAAAATACTCAAGCTAGAGAAGATAAATATATATTGTTAACAGTTTCTCCAATTATAAAAACTGGAAGTAATACTTATAAAAAAGTTACATCTTTTAGTGTTAATTATGAGAATTTTAATGTGTATTCAAGAACAAGTAATAAGCTACCAATTACAAATTCTGTATTAAATTCTGGTTCTTGGTATAGATTTAGCATTAATAAAACGGGTGTGTTTAAATTATCTAAAAGTTTTCTTAATGGTTTAGGAATTAATACCAATTCTATCGATCCAAGAACAATAAGAATTTATGGAAATGGAGGGCAAATGATTCCTTACTTAAATGATGACAGTTATCCAATTGATCCTGTTGAAAATGCGATAAAAGTTGTTGGTGAGAATGATGGTGTTTTCGATGATGGTGATTATGTTATGTTTTATGGAGTAGGCCCAAAAGGTATTGTAGAAAATCCTTTGGTTAATACCAATATTAATCCATATCAAAATACAACGTATTATTACATAAATATAGGCTTTGGTAACGGTAAAAGAATTCAAAATATGGTTGAGCCGGTTAGTAATGCTACAACTATAATAACAACGTTTCAAGATTATCAATTTCATGAAGTTGACGAATTTAATGTTGGTTTTGTTGGAAGAAGATGGTTTGGAGACGAATTGGATATTGAGACAACAAAAACTTTCGATTTTAATTTTCCCAACCTTATTACAACAGAACCTGTAAAATTTGTATTTAACGGTGTCTCCGCATCAGGTAATAGTTCTAACTTTAAAATTAGTGTAAATAATAATTTGTTAACAACTATATCAACGCCTGGTATTAGTGGCGATTTATTTGGTGCAGGTGCTACCTATAATAATGATATATCTGTAAATACAGATAATATTAGTGTTAAAGTTGATTATAATAAGCTTGGCGTGCCTAGTGCAGTAGGTTATATAGACTATATTTCTCTTGAAGCAACAAGAAATTTAAGTTATAGCGGCAATCAGTTTCTTTTTTTTAATCGTATTTCTGCTCAATCTTCGGGTGTTGGTATGTACACTATATCTAACGCGACGGATGTTTCAGAAATTTGGGATGTAACAGATATAAATAATATTACTAATAAGATAAATTTAGAAGCAACATTAAATTTTAAAGCAAATTTGAGCAGTTTAAAAAAGTATGTTGCTGTAACTACTTCGGATTTTTACGAACCTATGAACACAGGTAATTCTTCCGTTTCAAATCAAAATATTAAGGGCACTATTTTTAAAAATAGCCAAGGAGATTTTCAAGATATAGATTATATTATTGTGACACCGACCTCTCACCTAGTTCAAGCAAATCGATTAGCTCAAATAAATAAAAACCAAAACAACCTAAACGTTAAAGTGGTTACATTAGAATCTATTTATAAAGAATTTAATACTGGGAATAGAGATATTGCGGCAATTAGAAACATGGTTAAATATGTTTACGATAATGCCAGTTCCCCCCAAAAAAGAGTAAAATATTTATGCCTTTTTGGAGATAGTTCTTTTGATTATAAAGGAAGAATCTCGTCTAACACATATAATACACCTTCATGGCATGCATACGAAAGTTTTAATCTTACCAATTCTTTCGTGTCAGACGATTTTTACGGTATGATGGATGAAGGTGAAGGTGCTTTAAGTTATGCAGATAGATTAGATATTGCTGTGGGTAGATTTTTAGCAGATTCTCCAGAACGTGCAAAGCAAATGGTAGACAAAGTAGCTTTATATTACTCTAAGGAAGCTTTAGGTAGCTGGAGAAATAATTTTATCGCAGTATCAGACGATGTAGATGCACCTTACGAAGCAATACTTCAAGAAACTACAAATGATATTTCAGATAACATTACTACAGCGAAACCATTTCTTAATGCCATTAAAATTCATACAGATTCTTATCAACAACAAGCAACAGCTGGAGGAGAACGTTATCCCGAAGTTAATAAAGCAATAGCTAATGCTATTGAAAATGGAGCTCTAGTAATTAATTATTTTGGTCACGGAGGAGAAGACGGGTGGTCATTTGAGAGATTATTTCAAAAACCAGATGTACAAAATCTTAGAAACGATTGTAAGTTGTCTTGTTTTGTAACAGTAACTTGTGAGTATACTAGATTCGACAATCCATTTCGTGTTACAGCTGGAGAATTAGTATATTGGAATAAAAATGGAGGTGCAATTTCATTAATATCTACAACGCGTCAAATATTTGTAACTTCAGGTGTAGAATTCAATTCTAAGTTAGGAGAATATTTATTTTCTTATAACGATGAAGATATTTACGCCGACCACGAATATCCTTCAATAGCAGAAGCACTAAGATTGACAAAAAATAGTAATAGTGTGGCTAATATTGGTCAAAAATATCTAGTATTTTATATTGGAGATCCTGCATTAAAATTAGCATTTCCAAAGCCAAACGTTAGATTAACAAAAATTAACGATTTACCTGTAGCTGGAAACACTGAAGTTTTAGAGGCGCTAAGTTACGCAAAGCTTTCGGGAGAAGTTACCGATGTTGCTGGAAACCTTTTAACTAATTACAATGGAAAAGTAGTAACTACAATTTACGATAAGCCAATTCAAAGAGAAACACTAGCAAACGATAATGTTACTTCTGGAGGAACAATAATTAAAATGCAATATGAAACTCTAGGGGAGGTTATATTTAGAGGACAATCTACCGTAACAAATGGAGAATTTGAATTCGATTTTATTGTACCAAGGGATATCGGTATTCCTGTAGGCTTCGGTAAAGTAAGTTTCTATGCGTCTACAGATTCTACAAGCGACCAATCTGGTGCTACTACAAATACACTTCAAATTGGTGGCGTAAACGAAGATGCTGCAGAAGATAATCAAGGACCAACCATAAATTTATTTATGAATGATGAAAATTTTGCCTCTGGAGGCATAACTAATGACTCTCCTACACTACTTGTTAAACTGCAAGACGAAAATGGAATTAATACAGCTAGTGGTATTGGTCATGATATAGTAGCAATATTAGATGGAGACGAAGTAAACCCGTCTGTACTAAATAGTTATTACGTAACAGAGTTGGACGATTATACAAGAGGAGATTTAAGTTTTCCTTATAGAGACCTAGAGCCTGGATTACATACATTAACCCTAAAAGCTTGGGATGTATATAACAACTCTTCTACCAGTGAGCTTCAATTTAGAGTTTTTGATGAAAAAGAAAATTTAGTTATAGAAAATGTGCTTAACTATCCAAATCCATTTGTAAATTATACAGAATTTTGGTTTAGCCATAACAGTTCCGAAATTTTAGATGTATCAGTTCAAATTTTTACTGTATCTGGTAAAATAGTAAGAACATTAAACGGTCAAACAACAGGAGTTGGCTCAAAATCAACTAGTTCTACATCTAGAGATATTGTTTGGGATGGAAGAGACGATTTTGGAGATAAAATAGGAAAAGGAACCTATGTTTATAAGTTAAAAGTACACTCTAACACAACAAATAAAACAGTAGAAAAAATAGAGAAACTTGTTATCCTATAATAAAGAATTATATTTGTTTAATAAATAGTTTTATTAAACGAGTGTAATCTAGTCTTTTAATAAATAAATAAAATGATTTATAGCTAAATGTATTTAGCCATTAAAAAAAAATATTCCTATATATGAAAAAAAAATTTTTAATATTAATTTCCTTCGTTTTAACTTTAAACGTTGCTGCTCAAAATCCTACAACAATAATTCCTAACGCAGATACAAGAGTGATAACAACAGGAGTTCCGTTTTTGTTAATTGCGCCAGATGCTAGAGCAGCAGCAATGGGAGATATGGGAGTTGCTACTTCAACAGATGCTTTCTCACAACAATGGAACCCTTCTAAATATGTATTTTCAACTGCTAAATCTGGAGTAGCTTTAAGTTATACACCGTATTTAAGTAAACTGGTAAATGATATTTTTTTAGGTAACGTTACTTATTTTAATAGATTAAACGAGCAAAGCGCTTTTGCGGCTAGTTTTAAATATTTTTCACTGGGAGATATCGAATTTGTTGAAAATGAAAATTCAACTCCCTTAATTCAGTCACCAAACGAACTCACTATAGATTTATCTTATTCATTACGCCTAAGCGATCAATTTGCTATGGCAGTAGCAATGCGTTATTTACGTTCGGATTTAAAATTAAATTTTGGAGATAACGATGTAACAGCAGCAAGTACATTTGGCGTCGATATAACTGGTTATTATCAGGGAGAAGAAGAAGCGTATAGCGACTTTAATGGTCGCTGGAGAGGTGGTTTTGCAATTCAAAACTTAGGACCAAAATTTAAATATGATGAAGGGGGACAAGAGAATTTTCAACCTACAATATTACGTTTAGGTGGTGGTTTCGATTTTATTTTCGATCAATATAACAAGCTTGGAGCAACAGTAGAATTTGCTAAATTATTAGTGCCAACACCTCCAGTTACAGGAAGAGAAAGAGAATATGAAGACGAAAATAACAATGGTCAGTACGACGAGGGAGAAACATTGGGAACCGTTGTAAATAATAATGTTATTATTAGTGGACAAAGTCAAGATGTAGATTTCGTTTCAGGTATTTTTCAATCTTTTAGTGATGCACCAGGAGGAGGAAAAGAAGAACTTCAAGAATTTACTTATGCAGTAGGTTTAGAATATTTGTATCAAGATTCTTTTGCTTTTAGAGTTGGTTATTTTAATGAGCACGAAACAAAAGGAGCACGTAAATTCTTTGCTTTAGGTGCAGGTTTTAAATACAACGTTGTTAATATAGATTTATCATATTTATTCTCAACATCTAAAGTACAAAGTCCACTGGAGAGTACACTGCGTTTTTCTTTAACATTTAATCTAGGAGAAGGAGAATATACAGAATATTAAAATTTATTATATTTCAAAAAACAAAAACTATTGCTTTGGGCAATAGTTTTTTTGTCTAAATTAGTTTGTGTTTATTATTAACGAGTAGTTTTAAAGAAAAAGCTAATTCTATAATAGTAATGAGGAAGCTTAACTGTTAATTTAAAAGTTAATCAATTAGTTTTAACCAAGTCTTTATTCTTGAATCTAAAAGCGCAGTGGTTTTGATTCTAATCAACACAACAATGAGTTAAAAAATGAAAGAGATAAAAATAGAATCGAAGCTTTATATTTTCGATGCTTTAGAGAAAACACCAAAAGATATTCAAAGTTTAATGCAACATGCAATAGAAGCTAGAGACAATGCTTATGCACCATATTCTAAGTTTCATGTTGGCACAGCTTTATTATTAGATAATGGTGAGATTGTTTCTGGTAGTAATCAAGAAAATGCCTCTTATCCTTCTAGTTTATGCGCAGAGCGCACAGCTATTTTTTTATTCAGGAGCAAAATTTTCGAAAGCTAAAGTTACTAAAATGGTGCTTACGGTAGCTTCTCAAAATTAAAAAATAAAAATACCAATCCCACCTTGTGAAGCTTTTAGGCAGTCTATTGCAGAATATGAAACCAAGCAAAATCAATGCACAGAAATTTATTTTATGGGTGAAGTGGGAAGGGTTATAAAATCTAACTCTTTAGCTAATTTATTGCCTTTCGGCTTCGATTCTTCAAATCTATAACGATTTCGTAAATAATTAGTTAATTTTCACTTTTGCAATACCAACTCAAAGTGTTACTTTTGTTAGTGAAATTTTAATATTAAAAATTTGGGATTAAATTATTAATGTTTTAGTTGAATTAATACTAATATTTGAATTAGTATTAATTTTAATTTACTGAAAAGAAACACCAAAAATGCAAAAAATAACAAAAAAAGTTTACCTTAAATGGTATGAAGATATGTATTTCTGGAGAAAGTTTGAAGACAAGCTTGCTGCAGTTTATATCCAACAAAAGGTTAGAGGATTTCTTCACTTATATAACGGACAAGAAGCTGTTTTAGCAGGAGCTTTACACGCCATGGACTTAACTAAAGATAAAATGATTACTGCGTACCGTAATCATGTTCAACCAATAGGTATGGGAGTAGACCCTAAACGTGTTATGGCAGAATTATATGGTAAAGCAACAGGAACCTCTCAAGGTTTGGGTGGCTCTATGCACATTTTCTCTAAAGAGCACCGTTTTTATGGAGGTCATGGTATTGTTGGTGGTCAAATTCCACTAGGAGCAGGAATGGCTTTTGGAGATAAATATCACAATCAAGATGCAGTAACTATTTGTTGCTTTGGTGATGGAGCTGCAAGACAAGGTTCGTTACACGAAACATTTAATATGGCAATGCTATGGAATTTACCTGTAGTATTCGTTTGCGAAAACAACGGTTACGCCATGGGAACGAGTGTAGAGCGTACAGCAAACCACACAGATATTTGGAAATTAGGACGTGGCTACGAAATGCCTTCGGGACCAGTAGATGGTATGAATCCTATTAAAGTAGCAGAAGCCTTCGATGAAGCCATTACTAGAGCTAGATCTGGTGGCGGACCAACATTTTTAGAAGTAAAAACATACCGTTACAGAGGACATTCTATGAGTGATGCGCAGCATTATAGAACTAAAGATGAAGTTGCAGAATACAAAAAAATAGATCCAATAAAGCAAGTAAAAGATGTTATTCTTAAAGAAAAATATGCTACGGAAGACGATCTAAAAGAAATAGATAAACGTGTTAAAGCATTAGTTGCTGAATGTGAGAAATTTGCAGAAGAGTCTCCATTTCCAGAAAAAAACTTAATTTACGATGCGGTTTACGAACAAGAAGATTATCCATTTATAGAGCACAAAATTAAATAAACTATGGCAGAAGTAATTAACATGCCGCGTTTAAGCGACACAATGGAAGAAGGCACTGTTGCAAGTTGGCTTAAAAAAGTAGGCGATAAAATTGAAGAAGGCGATATTTTAGCTGAAATTGAAACAGATAAAGCAACTATGGAATTCGAATCTTTCAACGAAGGTACGTTACTACATATAGGCATTAAAGAAGGTGAAACTGCAAAGGTGGATACGCTTTTAGCAATTATTGGTGACGAAGGAGAAGATATTTCTGGTCTTTTAGATGATAAAGCTTCTAAAGATAATTTAAAAGAAGATAAAGCCTCTGAAAATACATCTGCTAAAAAAGATACAAAAGATAATTCTGAAGAAAATAATTCTGAAGAAAAAAACACAAAGGATAAAACCGAAACAAAATCTAAAGCATTACCAGATGGTGTTATAGTAGTAACTATGCCACGTCTAAGTGATACAATGGAAGAAGGTACAGTGGCAACATGGTTAAAAAAGGTTGGTGATAAAGTTGAAGAAGGAGATATTCTTGCCGAAATTGAAACAGATAAAGCCACAATGGAATTTGAGTCTTTTCAATCTGGAACCTTACTACAAATTGGTTTAGAAGAAGGAGATTCAGCTAAGGTAGACTCATTATTAGCTATAATTGGCCCTGAAGGTACAGATGTTTCTAGTGTGGCTAAAAACTTTTCAGCAGAAAGAAATACACCAGCTAAAAAAGAAGAAGCACAAAAGAAAGACTCTAAAAAAGAAGATGTTTTAAAACCTGAAACTAAGAATTCTGCTGTCATTCAGACCGATAGCGAAGAATCTCATTCAACTACAAACTCAGATTCAAGTAGAATATTTGTTTCACCTTTAGCCAAAAAAATGGCAGAAGAACAAGGCATTAAACTTAATCAAGTTCAAGGTACTGGAGAAAATGGACGTATTGTAAAACGTGATATAGAGAACTTTACTTCAACTGTTGTATCTTCTGCATCTGCGGCTAAATTCGTGCCTACAGGTCAAGAGGATTTCGATGAGATATCAAACTCACAAATGCGTAAAGCAATTGCTAAAAACTTAGCAAAATCTAAATTTACAGCACCACATTATTATTTAAATGTGGAGTTCGATATGGATAATGCTATGGCATTTAGAGTGCAGTATAACTCTATTCCAGACGTTAAAATTTCTTTTAACGACATGATTGTTAAAGCTTGCGCTTTGGCATTACGCCAACATCCACAAGTAAATTCGCAGTGGTTCGACGATAAAATGATATTAAACAACCACGTACACATAGGTGTTGCTGTGGCAGTTGAAGATGGTTTATTAGTACCAGTTGTAAAATTTGCAAACGAGCAAAGTTTACCACAAATTGGTGCTGCTGTAAAAGATTTTGCAGGACGCGCAAGAATGAAAAAATTGTCTTTAGACGAGATGGAAGGTAGCACATTTACTATTTCTAACTTAGGAATGTTTGGCATCGAGAGTTTTACCTCTATTATTAATCAACCAAATTCAGCAATACTATCTGTAGGTGCAATTGTTGCAAAACCAGTTGTAAAAAACGGACAAGTAGTTTCTGGAAATACAATGAAATTAACTTTAGCCTGCGACCATAGAACTGTCGATGGCGCAACTGGCGCACAATTTTTACAAACGTTAAAAGGTTATATTGAAAACCCAGTAACCATGTTAGTATAGTTTAGTTTGTAAACGATGCGGCACACTGGCAAATTAAATATAAAAATTGTAAAACAACAACCTATTTCATTTAAATGAAGTAGGTTTTTTTTATCTTTAAACTCAGCTAAGGAACTTATAAAATGAAGCCGTGACATTAAATTTTAAAAAGGCGAATTTCATATTATAATTAATACAGAATAAAATAGACAAATGAAAATAATAACAACAATAAGCCTAATTACTTTATTTATAGGCTGCGATAATACCAAACAAACAAAAGAACCCAGTACAGCTACTAAAACCACAACTTCTACTACAGTAGCATCAAATACAGTTTTACAAGAAAAAGAGATAGTAACTCCAAACGAATTAAGAGATATTGTTTCTTTTTTGGCTTCAGATGAATTGAAAGGTCGCGATACAGGAAGCGAAGGTATAAACAAAGCTGCAAATTATATCGAAAACAAATTTAAAAGTTATGGCTTAAAACCATATTTTGAAACCTATCGCGATAATTTCGCAATAGGAGAAATGAGTGCCTATAATGTAGTAGGTTTTCTTGAAGGTACAGATCCAAAATTAAAAAACGAGTTTATACTTATTGGCGCGCATTACGACCATATTGGTATTGTAAAAGACGTTAACGGAGATACCATTGCCAACGGTGCAAACGATAATGCTGCCGGAACAAGCGGTGTGTTATCTTTAGCAAAGTATATTTCTAAACAAAAGAGTAATAAACGAAGCATCATTTTTGCAACTTTTACTGCTGAAGAAAAAGGATTATTAGGTTCAAAACATTTAGCTAAAAAATTAAAAGAAAAGAAAATAGACTTATATACCATGATTAACCTAGAAATGATAGGTGTTCCATTTATAGAAAGAGATTACGAGGCTTTTATTACTGGACATGAATTATCTAATTTGGCAGATATAATGAATGGTTATGCAGCCGAAAAACTAATTGGAGCTTCAGATGTATCTAAAAAATACGGGTTATTTAAACGTTCAGATAATTATGCTTTTTATCAAACGTTTGGTACACCTTGCCATACAGTGTCGTCTTGCGATTTAACTAATTTTGATTTTTACCATCACGTAGACGATGAGGTAGATAAGTTAGATTATAACTTTATGGCAAGATTAATAAATAAACTAGCTCCAGTATTAGAGCAGATAGCTAATACTCCTTCAAGAGATATTAAAATGAATGACTAAAATTATGACTAAGAATATAATTATTACAGGAACAAGTAGAGGCATTGGTTTTGAATTAGTTCACTTATTTGCCAATCAAGGCCATAATGTGTTAGCATTATCTAGAAATGCACAACCAGTTAGCAATTTACATTTCGATAATATTGAGTCTATTGCTTTCGATTTAGAAAAAAAAGAAGACTATAAAAAGGTTGAAGATTATGTTACCAAAAATTGGAAACAGGTTGATATACTTATTAATAATGCAGGAACATTATTAAACAAGCCATTTGCCAAAACTACGATTGAAGATTTTGAACACGTTTATAGAACAAATGTTTTTGGTGTAGCCGAAATGACACGGTGCATTCTACCTTTTACAAAAAAAGAAAGCCACGTTATTACCATTAGCTCAATGGGAGGCGTACAAGGCAGTGTTAAGTTTGCAGGCTTATCTGCTTACAGTTCTAGTAAAGGCGCAGTAGTTACACTTACAGAGCTTTTAGCCGAAGAATATAAAGAAACCGGACCAAGCTTTAATGTGTTGGCATTAGGTGCTGTACAAACCGAAATGCTTGAAGAGGCTTTTCCAGGTTATCAAGCACCAATTACAGCACTAGAAATGGCAGAATACATTGCAGACTTTTCTTTAAACGGGAATACGTTTTATAACGGTAAATTGATGCAGGTATCTAATTCTACGCCTTAGATTTTTATAGTTTCATTTTAAACTTAATAATCTCGTGGAGAATTATAGCTTTTCTAAATATTTAAATTACGAAAAAGTAATAATATAAGTTCACAAAATGCATAAAAACACAAACATTTACTAATTATAGTCTAATACTATAAATTAGCATTACCTTTGCTGCTTATTAAAAAGAGGTAGCCTACATAAATAAAGTTTATCTCAAAAACTAAATTTATGTCATTTAAATTACTAGGCCTTTCTGAGCCTATTTTAAGAGCAATAGCAAAAAAAGGTTATACAACACCTTCACCTATTCAAGCAAAAGCAATTCCGCCAGTTTTAGATGGTTACGATGTTTTGGCATCTGCCCAAACAGGAACAGGAAAAACGGCAGGTTTTACATTGCCAATGTTGCACATTTTAAACGAAAACCCTAAAGAAAAATTTAGACCTATTCGCGCTTTAGTATTAACACCTACACGAGAATTAGCAGCGCAGGTATATGCTAATGTTAAAGAGTACAGCGAGTTTTTAAATTTACGTAGTGCTGTTATTTTTGGTGGTGTAAACCAGAAACCACAAGTTGCACATATTAGAAGTGGAGTAGACATTTTAGTAGCAACTCCTGGACGTTTATTAGATTTAAACAGCCAAGGTTTATGCTCACTAAAACGTGTAGAAATGTTTGTTTTAGATGAAGCAGACCGTATGCTTGATATGGGTTTTTTACGTGATATTGAGCGTGTTATGAAATTAATGCCAGACAAAAGACAAAACTTAATGTTTTCGGCGACATTTTCTAAAGACATTAAAAAACTAGCCTTTACTATTCTCAAAAATCCGGTACAAGTAGAAGCAACGCCAGAAAATACTGCTGTAGAAGCAATTTCGCAAAAAGTATTTCGTGTTGCTAAAGGTTTAAAAACAGGATTAATAATTAAATTAATTTCTGAAGGCAACTGGAAACAAGTATTGGTCTTTACACGTACTAAACATGGTGCTAATAAATTAACAAAAAAAATGATTAGTTCTGGAATTACAGCAGCAGCTATACATGGAAATAAAAGTCAAGGTGCTAGAACTAAAGCTTTAAAAGGTTTCAAAGATGGAAGAGTTCGTGTCATGGTTGCAACAGATATTGCGGCTCGTGGACTGGACATTCCATTATTACCACATGTTATTAATTTTGAAATTCCAAATATTTCTGAAGATTACGTACATAGAATTGGTAGAACTGGTAGAGCAGGAGCAAATGGAGTTGCAATTTCTTTGGTAAGTGCTGACGAGACTACCTTTTTAAGAGGTATTGAAAAACTAATAGGTGAAAAATTAAAAGTTGAAGTTATGGATGGTTTCGAGCCAGATCCAAACGCATCAACAGCACCAATTAAACCAGGGCAAAATAGACAGCCTAGAAATAAGCAGAAAGGTAAAGGTTCTAGTAATAATTCTTCATCTGGAAATGGAGGAAGAGACCGTAACCGAAATAAGAATAGAAATACTAGAGGCAGTAGTAGTCGCTCTAATAATTCTAGAAAATAAATAACTTCATTATTACAAATATAAAAAACTTTTAAGTTACGTATTATTGCGAGTAAAATAATCATGAGCGATACTCAATTGCGATGACAAAGGATTTGGCAATCTTTCAATCTCAATTAAAACTTTAAAATTTAAGAGTCATTAAACAAGATTGTCATGTCGAAAAAAACCACTCGTAATAACGGATTAATGTATGTTTTAAATGAAAAGAATAAAATTTACTTAATGACTCAAAATTAAAAGATAAAATATTAAAAATGTGTGAAGCTAAAATCACACAAAAAAGGAACACACCAGCAGATTATCTTTTTTCGTATATTTAAAAACAAAAATGAAAACTCGAAATTATTAATGTAAGCTGCAACCTGGTGGATTAAAACACACCAATTAACTATTTTGAAAAAGCATCAAAAATTTAAAACACAGTTTTATAACTATGTCTCAACCAAACAATCCACTTCATGGTATTAAGTTAGAACAAATAGTTACAGATTTGCAAGCACATTATGGTTGGGAATATTTAGGCTACACTATAAAAGTTAAGTGTTTTACAGATAATCCATCTGTAAAATCTAGTTTAAAATTTTTACGTCGAACTCCTTGGGCTAGAACTAAGGTTGAAAATTTTTACTTAGAGTATTTAAAGAAGAATAACAAATAACTAATCTTCATCTCCTTATTCAAAAATAACTATTTTTACATCAAATTTTGTTTCTGTAAATGCGTCTCGACTCATCCAATTTTATTAAGTTGCTAACCTATAAGATGTTTCGTCTGTATGCTTTATCAAAGGCTTCTTTATTATCTAAAACGTCGTGAAACAATGTTTTAATAACATTACTTTTAGCTAATGTAGTATTTAACGCTTATAAGACTAATTAATTCGTTGTGCATTTAAACAATTTTAATTTTTAAGTTTTTAATATTTCTATCAAAGATAAATTTATTGATGTATTGAATGACAGTTAAAGAGGTTAATTTTGATAGAATTCTGGTTTTAAAACCTTCAAAAGGTTTTGCGTAATTTCTTTGTGCCATAAATTGATCACACAGTTGAGAAAACAAGGTTTCTATTCGCTTTCATTTTTTTCGAAAAATATATGCTTGTTTCTTATAGTTAAGTTGGTTTTTGCGCATTGGAATTTCTAATTTAATTCGTTTGCTTTCGAATAAATCTAATTGATAATCAGCACTTAAATAGCCTCTCTTACCTAGAATGACACAATTATTTAATTGCAGTTTAATGTCTTTTAGGTAATGTATATCATGCACAGAAGCTTTGCTAATATCAAAACTTTTTAACACACCTTCAACGGAACAAAAAGCATGTATTTTATAGCCATAAAAATGTAAGTTTTGACTTGCGCAAAAGCCTTTATTTGGCGAACTATAATGGTCTTCTTTACAAATTTTACTTCGAGAACTTCTTGATAATTTTGTAATTTTTAAAGGCATACTGTCTATAATAAAATAATTTTCAAACTCATTGAATTTTTTTGATAATTCAGTTCTTATAAATTCAATAGCAAAAAATAATTTTCGCTTTCATCGATTATAAACAGAACGTTCTATTCTATTTTTTTAAAACATCTGGAAGCGTTCTAAACAGCTAACATTCACTATCATTACTCATATATTCAGATGTTAAGTTTATAGTTATTAACTCAATATCTTTAAGTTTTGGCTACCTGTTTTGTCTTAAAAATTGTTATTTTCTGTAATTGAGGTTAATACTTCCAAAATTATCTCGTCATTTGATTTAGAGCTGTTCATTATATTTAACTGTTTAAAATTCAATTAATTGGACTACCTAATAAATTTGGTACTAATTTTTAAGCTACATTTTTATTGTTTTTCATTATTAATTCTATTTCCATTTCTAGAGGTGACTTATAACCTAAAGTAGAATGAAGTCTTTTATAATTGTAC
>Ga0209828_1000744_pt1 | contig 30922 bp, 25 predicted proteins | sample MaitaG_FD_187429 | JGI IMG/M metagenome (GOLD analysis project Ga0209828, IMG submission 187429) | Marine algal microbial communities from Maine, USA - Maine_Asex2 metaG (SPAdes) (version 2) | ecosystem: Host-associated > Algae > Red algae > Unclassified | place: Maine, USA | collected 2015-01-05
GGACTGAACGGTTGCGCATCTGGATTGCGGTAATCAGGGTGATCCATAACGGCCAGCACGTCTCTAAGCACGCGCAGCGCCTCCTCGGTAGTCATGACAACCCGATCATCCTCCGCGATGACGGACGTGAACATCACATGACGGTTGCCCGCCAAAAGCGCTCCGTCGGGCCCTGAAGCGATCAGACCCGGCGCCGGCGAATCGGCCCAAGGCTCGTAGCCATCTTCAAGTTGGAGCTCCAGCTCTTGGACACACTTCTGCACCCCGTCGCGACGGTACTCCAGGTCAACAGCCAAGAAGTCGGTGAGCTCCGAGGCGTCTGCACCGCCGGCATAAACCAGCGACCACCGGCCGGGCTCATCGATGTGATTGAAGTTGTGACCCTTGTAAACATGCCATACGTACTCGAATTTTGCTTCAAGCATCGTTAGTCCTCGAATAGTGGGTAAGCATTGCTCCAACGGGCGGCGGCGGCCTAGCGCTGGTATTTCTCCGGCATGATCGGGGTGACACCACCACGACGCCAATACTCCTCGATCGAGGCTTCGCCCGTTGCGATCACTTCGACGGTGAGCGGACTGAACGGTTGCGCATCTGGGTTGCGGTAGTCCGGGTGATCCATAACGGCCAGCACGTCTCTAAGCACGCGCAGCGCCTCCTCGGTAGTCATGACAACCCGATCATTCTCCTCGATGCCAGATGTGAACATCACATGACGGTTGCCCGCCAAAAGCGCTCCGTCAGGTCCTGAAGCGATCAGACCCGGCGTTTGAGAACCAGTCCAGGGCTCGTAACCACCTTCGAGTTCGACCTGCAGGAATTCCACACACTCCTGCACCCCGTCGCGACGGTACTCGAGGTCAACGAGTAAGAAGTTGGTTAGTTCCGCCGCGGCTACGCCACCTGCATAGACCAAAGCCCACCGGCCAGGATCGTCATGACGGTTGAAGTTCTGTCCCTTGTAGACCTGCCATACGTACTGAAATTTCGCTTCAAGCATCCCTAGTCCTCGAATAGTGGGTATGCATTGCTCCAACCAGGTCCCCACTCACCTGACACCTTATAGCGGCCCTGGATCTCAATACCGTCGGCGGTCGTACCTCGCCAGAAGATCGGGAGGTCATCACCATTAGGCACGGCGTGGGAGTTCTTGTATGCCTCGTCGATCGCCAGCGTTGTCTGGCGCTGAGTCCACCACTGCGGAAAGAACGTAACGACCGCTGGGTCGCCATTGGGCTTGAGTCGCGGGATCCATCCGCCGCCGGGCCCTCGGATCGAAGACTCGGCTCGAAGCACGCCATTGGCATCGGTTTCAATCTCGTTGGTGATCAGTACGGTGCCACTCTTTTGGTAGTGACCGCCTGTCGCCTGCCCGTACCCGTTGATGTTGCCATGCAGCGCATGGTCGATGCGACCAGGTGACAGCACTGGTTCGAGCACAAGGTCGGGCGGTTGACCAGGTCGACGCCGAATGTTGACTTCAACGACGCTGCGCGGTGGGGCAACCGTCGCCACACCAGATGGACCCGTCGTGACCGTTGGGGTGGCTCCGTCGCCCTCGGTTCCGAAGACCGACCTGTTTCCCGCATAGACGACAAGCCCGTCGCCGGTGAACTTGAGGCCGAGCACGGCCGCCATCTGTGCCCGCTGCGAAGCGGAGAGGCTGTCCCAATCTGTGTACAGCATGTGAGCTAGTGCTGCGGTCTCATAGACGTCGTAAGCGTCCTCGACCTTGCCGCCGACTCCGGCTGCTGTCTGCACGAAACCGGCCGGCTTGATCAGCCCTCGGGCCCCCAAGAAACGGGAACCAACCGATGCCGTGCTAAGAAGGCCTTCGCCGAGGTTAAGGACATCGGTCTTGACACGGGGATCAGAGAAATCAGTCCAGTCGCCACCGTGCGCACCGATCTGATAGAGGTTGCTGCCGCCTTCGTACACCTGGCTGGCGCCAACCGCACCCACGATGGCCCAGCCAGCCCCTGTTGTTGCTGGCTCAGGGACGATGATGAGGATGCCGCCGACAACAGCGCCCACCGGCCGCAGGAATGGCGAGATGTTCTCCCACGTCGTGTCGGCGACCGACTTCGTATTGCCGGTGACGAACTGATAGTCAGCCTCTGGCCCGAGTGGCGAGATGAACTGCGAGTCGGAGCGATCGTTGTCGTCAGAAACCGACACGCCGGTATAGGTGTACCGGGCGGGCGGAAGCCGGGTGTTGTTGTGCCAGTCCTCGACGCTGTCAAATCGCTCACCCGCAAAGTCGTAGTAGAGCGTCCCACCGTCCTCGATCTCCACCGCAAAGAGATAGGTATCAACTGGTGCTCGACCTTCAAAGGTGAGCTGCAGGGGGATCGCTCGAATGGCCGAACCATCGGCGCGTTTCCCATCGATACTTGCCACTCCGTCTCACTGAGCGGGCTATCGGCCAGCTCCGCCTGAATCAGAGACAAAGCCGCAGCGGGCCCATCCAACTGCAGAACCCTCGCGATGTCAACGTCCAATCCGCCATCGATCAGGCAACTATCGCCACCCCACCTGATCAGGCTGGCTATCTACTCTTCGGGTTCGAGCTCGGGGTCGAGGTACTTGGCCACGAGCTCTTTCATGAATTCATGGCCTGCGATGGTGTGGATGGTGCTGCGCAGCCAGTTGCGGTACTGGGCAGTGTGTTGCGCTTCTCCAGCCGCGAGCAGCGCGTCCATGGTTTCAGGAGACGGTGAGATACGGCTGATTGCTAGTAGCAGCGGCGTTTCGTTGCGTTCATAGGTTTGGATATTGGGTGGAGCCCCCGCATCGGCAAGGACCCGAATCACTTCGGCTCGGTGAGAACGAGCCGCATAATGCATCGGCGTCATGCCGTAGCGGTCTTGTGCCGCAACGTCAGCGCCCTCATCAATCAGATAGCGGATGAAGTCCGGGGCGATGTCGCGGCGAGTCCCGACCAAAGCCAGGTGCAATGCGTTCCACTTATCCGTCTCATCAATGACCTGACCAAGATCAAGGCCCTCGGCCTTTAGGCTCCTAAGCACATCCAACTCGCCGCGGACAATAGAGTCGCCGACCATGTCCATGTCGAACCGTTCGTTTCCACTAGCAACCATCAGATCATCCTCATATTTATCAGAGTCTAGAGTTCGAAGAAGCCGCGCATGTCATCCAAAATCTGACGCAAGTTACCCGTACCTGGCAGCTCGTCGACGTGAGACATGTTCCGCAACGGGCCCTCGATCTGCAGTCCCCCAGGATGCGCATTGACAAAGCTGTTCAACTGCGCCTGGGTCAGGCCGAGCTCATGAGCTGCCGCGACGAGCCTGCGATGTTCACTGCCGCTGACGTGGCCAATGTGGAAGCTTCCACGATCGTTGATGTTCACCAGGCTGCCGTCAAGGTCACGCATACGCGGCGCTCCTGGCGCGTCGCTCACGAGCACAAATCCGTCCCCGTCGACCGGCGTCTCCGCGATGATGTCATCGAGCGTGCCATTCTGGATGTACGGACGCTGCAGTCCCGCTCCCGCATCGGGTCCGAACACCCGAGCGAATGCGTTGTTCGTAGCGTTCCCGCCCGACACTTGCGTGCCACCGCTGAAGTGCATGACTCGTCCGTTGGCCGCCACCTGAATCGTCTCGCCACTTGGAAGCGTCAGTGATCCGCTTCCGGCGCGCAAGATCTCAGGACCGTTGCCGATGTCGACCACAACAACGGTCTTACCGTTCTTCGTGCCTCGAACGATCGGCGTCAGCGAGCCCGCAGCCACGTCGCCGTTGACATACACAAAGCCGACCTCGTCGATCAGGCCGTCTGCTCGAGTCAATACCGCACCGATGTCGATGAGGTCGTCGCCCTCTTTGGCAAGCGCTTCGAGGACCTCGGCACTGGCCTGAAACTGGCGAACACCTCGGGTTCCAGTTCGCAGCGCGATTGTGCCCGTCGCAACGAGTCCGATCGCACTGATTCCAGCGTTGACCTTGTCTTGGTCGACAACGAGGTAGAGCCCAGCGTTGGTCGCATCGGCAAGCTGGCTGACGATCGGGATCTCGGTCGCCCCAATGATGTCGAGCATGATGTGGATGTCACCAAGAATGCTGCGATCGGTGTATCCCTCGGCAAGCGCAGCCTGCGCCGCCTCGATGACGCGCCTCGGGATAGCGAGGTCGGGTTTCTCCTGGGCGGTTCTGATAAACCCTTCGAGATCCTTCGGCAATGTGACGCCGTCGTGGTTGGTGTCGATGTCGCCTGCGTAGGGCCCAAGAATTTGGGTGAGAGCGACGCGGTCATCGAGTCCGTCGACCCGAGAAAGGTCAATGTTTCGAAGGTCGAATGGCACCTCATGCAGGTCGTTGGAGCCCGTGAAGGCAAGCAGTTCGACGAGTTCAGGATCGTCGAGCAATTCCCGGATCGCGACCAGAAATTCTGGCGAGTAGCCATGGTCGTCGGGGAACGCGTCCAGCTCATCAAGGAGAGCCTGCAGTTCCGCAACGCCGTCGGCGCTAAAAGGAAGCATGAGCCCGTTGATCTCGCGGCCGAAGCTTTCGATGCGTTCGATCAACTCGACTTGATCGGCATCGAGGAAGTCGAGCTCTTGGCCCTGCGCAGACACCGCAACCGCGTGCTGTCCATCTTTTAGGTGCTCGGTGAACCCGACCTGATTAGCAATTCGCTCATCGGTGGCGATGGACGTCACCGCCGTGACCAACTCAACGATATTGTCGAGCTCAGTCGTACCGCTGTTTCCTCCGCCAGGCCCCCAGTTACCGTCGGCGTAGGTGGTGTAGTCGGCGAATCCGTCGCCGTCAAAGTCGTCCATCTGGCGAATCCCCGGCAATGCGGCGATGACTGCGGACACAGGATCGACATCTTGCAAACTTTTGAGCGCATCGATGGTGGCTTCTTCTTGGACGATGCGAATCTCGAACTCGACGACCTCGGGATCGAGCACTTCCTGCCTGGTGACTCCCTCGGGCGGGCGATCAGGATCGACGCCGAAGAACTGACGAGCCGCCGCTGATACCGTCACGCCGTTCCGAACCGCATACGCCATGATCTGAGCGACGCCCTCGTCGGTTACCGCGTGGCCCGATTGTCCAGCCGCGGTACCGATCGCCGATCTGCTGACCTCTAAGAAGTCGCGGTTAAACCCGATGACCGCGTCCCCGCCCCCAGTGGCGACCGTCTCGTCGAACCTGTCGAAGTCGATCACATCGGTTTGAGGGAACGGTGTATCGAAGTCATCTTCGAGCTGGGCGAGCGCGGCTTCGAGGCCAGCCTGAAGCGCGATCTCATCACCAGGGAACTGGGCTCGCAGGTGGGCCGCGATATCCCGTGCGATTGCATCGTCGAACCCGGCTTCAGTCAACTCGTCAACCAACTCGGCACCAACACCGTCGAACACTTCGAGTGTCTCTTCGAGCCCGTTGGCCCGCGCCGTGAAGTCGTCGGTTATCAAACGGTGCTGACCAAGCGTGATCCAGCCACCCTCGGGCTCAGCTCGGTTCTCGAACTCGCCGATGAGCCCGTCGAGGATCGGATCGTTATCTGTTCCAGGCCAACCATCAACTGAAGCGATCAGGTCGGCATCGGAGAGCAGATGCGGCCTTGACCAATCAGGCATGTCCGGGCCATCCGGGACCCGGTCGGCGATGGCTTGTTGGCCGGTTTTGCCGGCGAGGATGTCGACAAGGACTGCTGTTACCGCGGCGTCGGGGGTGTGTTTGGCGATTTGTCGGCGTAGGTCACCAACGGCTTGGTCAATGCGGGGGTCGTTGTCGCTGATATCGCCGGCTTCGGCCTTTTCGCTGAGTTGCTGGACTCGGGCCGCAATTGGGGCAATGCCGAGCGGGTCCGATTGTTGACGTTCGACTTCGCGGATGGCGTTGTTGAGATCAACCGAACCCTGATCGTTTGGTTGGCGCCCCGGTGTCGTGCCCGCCGTGGTGGCTGCCTGTTGTGTTTGGTTAGCTTCGCTGAAACGACGGATTTCTTCGCGCAGACTAATAGCACTAGCGGTGGTCCCGGTCGAGCCAGCACCGCTGACCCCAGTGCCGCTGCCGCTTCCGCCAGTGGTGCGACCAGTCTTTTTGGCAGCGATAGAAGTTTTACCAAGATCGATTCTGGCCGGATTAGAAAGCGCCCCAGTACCAATGTTGTTCACCGTCCGGTTGACGCTGGCCCCATCAAGAATGTTCGCACGATCAATGATCTGGCTCGCCGCGCTGGTCAACACCTCGCTGGTTCCTCGAACCATGTCACGGACACCCGAAACAAGCCCGGCAAGAGTTTCACCCTGGCCAATGACATTGTCGCTGTCGTCCAACCCGCTGCTCGAGCGTTTCATCGACCCACCCAAAATACGAACCTTGTCCGGGTTCATACCCACATCACCGGTCGCAGCAGCGCCTGCTGCGCCAGCAGTGGTGCGAGCTTGGGTTGCCCCAAAAGCTTGTGAACCTCCGCTGCCACCGAAAATCTCACGGTTTGTTTTGGGTCTTGCGAACAGGGTTGGGCGAGCAGGAATGACAACCGCGGGATGCGGGCTAAACCCGCCATTAGCCATCAACGGACCCGACACCCCAGCGGGCCGCCCAAACCCAGAACTCGCGGCCGGACTGAACCCGCCGTTAGCTCCCAGCTGGCCGCGAACACCCACACGCCGCCCGGTTACAGGGCTCGCTACTGGAGCACCCTTTGCTGGAGCGGGCGCAGGCGCAGGACCAAACAGCGATGGGCTTCCTGGAGTAGTCGCGGGGCTGAATCTGCCGTTGGCCATCAACGGGCCCTGAACACCGGCTGGTCGGCCCGCTGTAACCGGCGTTGACGTCGGCCGCGTCATCTTCGCCTTCAGATCCGACTTCGACCTCGGCGCCGCAGCACCCTTTGGCGGCTTCGGCGGCGGCGGAGGAGGTGGCGGCGGCGGAGGCGGACTCGAAGCTCCCACTAGAACTCAACCCAGCCCGGCCCAGCATCAGGCGCCTGCGGGGCAACAGGCTCAACATCGGTAACACCATCGTTGAACTCAACCAAGCGAGCCTCATACTTGCTGTAATCGGCGTCGTAACTATCCCAACTCAAAGCCACCGAACCAGCAACACCAGCCCGACGACGACACTCAGCAGCAACCGAACGCAACTGAGCAGCAGCACGACCCGTATCAGCAGTTGAACGCTGCAACACATCGTTCACTTGACGAGCCATCCTTCCACCCCACATCGTTGTAGGGCCCATACTGCGAGAGGGACGCCGGCCAGCCAGCTCAACCAGGCTCGCAGCCTCCTCGAACCGGCGAGCGGCTTCCTCAAACTCTCCAGCAGTAGGCATCAACAAACCCCATCAACAAAACCGAGCAACAACAATCCTGATTAGATCAGGTGCTCATGCCCCGGTTCATTGCATCATCAAGATGGTTTCGCTGAGCAATCACAGCAGTCTCCATCGAAGTCGTCGAGCTCTGCGCATTCGTCAAAGCAGCACTAAACGAAGCCTGATAAGACTCAAGCGCATCAGCCATCTGCTGAATCGACGCCTGAAACTTCGTAAACGCATCAGTAGTCGCAGCCTCAGCACGCTGCATCGCCGTATCAAACTCAGTAGCCGACGCCCGAAAAGTCTGCGCGTTCGCACCAACCCAATTCGTTGCATTGGCAGTCGCTACCGAACCAGCAACCGAAGAACGCAACTCACCAAGCTCACCCTGAATCTGCTGCAACGCAGCCCGAGCATCCGTCGTCACCGAACCAACCACATTACGAGTGGCCCCATCAGTAGTCGACTGGGCCTTACCAATCGCCGTAGTCGTCGTACGCATACGCTGCGCAAGATCATCCATTTGCCCAAGATCGGCACCAATCATGTCAACTCCTCCTAAAGAAGCCCTCACCACAAACCCCATGACCTGTGGCCCGAACAACACTAGACCAACACACCCAAACCACAACAGAGGGGATAGGTCCCCCGCCTTACCATCTTGCTTGGGCATTATCTTTGGGGCAAGGTTGACTCATGACTGATGGAATTAAGGGCGGCTGGGAGTACGGCTCGGCAACACCGAGTGCAGCGACCACGCCAGCTCCACCGACGCGCCAGGCGCTCGATGCAGAAGCGACCGTAACTGGCAAACATGTGCGCCTGCGTCCGCTCGACACCGATGACTACCCATCGCTCTATTTCATGGAGCAGGACCCGGTCATGACGCAGAGATTTCGCCATCGCGGCCATACAGTGCCCCCAGAGCGCTACGGCGAGGCCCTGTGGTCAGGCGTCGACTGCCAATACGCGATCGAGTCGACCCAGGATGGCACGCTCGTCGGAATCGTCAATATTCATAGCGCCGACCAGGCCAACATGAATGCTCGACTGGCGCTGTTAATCCGACCCGACCTTCACAACCGTGCGTGGCCGCTCGAGGCACTCCCGCTGTTCATCGACCACGTCTTTCGGGCCTTCCCCTATCGCAAGCTGTACGCCGATGTGACCGACGACGTGTTCGAGAGTTTCACCAGTGGGTCTGGTATCGAGTTCGATATCGAAGGTCGATTGGTCGACCATCATTGGATTGAAGGCCGTTGGCAGGACCTGCTGGTACTCGCGGTGCACCGATCAAAATGGGAGAAGCGGCAAGCTGCCGGCGACGTCTCGCTATCCAGCCTGCTGATCGAAGAAGCCGGCCGCGTAGACAACCAATGAGCAACCGCGATCAGATGCTTGACCTAGTGTCGAGCTCAGAGCGGTTCTGTGCGGTCTTTGCTCGCTGGATCGAGCGCAGCACAGTTAGCGAAGCCGACCGCTTGATTGATGACCTCGCGTTGTCAAGCCTTGACATGCTGTACCTTCTGGAGTCGATCGAAGAACTCGTGTCAGTCCAGCTAGAGAACGAAGTGCTCGATGATGTCGTCACCGTTGGAGATGTTCGCGCAGTGCTGTCGATACTGCTGACTCAATCAACTCCCAGACGACCCGGTCTGTGAGTTAGGTGCCTGTGACGCTCCCAGAGACCCAGCCGATAGATCCCCGTCCCACCAGCGAGCCTTGGCACTGCTGAGCGAACCGTCCGTGTAGCGTTGTCGCACGATGCGTGTGACGGTCACAATCGGTGAGATCACGACAGATCTCGAGCTCGAACACTTTCAGCACGTCTCGGTCGCCCAACTTGCCGTAGCGTGCGGTCTGCCCCCTGGACCGTTGTTGATCGACGACGTCGAACATGCCGGTGACACAGCCGTTCGCGACATAGGCCTCACGTCTGGCGCTCGGTTCGAATGGACAGGTGCCGAACTCAAGCGACCCACCACCATCCTCGGACCCAAGCCATCCGCCATCCTCGGTCAGGTGGGTGGTTGGAATGCCTCGGGTTCGGTGCCCCTCGATGCCGGCGACTACGCTCTGTCTGGGCGCAACGAACCAGGCCTCTATCCCGCGCCGATCGAGGACCCTGACCTGTATGTCCGGGTCACGACCGACGGTGCACGAGTGAAATCCGGTGACCGTCGCTACGTCTACGCTGATCGACAAGCAGTCGATGACGTGACAAACGCCCGCCATCGCTTGGTCGTGACTGGTGGCTCCGCGTTCGCATTTGCTGGCCCGTCAGACGAGCCCATTCTCCAAGGCGACATGTTGTGGAATCGCCCGCCGCGTCCTGCCTCGCCTGTTGCCGACGTGAACCTCATCCTGCAGTCTCGGCCGCCAGCGGTGCCCGGCCGTCAGGCACTGTCGTGGGCCATGCTTCTCGCGCCGATACCGATCGGCATCGTGATGGCGTTTCTTTGGTCGCCAATCTTCGCTTTATTCGTATTGATGAGCCCGGTGATGATGCTCGCGCAGTGGGCCGAAGGTCGCAGAACGGTCCGTAAAGAAGAACGGCGCTTCGGGCGCCAGTTTGCAGAGACGCTTGCAAGCTTGCGAGAAGAGTTAGCTGCAAAAGTCGAGGCTGAGCAACGCCGGCTTCGCCAGGTATCGCCCGATGTGGCCCTGCTGCGCAGATGGGCTCACCAAGCCGACCAGCAGCTCTGGGCGCGCCGGCCCGAGCACGACGACTTTCTGAAACTCAGTGCTGGTTTTGCAGACCAGCCAATTGTGCTCACCATGTCTGGGCCGGGCTCAGACAACTTCGACGAAGCCAAGCAACTCGTTGACCAGGCCTCGCACGGGGTGAACTTGCCCGTGGAAGTTGATCTGCTCACCGACCGGTCGGTTGCTGTGGTTGGGCCACGGCCACTCGCTCTTGCGCTGGCACGTTCGTTGCTGCTGCAAGCAACGACGCTGCATGGCCCTGCTGACGTCGATGTGATGCTGGCGGCTGACCCCGACCGCACCCAAGATTGGGACTTTGCGAAATGGTTACCGCACTTGCGTTCAGGCGGAGCCGATCTACAGGTTGCAACCAAGATCGACGAACTCGACGGGTTGTTACCGGAGCCACCCTCCGATCGCCCCGCATTCGGCAGCGATCAATTACCGACTGGCCCAGTCATGCTTTGTGTTGTCGACAGCGACACCATGGCCTCAGCAACTGCCTCCCCGCTTCGGGCAGCGATGGGGAACCCCCACGGGTCGGTGCACGCGATCGTGGTCGCAGAGAATCGCGACATGGTGCCTGCATCGTGCGGCATGGTTGTCGAGATTGACCAGACGGCCGTAACGAGCGCTCGACGCCCGGCCCTTGGCCTCGAGATCGGTCCAATCATCCCGGCAGGGGTTGGCCCTGTTGACGCTGGCGCATGGTCTCGGTCACTCACGCGCTATCACGACCCCGAAGTTGCCGGGGCGAGCGCCGGCATTGCGACAGCGCTCACGCTCACCGACTTGATCGGTGTGCCACGAGGCGACGAAATTCTCGGCCGATGGAAGAACCTGCCCACGGATCCAACACCGCGAGGTGTTGTTGGCGTGACCGACAGCGGCCCGCTCACAATCGACCTTGGCGCCGACGGTCCCCATGGGCTCGTTGCTGGCACAACAGGATCGGGCAAGAGCGAACTGCTTCGCACGATGATTGCGTCGATGGCCTGGGAGGTCGATTCAGATCATCTGAACTTCGTTCTGATCGACTTCAAAGGTGGCGGGGCCTTCGACGTGTGCGCTGACCTGCCTCATGTTGTCTCGGTGGTCACGGACCTCGACGAACATTTGGCTGAGCGCGCGCTTCGATGTCTCAAGGCCGAACTTCGCCTACGCGAGGAACTGTTGCGCAAGCACAGCGCCACTGACTTGGGCGAGTACCTCGCCAACCCTGACGTCGAACAGCTCCCCCGGCTGGTGGTCATCGTCGATGAGTTCGCAACCCTTGCTGTTGAACTTCCCGACTTCCTCGACTCGCTCGTCGACATCGCACAGCGCGGCCGTTCGCTTGGGGTTCACATGATCCTCGCTACCCAACGGCCGTCGGGTGTCCTCGACAACAAGGTCCGGGCGAATACCAATCTGCGCATCGCTCTGCGTGTGCAAGACGACGGCGACAGCGACGACGTCATCGGCACGGGCCAGGCCGCGCTCTTGTCGCGACGCCAACCAGGGCGGGCCTTTGCGCGATTTGGGCAGTCTGAAATCACCGAATTTCAGACAGCTCTCGTAACCGGTGCGTACGTGCCTGCCGAGCAACGCAACATCGAAGCTCGTCCGTTCGAACTATTGTCGACAGACTCGGGCGACAACAACGCCCCGAACCTTGAGTCAGTCTCGCCAGCGACCGATATCGAACTTGTGGTGAGCGCAATTCGCGACGCCTTTGCGCTCGGCGGCTACGTGCAGCCGCGTATCCCATGGCCTGACCCATTGCCGGAAGAGATCAATGCGGTCGACCTGCTCGCAACAGCAGACAATGGTCAACCAAGTGACTTTGCAACGCCGATCGGGCTGATGGACGTACCGGATCGCCAGCGTCAAGAGCCGTATCTGTGGGCCCCGCAGCAGGGCAACACGATCATGTACGGCATCAACTCAGGCGAGACCGCCAACACAATGTGTTCCATCGCGCTCGGTCTTGTTAGCAAGCATTCGCCGGCCTCGGTTCACCTATATGGGCTGCAATACGGCGCCAACACGCTTTCGCCCTTGGCCGACCTCCCGCACTGTGGCGATGTTGTCGACGGCGCTGACCTCGAACGGACCTTGCGGCTCATCGGCCTGCTCAACGCAGAGATCGCAAGCCGAAGAGACCGTATGGCGGCTGGCGAGCGACGAGCTGCGCTCACCTTGTTTTTCGTTGACAACTACGCCGGGCTCAGCGAGGCGCTCGACGAGGCCGGCGAATTCGATGCGATCTCGCACGCGGCGCAGATCATCCGAGACGGCCCAGCCGTCGGCGTATTCTCGATACTCGGCGCCCAAAGCGAACGAGGAGTGCCGCTACGGCTGGCAAACCTGGTCGAGCACAAGTTGCTGTTCCGCCTGGTTGACCCGAACTCATACTCGGCGTTTGGATTGCGACCACGAGATGTTCCTGCTCTCGGCCCTGGGCGATTCCTAAATCCAGAGGTCGGCGAACTCGTCCAGGCTGGCTTTTACGACGGCGGCGATGCGAGTCAATCCGTCGCCCGACTCCTTGCAGAAAAGCCTTGGCCAGATTCGACCGAAGGCCTACCAGCTTCGGTGAGAGTGCTGCTCGATCACTATGAGCAAGGCGACCTCTCGCACAGCGTTGGTAATGTCGCCGTCGACGAGCTGTCGCTCCCGATCGGTGTCGATGCGACCACACTCGAAACCGTTTGTTTCTCGTTGGCCGCAACCGAACATGCCCTTGTCGTCGGCGGCTCCGGCTCGGGCAAGTCAACGCTGTTAGTCGCAGTCGCCATGACCGCCCGCAGACTCGATCCCGCGCTTACCATTGTTGGCGTCGCTCACCGCCGCTCGCCGCTTCGTAGCTGTCCAGCCATCAGTGCGCTCGTCGGTCGACCCACCACGGCAGCTCAGTTGCAGGCACTGATCGAGCAAGAACGGGTGCTTGTTCTCGTCGACGATGCCGACTCAATTCCGACCGATCAAGCAGCGGTAATCCAATCGGTAGCCAATCAACTCATCGATGGCCGCCACATTATTGCGGCCTGTCGCCCCGACTATCCGAAAGACTTCGACAGCTGGGTTGGTCCTCTACGGCGCAACCAAAGCGGGGCAACGCTGCAACCCAATCCGAATGATGGCGATGCTCTGCGAACCATGCTGCCGCTGCACCGCCCCGAGCGGTTCCCCGTGGGACGTGGCTTCCTGATAGCCAATGGGGTGCCGGAACTCACCCACTTTGCCTTGCCAGAGCGATTCGACCCGGTGGTGCTGCAAGAAGTTGCTGGCGCCCAAGCCGAGGCGCCGAGCGACGAGGATCCGCAAACATCTCGCAGCGGTTCGCGCATCGACTTAGGACTCGGGGATTTCTCAACCGAACCTGAAGAGGCCGCCAAGAAGGCGGCACCTATCGACCTTGGCCTGTCCGACTATCCGGCAACTCTGGATGGACAAGATGGCAACGTTGACTGAGACGCCACTGCGCCGAATGCGACTGCTCGGTTTCGTGACCGTGCTCGCGCTAGCTGCTGGATTCGCTGGCGGACGGTACCAGGCAGACAGACAGGAAGTCGCTGGCCTCAACGTCGTGACTGCGCCCACGGCCACACCTACACCCTCCCCTACTCCGACACCGGAGCCAACACCTACTCCCGCCGCCACTCCTACGCCAGAGCCGCCACCGCTGCGCCGTGCTCAGGTTGTGGGTGGCCTGGTAAATGTCCGCGAGGAACCAACACCTGCGGGAAGTGTGATGGCTGTAATCGATGCATCTTTTGGCCAGCCCATAGAGATCGAGTCTTCAATCACTCCAACGGGCTGGTACCGAGTGCGCCACCGAGCTGACGGCCAGGTGATCGAAGGTTGGGTATTCGGGGCGAACGTGCTCCCAGCCGACAGTGGCTGGCTCGTGGTCGAGAACCGCGATAGTGAGCAAGGTCCGATTCCGCTGTATCTCGACGTCGAAGGTGAACCGTCGACGCAAACGAATCCGACCGAACCGTTGGCGCTCGTCGTTGATCTGTCCGAGGATCGTTGGCGCATAATTCTTCCCGATGGCGGAGCTGCCTACATCGACCCAAGCAGCGTGCGCCCTCGGACCTAGTAGTCAAAAACGTAGGCGCGTGTCGCGTCGCGAGCCCAGACGCGACGAAGGGGCGCTGCGGCGCCCCTTCGGTCAGAATGTCTTGGGTTGGACTGACTAGAAGTCCATGTCTGGCATGCCGCCAGCACCTTCTTCGTCGGGCACGTCGGCGATAACGGCCTCGGTGGTTAGGAACAGCGCAGCGATGGAACCAGCATTCTGCAGCGCAGAACGGGTCACCTTGGCAGCATCGATCACGCCGAGCTTGACAAGGTCTTCGTATTCGCCGGTTGCAGCGTTCAGGCCGTTGTTGCCCTTGAGGCCACGAACCTTTTCGACGACAACGCCGCCGTCCATGCCAGCATTGATGGCGATCTGGTGCAGCGGGCCTTCGAGCGCTTTGGCAACGATGCGAGCACCGGTTGCGACGTCTCGGTCTTCGATGCCGTCGGCCAGCTTGCGAACCGCAGCCTGTGCCCGCAGCAGCGTTACGCCACCACCAGCAACGACGCCTTCTTCGATTGCAGCCTTGGTTGTAGAAACAGCATCTTCGATGCGGTGCTTCTTCTCTTTGAGCTCAACCTCGGTAGCAGCGCCAACCTTGAGCACGGCAACGCCGCCACTCAGCTTGGCAAGACGCTCTTGGAGCTTCTCGCTGTCGTAGTCGCTATCGGTGTTTTCGATTTCGCCCTTGATCTGGGCGATGCGACCTTCGACGTCGGCCTTCTTGCCGGCACCCTCGATGATCAGGGTTTCGTCCTTGGTGATGACGACCTTGCGAGCTTGGCCGAGCATTTCGATGCCGACACTCTCGAGCTTGAGGCCGACTTCTTCGCTAACAACCTGGCCGCCAGTGAGGATTGCCATGTCTTGCAGCATTGCCTTGCGGCGGTCGCCGAAGCCAGGGGCCTTGACAGCAACCGAGTTGAAGGTGCCGCGGATCTTGTTGACCACGAGCGTTGCCAGGGCTTCGCCTTCGACATCTTCGCTGATGATCACGAGTGGCTTGCCAGCCTGCATGACCTTTTCGAGCACGGGAACGATGTCGCGCACTGCACCAATCTTTGAGCCAACGAGCAGCAGGTACGGGTCATCGAGGACCGCTTCCATACGCTCAGGGTCAGTCACCATGTACGGCGACAAGAAGCCCTTGTCGAAGCGCATGCCTTCGACCAAGTCCATGTCCATGCCGAAGGTCTGGCTTTCTTCGACGGTGATCACACCGTCTTTGCCGACCTTGTCGATAGCAGCAGCGATGGTGTCACCGATCTCGCGGTCAGCTGCAGAAATAGCCGCAACCTGTGCGATCTGCTCTTTGTCGTTGACCGGTTTGGCACTCTTGCGGATCGAGGCAACTGCGGCTTCGACGCCCTGCTCGATGCCCTTCTTGACCGACATTGGGTTCGCACCAGCGGTCACGTTCTTGAGACCTTCGCGAACCATTGACCAGGCAAGAACCGTGGCCGTGGTGGTGCCGTCGCCAGCAACATCGTCGGTCTTCTTGGCGACCTCTTTGACCAACTCGGCGCCAATGCGCTCCAGTGGATCTTCGAGATCGATTTCCTTGGCGATGGACACACCGTCGTTGGTGATCGTGGGGGCACCCCACTTTTTGTCAAGAACCACATTGCGGCCCTTTGGACCGAGTGTTACCCGAACCGCATCGGCCAGGGTGTTCATGCCCTTTTCAAGCGAACGACGGGCGGAATCGTCAAATGTAATGGACTTAGCCATGTGCGTGGGCCCTCCCTAGGCAGTTAGCACTCTCAGTAAGAGAGTGCTAACTCTAGAGGTGTCGGTGTCGACTCGCGCCGTCGCGACCATTGACTTTTCGAACAATCTGATCGCGGCCTAACGTGCGCTAGCCGAGCGCTTCGGCTACCGCCCGGGCTGCGCAGAAGCCGGGATCCGTTACGGCCTCGATGTGTCCGAAGCGCTCGACCAGCGAAATGGCGAGCCCGTTGTGGCCGAGGTCGTAGTCGGCGACCGATCCGTCGATCACGCCGGCAACAACGATCAACCTTGCACCAGCCTCGGCCGCCATCTCGGCGACTCCGCCAACGACCTTGCCATCGAAAGATTCTGCGTCGAGTTGACCCTCGCCCGTAATGACAACGTCGGCCTGCTCGATCTGTTCGAATAGGCCCAGTTCGTCAGCGATCAGGTCGAATCCGCTCACGATGGTCCCTCCAAGTGCGACCAGGCCTCCTCCCAGGCCACCGGCGGCGCCGGCGCCCACCACATCTTCGACATCTACGCCGTAGGCATCGCGATAACGCTCGGCCAGTCCGCGCAACCGAGACTCAAGGAACTTGACCTGCGCAGCCGAGGCGCCCTTCTGCGGTCCAAACACCCGGGCCGCATCGACAAAGCGAGTGTTCACATCGGTCGCTACCTCGAGTCGCACACCTGCAATCCGGGCCGGCGAACCAATGGCGTCGACCGCTCCCATGCCGCCATCGGTAGTTGCCGACCCGCCGAGCCCAACAATGATGCGTTGCGCGCCGCGGGCGATCGCAGCGTCGATTAGCTCCCCGGTACCCCGGGTCGTTGCATTGAGCGGATCGTTCGACTCGGGTCCACCGGCAAGTACGAGACCAGATGCCAGAGCCATTTCGATGACCGCCAACTTGTGCGACAACCGCCACGGGGCAACGACCGGCTCGCCGCCCGGGCCCGTGACCGTGGTTTCCCTATTGGCCCCGCCGAGCGCGTCGAGCGTGCCGTCGCCGCCGTCGGCCATGGGCACCACACAAGCATCGTGACCGCCGTCTTCGACAGCGGTCGCTATTGCAGCCGCAATCTGACTGGCGGTGGCGGTGCCCTTAAATTTGTCGGGGGCGATGACGACGCGCATGCGCCGAGATCCTACGACGCCCCCGCAGGTTTAGCCTGCAAGTTCGTCGTCGCCGACGAGGACCAGCACATCGATGGGTGCCAAGTCGATACCAGTCCCAATCGGCGGATCAGGAACAGGCATAGGCGCAATGTTGGTATTCCCTGCAAGCAGGCCTTGCACGACAACCGCCTCGGCATCAAAACCTGTCCGGTAAAAGATCGTCGACGCGTCTTGAGGGTCAGCGTTCTTTGGTTCACCCGTCAAGAACCCCTGGTTGCGCAACGTGGAAGTGAGACGTGAAGCTTGGTTGGGTACGTTGGTCCCATTGGCTACTAACACCGAGACCTCGTTATTTGGGCGAGCGGTCGATGGGTCGATGACGACCGTCGGTTGGGTAACCACCACTGCGTCGTCGAGCGTGACATCGGCGCCCACCGTAGGGGTCGGCGCAAATATGGTGCTCGATGTCAGCGGAACCTGGTTGTTGTCTTCGACGCCCCGCAAGACAAGAAAAGCCAACAAGGCAGCAACGGCCAGAAGCAGGGCTCCGCGCGCAGAAGAATTCATGGCAGCGGCCTTGGGCTAGTGACCGGCACTATCTGCAATATCGCCGAAACGTTCCCGGCGGCGACGGTCACGCATGCGGCGAAGGCGTCGCACGACCAGTGGATCATGTTCGAGGGCTTCATCAGAATCAATCAGAGCGTGCAACTGCTCGTAGTACTCCGCGGTCGTCAACGAGAACTGGTCAGCGATCGCCGCGTCTTTTGGCTGATCGTCGGCCCACCAGGTTCGTTCGAACTCGATGAGCAACATCTCTATCTTTGACAAAGCCACGCCATGAGCGTGGTCTGTCCGGACCTCTATTGCAAGGACCCTCGACAAGTATTCTGCTGAGACCAAAGCCGGGTAGGCATCGCAGGGTGGGGTTGGGTCCCTGAGCACTACCATGTGGGGGCCCGCCCGAGTAGCTCATCTGGTAGAGCACCTGTCTTGTAAACAGGAGGTGGCCAGTTCGAGTCTGGCCTCGGGCTCAAAGTTCATCCCCAGCCCTAGGCGGGGGATTTCTGTTTTTGGCGTCTAGCGGCGACTGTCGATTTGGCCCGTGGTCACACGGTGGTCACAAGGCGGTCCCGTTCCAGATGGCCCCTCCGAGTCATCGTCTCGTTGTTCGGGCCACCCTGATTGCTGCTGGCGGACGAATCAGAGTGGCAAACGACTGTTCCAGTGGATACAAGTAGCGCTGCCACAGCCTGGGCAGCCGCGGCGTGTCAGCCGGGCATGCGGTGGGTGTCGGTGTCGATATCGCTGGTCAACCCGAAATTAGCGGCAGGAAACGCCCGTCGGAGAATGGTTAGCAGCGCCGCTGCAGGTGAGCGCGGGAAAAGCGATCTATGCACGGTCGTGCGGCAGCGAACCACGGGCCGCCCGCAAATAGCCATACGGGGTCTCATAGCGAAAGTTCGAGACTCGCGAGGTATAGGCGTCGGCATACCTCTCAACTTGGCGCGCATACAGGCTCTTGTCGTTTCCCGCTCGCATGAGCGGTCCCCAAATCGGGTTGCCAAGCCCTGACGCGGCCCGCGCGAGCGGCGCAATCTGCTCGTCGAGTTCGAGCGCCCGACTGGTCACTGCGGTCAGCTCATCGGCGACGGCTTTGCCGGAACCGGTGGCACGAGCGAGCCGAAGCTGCGCCTGGCGCCGATCGACCTGGATCTTCTCGGCCATAAGATCTTCGAGTTCGTGCTGTTGCTCATCGAACGCGATCGCGTCGGCGATTTCGGCTTCGAGAGCCCGAGTGACAAGCGCTGTTCGCCAGCGCAACACATCCTTTGTCACGTGCACATCGCCAAACAAGTGGTCGCCAACATAGAGCGGCTGGCCGAGCGAGACACCCAGGCTTTGTTCGACCAACCGGGCATTGCCTGCGAAGTACACATGGCCCGCTTCGAGCGGACCCGTATGGGGAAGCAACAGCGATGCGTCTTCGTCGACCACCCGGTAGATCGGATCTTTGGCAGTGAAGAAGCGCGGCTTGTTCGCAGACACGATCACTAGGTCGAAAAGGTCGCGCCACGTCATTGCGTTTGGGCAGTACTGATCGAACACATAGGTCATCATTTTCGACGTGTACGCCCAGTCGGAGTTGGTGATCAGGGCGAGCTTCTTGCCGGCCTTGCGCTGCTCGAGCAGCGTCGGCACGATGTTGGGATCGGGTTCCACGAACCGGTCAGGATCTGCCACAATCTCGGCTTTGAGGATCCCGGCCATGTGCGCTTCACCAAGTGCGTCATTGACCACGTCGTACAGCTCGGCGTAACTGCGAACCCCTTGCAATGGCGTCTCATCGTGGATCGCTACCAGCTGGGTGAACAAGCTGGCTCGTGACAGCTCGAACAACGTGTTCATGAACTCGAACCGAGAACTGGACAGCTCAACGATGTCTTCTCGATACACGTTGCGCTGCTCTTCGAATGTCAGCAGGTCGTTGCCATGCTGAGCCCGCACCACGTAGCCGAACCGGGTTGCCTTGACCACATTGCCGAGTTTGAGATCGAACGCCAGCCCAATGGTGAACCGGTCGGGGTCAAAGGTAAGTGCTTCGACCGGCCAACCCGACGCTGCAAGAATGTCGCGTGCAGCATCGAATGCTGCGGCTTCCCAGACGTCGACGTTGTAGTGAATCAACGTGTAATCCATGTCGTAGCCGACCGCTTCGACCGACCGCATGTTGAGCGTGCGGTTCACGAACACGCCACGTTCTGGCTTGTAGTCGAGGCCAATGTCGTCGGGAGTAACCATGGGTCGACGGTACTCGTCCTGAGGTGAAGCTGGGGTCGAGCGACCGTCGTGACCTCAGATCAGGACGCGGAGAATAAGCCGGCCAGCAAGTGCGGTGAGCACGACTTTGAACAGCGTGTCAAGCCCTTGCTCGGGAACCCAGCCGAGCAGGCGGGTTCCAATCCAGCTGCCGAGCAGCACGCCCGCGATGCCAACAGCAATCAAGTCAACATGTTCGCCGATCGACCACCCCGCTGCACTAAACGCGATCAGCTTGGATACATGGGCACCGATCTGTGCGGTTGCAGCTGTGGCCACAAAGGCCATATGCGACGCAGTCACGGCCTTGTAGAAGGGCGAAGTCATAGGTCCGCTAGCGCCCACGGTGGCGTTCAAGAAGCCTGACATGGCCCCCACGGTGACCAGCATTGTCCGGGTCTTGGTTAGGTGCTCAGCGGTTGCGCCGGCCCGCTTCAGCAGCTGTGGTCGCCAGGCGAATACCAACACGAACGCGGCCAGGGCGAGTCGAATCGCGTCCTCGGGAAGTGTCGTGGCGAGCGCGACCCCAAGGAAGGTGGCGGGAAGCAGCAGAATGGAGGCCCAGCCAACGACAGGCCACGCAATCGAAGACCGGAGCAAGACTGCTCGTGAGCTGTTTGACACCAGCTGGATTGCTCCTTGGATTGGGATTGCCACGGTCGGCGCCACGAACTGAGCGATAACCAGCAGCAGAATCATGCCCCCGCCCAAACCGGCGACGGCGCTCAAGATCGAGGTCAGCACCGCTGCAACGCCGACGACCACCAAATCCAACATGAATACAAGTTAAATACAAGTATGCTACATTGTCAATACAAGTGGCCGTTCTGCCAGCGGTGCCGCCGCGCCTGTTGGGCTCGCCCGCCCGAGTGCGGCCCGCCTATACCCTGGCTTCGCGGCGGCGCACGACTTCGTAGCAGGCAACCGCAGCTGCGGTCGACACGTTGAGTGAGCCCAGGCTTCCTGCAAGGGGGATGCGAGCGACCACGTCGCAGCGTTCGCGAGTGAGTCGCGAGATCCCGGTTCCTTCTGCGCCGACAACGAGTGCGACCGGATCGGTCGCCACTTTCATCTCGAATACGGTCGAGTCGGCGACCATGTCGAGGCCGACGCTCCACACTTCGAGTTCCTTCAGCCGTTGAAGTGCCGCCGGGATACCAGCTACCTGTGCCATCGGCAGGTGTTCGATGGCCCCGGCAGCAGTCTTCGTAACCGACGCCGTAATCCTCGCGGCACGGTGCCGGGGCAAAACCACGCCAGTGACACCCGCGCATTCAGCGACGCGCAGAATGGAGCCCAGATTCTGCGGATCGGTGACGCCATCGAGCACAAGCAGGAAAGGCGGTGTGTTGCGAATCGGCCGAGCCATTTCGTCGAGCGTGATCGGTTGCAGCGGCGCCGCAAACGCCAGCACCCCTTGCGGGGCATCGGTGCGAGCCAGTGCTTCGAACTTGTTGCGGGAGATCTCGCGGCGTACGACGCGATTCTCCTCGGCTAGCTCGGTAATTTCATCCAGGATCTGGGCCCGGTCCATCTCGGCTGCGAAAACAACCTCGCGAGTGCGGCGGGTTCCAGCGAGTAACAACTCTCGCACCGCATGGCGGCCTTCGACCTGGTCGCCGCCGAGCCCTTTGCTCTTGGAAGCGCCACCGCCGCTCGTGCCGCCACCGCTGCGCGGTTTGTCGCGCATCGGCGTGGTGCCGCGTTGGCCGCCTCGACGGCCGCCACTTTCGTTGCGGCCCTTGTTGCCGCCTCGGCGATCAGATGATGGTTTACGGCGTGAACTCATTGCAGATCCTTGGTATTACGGCAGTTCGATGAGTGAGACGGCCCAGCAGGCAATGCCCTCGGCGCGACCGAGCGCACCAAGGCCTTCGGCTCGCTTGCCTTTCACGGTGACCGGTGCGCCGACGGCGGCGGTCAACCGTTCTTCGATTTCGGCTTTTCGGGGCGCGAGCTTTGGGCGTTCGGCGACCACGGTCACATCGATGTTGGTAACCGAGCCACCAATGGCGGTGAGCTGCTTCATTGCCTCGGCCAGCAGGACCATGCTGTCGGCTCCGGCCAGGGCAGGGTCGGTGTCCGGAAACAACTGACCAATATCGCCAAGACCGGCGGGGCTCAGGATGGCGTCGATGCAGGCGTGAGCAATGGCGTCGGCGTCGGAATGGCCAGCAAGCCCAGTCTCGCCGGGAAAAGTAACGCCACCCAGGACCAGAACACGACTGGGATCCTGGCTGAAGGGATGCACGTCGAAGGCATGGCCGATTCGGGTGCCCATCAGCGGCTTTCAAGGAGCGCCGCGACAACTATCGCGTCGTCGGGTTCGGTGACCTTGATGTTCCAGCGTTCGCCCAGCACGGTGGCGACCGTGCCCCCAACGGCCTGCACCAAGGTGGCATCGTCGGTCGCCTCGCCCGAAGTTCCATGAGCGTGGCGCAGTATCGGAGCAGAAAATCCTTGGGGCGTCTGCACAGCCTGAAGCATGGACCGATCAAGCGTGTTCCCCTGCGTGTCGCGAACCGTGTCGACAACATCGACCACCGGCACAACAGCATCGACGCCGCTCTGAACCCCCTGCACCACCCGGCCAAACAATTCGGGGGAGGCAACGGGGCGAGCTGCATCGTGCACCAGGACAATCTCGGCATCGGCAGGCACAGCCGCCAGTCCGTTGCGCACCGATTCGCTACGAGTGGCACCTCCGGTCACACTGACCACTTCGCAGTTCAAGCCATGAGCAGAGACCTTGACCGTGGACCGTTGCGGCACCACCACAACGACGCCTGCGCTCACCGTAGAGGCCGCCACAACGGACCAATCGACAACCCTTTTGCGAGCGATTTCCAGAAACTGCTTTGGCGTTGCGCCGCCAAAACGCGTACCGCTACCCGCAGCAACGACAATGGTCCAGGTTGTGCCAGTGACAGTCGGCATTTCAAAGCGATCTATGGTGTGGAGAAATCTTCAGATTCTGTGACATTTGACACCTTGGATAGGTATGACCGCCGTTGGTGCCAAGTACTCTCAGAGCACGTCACCGTACCAACGCGTTCGACCCAACGCGGAAAGGTCCTCCCCCCATGACCGAAGCAACCGTTCTCGCTGACACTGCACTCTTTGCAAACCTTGATCCCGAAAGCCTGGCCGCACTGGCGGCTTCTTGCTCCACGCGATCACTCGCTCGCGGCGATGTCCTGTTCCATCAAGACGATGAGTCCGGCGCTCTCTACGTGGTGGTCTCCGGTCGAGTTGCCATTGCCAATCGTTCCTTTGATGGACGCGAATCCATGGTCGCGCTGATGGAAGACGGCGATTTGTTCGGCGAGATGGGACTGTTCGACGACGGCGAGGGCCGTTCGGCCGACGCCCGGGCACTCGAGCCATCAGAGCTCATCGAACTTCCTTATGAGCCGATCCGTGAGCTCTTCACCAACCAGCCCGCGCTGCTGTGGGGTGTCGTCACCATGTTGTCCCAGCGGGTCCGCGCCATGGACAATGCGCTCGCCGACTCGGTGTTCCTCGATGTCACCGGGCGCACTGCGAAGCGGCTGCTCGAGATGGCCGGCGACGAAGAAGAATTCGAGTTGCCACTAACCCAAGAAGAACTCGCCGGCATGGTTGGCGCCTCGCGCGAACGGGTCAACAAGTCGATCAACCAGTTCATCAAGCTGGGCTGGCTCGCACAGACCGAACGCGGCTACCGCATCACCAACCTGGAACAACTCACCATCCGTTCTCGGTAACCGAAACCGGCCTCATGGGCGATGAACTCGCAGCGGTGTGCAGGATGCCAGCATGTCAAAATCTCGGTCAGCGTGGAGAACCGGTACGTCCGCTGACATCGCTACCGATGCGATCAAGCAGTCCAGCATCTTACGCACGGTAACGCCGTTGCGGCGACACGTCCGATACATCTCAGCAGCTTGGTCGTAGTGCGCCGCGGTTGTTGGAAGCTGAGTCGCTGCTGCAAGGGCGCCTCGGAGCGCAACAAGGTGCTGGGTGTCGCGAGCACCTGCCAAGACTTCCATTCTGATGGCGTCACAGATCGCAAACTCGCTGTCGAGCAGACGATCTACCTCGGAGCAGGTGGGCGAACCCGTGTTGCGGAAGAACTCGACCCACGCCGAGCTATCTATGACTACCAATCTGCGACCTTGCTCTCGCGCATTTCATGAAGGTCGCCATCCCAGCCACTACCGCGCAACATGCGGATTTCGTCGGCGCTCGATGGCTCGATCGCTAACTGGCGCAGCGCAAAGTTGACTGCCTCGCGCTTTGTACTGAACCCGAATCGTTTCATCACGTGTGCGCAAGCCTGATCATCGATATCGATATTGGTGCGAGACATACACCTACCATACACCACTATCGAGAATGGAGTCACGAATCATGCGACCTCACGAATGGACGATTGCGACAGCCCAAGCCTGGTCAGGGCCTGACGAAGTGTTGCTGCACCGATCACCTGGAGTGGGGCGTCGACGTCTTGTTCTGATGCAGGAACCACGGCACGCTTGAACCCAAGTCGTGCAGCTTCGATCAGTCGGCGTTCTATGCCACCAGCTGCACGCAGTTCGCCGGCCAGACCGACTTCGCCGATGGCAATCATGTCGGAGGGGATTACCGTCTCGCGAATCGACGAGGCCAGGGCTGCGCACACGGCCACATCGGCGCCGGGCTCCACGATCTTGAGGCCACCCACCACCGACAGGTAGGCATCGACACTCGAGAACGACAGTCCAAGCTGCTTCTGCATGACGGCCAGCAACATGGCCATTCGCTTCTGGTCAAAGCCAGTCGCAGAGCGGCGCGGATTAGGCACATCGGATCCAATGAGCAAGCCCTGCACCTCGAGCACCATGGCTCGGCGACCTTCGATGGTGACCGCAACGGCCGAGCCAGCAGCATCGACCTGGCGATCGCTCAGCATTCGGCCCGAAGGATCATCGACCGTGCTCAAGCCTTGGCTCGTCATATCGAACACGCCGAGCTCCCCCGTCGCTCCAAAGCGATGCTTAAGGGCACGCAGAACCCGCAGCCCATTCTCGCGCTCGCCGTCGAACGACAGCACCGAATCGACAAGATGTTCGAGCGTGCGCGGACCAGCGAGGGAGCCGTCTTTGGTGACCTGGCCCACGAGCACAACCGCACAGTTGTACTCGCGGGCCGCAATCGCCAACCGGTGCGCACATTGGCGCACCTGAGCGACTGATCCTGGGGCCGAGGACAAATCCGGGTCAAAGACCGTTTGGATCGAGTCGATCACGGCCAGACCCGGCCGCAGCTCCGCCAAATCAGCTAGCACTCCGTTGATGTTGCAATCGCCACCAATATGGACCCGGTCACCTTTGAGCCCCAGCCGGCTGAAGCGACCCGATACTTGTTGCGGTGACTCTTCGGCCGATACAGACAAGGCCGCAGAATGACGCCCAGCCCACGCCGCAGTTACCTGAGTGAGCAGCGTGGATTTCCCGACCCCCGGTTCACCACCAACCAACGTGATTGACCCCGCAACCAAGCCACCGCCGAGCACTCGATCGAACTCTTCGATTCCCGTGGGCAGCGGTACACAGGCGTGTTCATCGAGTTCGGCAAGCGGCACTGCAGGTCGATGACTAGCCGAATGGGCAGTAGGAGCGGCCGAGAGGCCGGGTGACTCGCCACCAATAACTGACTCGACGAGCGAGTTCCAGTTACCGCAGCCACCGCAGCGCCCAACCCACTTGGGGGCCTGTTCGCCGCAGTTCGAGCATTCATAGACAGTCTTGGATCGGGCCATCCCCCCAGCATGACAGGGGGGTGTGACCGTGCCGATTTGCCGAACTACTTTTTACCAAAAAGAGCCGTGAGATCAGTGACCACAGGATGGCCAACTATCTCGGGTAGGTCCAAGGCGCCCGTATCGAACAGCGCGGTCTTCATGCCGAGCTCTTTGGCGGCATCCAGACTCGCAAGTTCACTGTCAACGAACAGGCAGTGACCATGGGCCACACCGCTCTCTCGCCGCAGCACCTCGAACATGGCTCCACTTGCCGTCGTCGTGCCGACCTCAGCCGATGCCAGCCAGGGCCACACGGCGCTCAGCCGGTCGCGCTCCCGAGCCATCGATGACCAGGTCGCAGCATCGTTTGTCGTAGCCGCAACGGGAATCCGCCGCTGCTGCATCTCCTTGAGGAACCCAGCCGCCTCAGAACGCAATCGGCGGCCTTCGACAAACATCTGGTCAAAGTTGCCGTGATCTTCGCCCAGACCGCAGAGCTCCCAAAACGCTGGCGTGTCCATAGTTCCCGCAACAAGGCTGCGATGACCGTCGAGGATGATGTCGGCTCGAGCTGTGCCGCGGTGATCGCGTACAAACGCCAGCAGCGCCGATTCGACACTCTGGCCCTGTGTATACAAGACGGTCAGCGGTTCAATGATCACGAGCCGAACGGCCTCGGTCTTGTTGCGGACTTCAGCCGGTGCGGGCGCCGACGCAGGCGCAGAAGACGCTGCACCCGGCACGCGAGACGAAAGGGACGCCGGTATTGGTGCTGGCCGCAGACGATCCGAGCGGCGCTGCAGCACGATGCCGGTAATGGCCAGCATCGTGGCCAGCGCAAACAGCAAGAACAGCGCATAAGCGATCCATCGCAACAACACCGCCGTGGAGTTCTCCGTATTCGCAGTCGCGCTGAAACGGGCTGGCTCCTCATCGTCGAAACGCGGCGCCAGGCTCCCTGAAGCCGGTGCCGCCGCGGCATCGGCATCGCTCACGACCGAGCCTGTCACTTGGATTGCCACAAGGTCGTCGATCGCCTGGCCGCCGACGAGTGATGCAATCGGGGCGCCAAATGGCTCACCATTGAGCGCATCGGCCACGCCGGAGTCCGAGAACAGGTCCCATCCGCCGCTCAAGTCAACATCGAAAACCAGCGATTGTTGCGACTGCGCAAATCCATCGATCGCCTGCACTCGCACGCCGGTGAACACACCAGGGCCCGCGAGCTCGTCGAGCACCGACTGCCATTGATCGCGGTCGCTCACGGCCTTAGATGCACTGACTGCGACGCCGCCGCTCTCGCCCGGTGATACATCGACGTCCCAGCCGGCACGCGCCAAGTCGCTCACTCGTAATTGGTCGCCCAGGTCGCCCAGGGTGGTTGATGCTTGCTCGTCGAAGACCGCCTGCACGGCCACGGTGCCCCCGCCGTGCTCTTGCACCTGTAGGTCCACCGCCACATCGACCTGACACGCCGACAGCAGAATTATGAGCGCCGCAATTGCCACCCGAATAATGCGCACACCTAACACGCCGAGAGGCTACCCCTGATCAACCCCGTCAGGAATCACGTTGCGGTCACACATCCGCCAACCCGACCCAAAACGCAAAGAACGCACGGCACCGAAGCGCCGTGCGTTCCCGGTCTATCTCGTTTTAACTCTCGACCGTGGCCTCTTCGAGGACGGGAGGTTCGAACCCGTCGACCGAGCTGAACACGATCTTGTTCTCCCCTGGCTTCTCAGGGTCTTGGCCAACATCGGCGATGATCATGTGTCCGGCGTGGAAACCCTTATTAAGCAGTTGCTCAGACAACGGATCCTCGATAAGCCGCTGGATTGCCCGGCGAAGCGGACGAGCACCCAAGGTCGGGTCATAGCCCTTCTCGGCCAAGTGCACCTTGGCGCCGTCGGTGAGTTCTAGGCCCATTCCTTGCTCTTCGAGCTGGTTGCGGACTCGGCGAATCATCAGGTCAACCATGCGCACGATCTCGGGCTGCGTGAGCTCGTGGAACACGATGGTCTCGTCGATGCGGTTCAGGAACTCTGGACGGAAGTGCTCCTTGAGCGCCTCGTTGACCTTTTCCTTCATGCGCTCATAGCTCACGGCTTCGTCGTTCTTGGTGAAGCCCAAGTTCGCCTTGCGCAAGTCACGAGTACCCAGGTTCGAGGTCATGATCAGCACCGTGTTGCGGAAGTCAACCGAACGGCCTTGGCTGTCGGTCAATCGGCCCTCTTCGAGGATCTGCAGCAGTGTGTTGAACACGTCGGGGTGCGCTTTTTCGACTTCGTCGAACAGCACGACCGAGAATGGCTTGCGGCGCACCGCCTCGGTGAGCTGGCCGCCCTCGTCATAACCCACGTAGCCAGGGGGTGAACCGACCAAGCGGCTCACCGTGTGCTTCTCTTGGTATTCGCTCATGTCCAGGGTGATCAGCGAGTCTTCGTCGCCGAACAAGAATTCGGCGAGGGTCTTAGCGAGCTCGGTCTTACCTACGCCGGTTGGGCCGAGGAAGATGAATGAGCCGCTGGGGCGCTTGGGGTCTTTAAGCCCGGCGCGGGTACGACGGATCGCCTGGCTTACGGCCTTGATGCCGTCTTCTTGGCCGATGACCCGCTTGTGGAGCTCATCTTCCATGCGCAGCAGTTTGGCGGTCTCTTGCTCGGTGAGCTTATAGACGGGGATGCCGGTCCAGACCGACAGCACGTCGGCAACGGCTTCTTCGTCGACCTCGTCGAACAGATCGACGCCTTTGGCTTTGATCTCTACTTCGAGCTGCTCTTTTTCGCCGAGCAGTTCTTTTTCGCGATCACGCAGAGAGCCTGCGAGTTCGAAGTCTTGGGCTTCGACTGCGGCCTTCTTATCTTCGGTGACCTTGGCGAGCGCGTCTTCGATCTCTTTGTAATCCGGCGGCGTCTCCATGCGCTTGATGCGCAGGCGCGAGCCAGCTTCGTCGATCAGGTCGATTGCCTTGTCTGGCAAATGGCGGTCCGCAATGTAACGATCAGCCAGATTTGCTGCGGCAACCAGTGCCTGGTCGGTAATGGTGACCCGGTGGTGTTGTTCGTACCGGTCGCGCAGACCCTTAAGGATCTCAATCGTGTGCGGCACGGTTGGTTCTTCGACTTTGATCGGCTGGAAACGGCGCTCGAGTGCGGCGTCCTTTTCGAGGTGCTTGCGGTATTCCTCGGTCGTCGTTGCACCGATAGTTTGCAGTTCGCCACGCGCCAACATTGGCTTGAGGATCGAAGCAGCATCGATCGCTCCTTCGGCAGCACCGGCACCCACGAGTGTGTGGATTTCATCGATGAACAGAATGATGTCGCCGCGGGTCTTGATCTCCTTGAGGACCTTCTTGAGACGCTCTTCGAAGTCACCGCGGTAACGGCTGCCAGCCACTAGTGCGCCCAAGTCCAAGGTGTAGAGTTGCTTGCCCTTGATGGTCTCGGGAACGTTGTCGCTGGCAATCTTTTGGGCCAGGCCTTCGACGATTGCGGTCTTGCCGACCCCAGGCTCACCGATGAGTACGGGGTTGTTCTTGGTGCGTCGTGACAGAACCTGCATGACCCGTTCGGTCTCGCGCATGCGCCCGATCACGGGGTCAAGTTCTTTGTCGCGTGCCAGCTGGGTCAGGTTGCGACCGAACTGGTCAAGTACCAGCGAGCCCGATGGGCTTTCGCCGCCGACGCCACCACTGGTTGCGCCTGCTTTTTCGGGATCGCTGCCAGCCTGGCCGCCAGGGCCGCTGTAGCCCGACAGCAACTGGATGACCTGTTGACGCACCCGAGAAAGGTCAGCGCCAAGCTTGACCAGTACCTGGGCAGCAACGCCTTCGCCTTCGCGAATCAGACCGAGCAGGATGTGCTCGGTACCGATGTAGTTATGCCCCAGCTGAAGTGCTTCGCGCAGCGACAGCTCTAGCACCTTTTTTGCGCGTGGCGTGAACGGAATGTGGCCGCTTGGCGATGTGCCACCCTGGCCAATAATCTCCTCGACCTGGTTGCGCACCGCTTCGAGGGAGATGCCCAGTGATTCAAGGGCCTTGGCAGCAACGCCTTCGCCTTCGTGAATCAAGCCGAGCAGGATGTGCTCGGTGCCGATGTAGTTGTGGTTGAGAAGCCGGGCTTCCTCTTGTGCAAGCACAACAACTCGGCGGGCTCGGTCTGTAAATCTTTCGAACATGAGACTTGCTCGTGCCTTTCGTCAAAGGTATGGCGAGTGTAACCCTGCCCTAGGACAGGCCATGGGTCGGGCACAGAATCGGGCAATTCGCCTAAGGATGAGTTTGAGAACAGATTGTGTGGGCATGCAACCGTGGCACAACGCACTCCATTCCCGAAATTCGTGCCAATTTCCCCAATCAGCACTGTGTTCAGGGTCACCATTGTTTGGCACTGCGCCGGGCTCCGTATTGTCGTATCGTTGCACTATGCCAACGAGCAATCCGCTCAGTGTCCTACCCACCCTCGAAGCCGACCTTGTGCGAGTCGAACAAGCACTCCTCGATTCGGTTGCCAGTGACTTGGCCATGCTGAACGAATCCGCAGCCCATCTCGCTAAAGCCGGCGGCAAACGCGTGCGGCCCGGTTTCGCAATCGCTGCGGCTGCCACCAATCACACCGAAGTGCGGGCTGCTGACCAAGACGTGATCATGGGTGGCGTAGCTGTCGAGCTCGTACACCTTGGGTCGCTCTACCACGACGACGTCATGGACGAAGCAACAACTCGCCGCAGCGTGCCCGCCGCCAACCAACGCTGGGGCAATGTCGTTGCCATCTTGACCGGCGACTTTCTTCTTGCTCAGTCCTCCATCATCGCCGCCGCCCTCGGCACCGAGGTCGCTGCGCTGCTCGGCGAGACCATCGCCGAACTCGCCGACGGCCAAATCCGGGAGCTCCAAGACACCGACAACTTTGACCGCACCGCCGAGGACTACTACGCCGCCATCAGCGGCAAGACCGCCTCGTTACTCGCATGCGCCTGCCGTATCGGTGGAATCGCTGGACACCTCGACCGCCCTCAGATCGATGCGCTGACCGAGTTCGGCCACAGCTACGGCATGGCCTTCCAGATCGTCGATGACATCTTGGATGTCGTGGCAACCTCGGAGCAGCTCGGCAAACCAGCTGGCAACGACATCCTCGAAGGCAACTTCACCCTGCCAGTCCTTCGAGCTCTGCGTGGCGAGAACGGCGACCAGCTGCGATCGCTTATCGAAGCAGGCCTGACCCCTGAAACCCGCGACCAGGCGCTCGTTCTGGTTCGCACCAGCCCCGGCATCGCCGATGCAGTCGACGCGGCCCGAAGCTGGGCCGACAAAGCCGCCGGCACCCTAAGCAACCTGACTGAGTCACCTGGCGCAACCGCGCTCCGAGCTGCTGCCGACCACCTCGTCGATCGAGCCCGCGCTCCTCTTGGAGCCCAAGGC
>Ga0209828_1000745_pt1 | contig 30888 bp, 23 predicted proteins | sample MaitaG_FD_187429 | JGI IMG/M metagenome (GOLD analysis project Ga0209828, IMG submission 187429) | Marine algal microbial communities from Maine, USA - Maine_Asex2 metaG (SPAdes) (version 2) | ecosystem: Host-associated > Algae > Red algae > Unclassified | place: Maine, USA | collected 2015-01-05
CCTTTTGGAGGTATTTGCTCATACAAAGGATCGGCTGGAGAACATCCTGTAACAATATTTACATCTGCGGTACCAGAAAATACAGCTATTTTTTTTCCATTAGAAAATACAACACTACCCGTTAAATCTCCTCCTTGACCTGCAGCTTTAACTAGATATGTTTGCCCTAGATTTAAAGTAATAAAAAAAGTAGCTCCAGCAGCTGTGCCTCCAGCAGTTGGAGCAGCTGGTGTAATGTCTACATTTGTGTTATTTTCAGTAGCCACAATCAAAAACATAGAGGGGTAATTACTGTTTATTCCTGGATAACTAACTACTGTATAATCATCACCTAATACATCTATAGGGAAAACAGCTGAGGTTTCTGATCTAGTAATTTCTTTACTTACTGCAACAACTGTAACTGCATTATTTGCAGTAATACGAATGCCTTTATTTTCAACAATTTCTGAAGTGGTTACCTCTCCTTGATTGGTAGGGATATCTACAACAATAGATCCGCCTGCTGGTACAGTATAATTTTGATTAAAGGCACCACTTATGTTTCCAGTACTGCCAGTTTCAGAAGAAATTAGTAATGCTTTTTCACTAGTATTACCATCAAAAGTTTGAGTAAAACTCATCCAGAAATCGGTTCCAGAATTAGCATTTTGGCTTTCAGCTATCGTTGTAATTCCAATCATTAATGCAACTAATAATTGAAATTTATTTGACTTAAAAAAATAATACATATAACTTGGCGTTTTAAATTTTTTTATATAATAAAAAGGTTATAATTTACATTACCAAATTAAAATAATACTAAAATAATACTTTTATTTAAGTAATTAATACTAACTTAAAATTTTTATAAAAATAGTTATTGGCGTTTTTAATTTAAAGTGAATATAAAAAAATTAAAAAATAGATTTTATTTTTAATCGTTTAACTAGGATATTTTTTTGTTTAAAAACAAAGTAGAAACGTTATGGCAAGTATTTTTAATTAAAACGTTTGCGTATATCAGAGCAAAAATTATACTTTTAAATTTAATATTTTTAAGAGATTATCTTCATTCTAAATAGCTTCGAGTTTTTTCTTTTTATAGTTCGTTTTTTTAGCGTTTATTTTTCAATAGTCTTAGAGCAATTTTAAAAGGATGGAATAATTTTAAGCAGCTAATCTATCTATACGGCGCTCTTAGAAATTATGAGTTATAAACTTAAAAATGCAGCTTAGTATTATTAATTTATTGCAACGTTTTATTGCGTTACATCATTAAATGCAGCATGCGCCAAGCAATTTAGATTTTCTTTAAAGTATTCTATAAAATTTAAAACCGCATAGTAGTTCTAACATTAAACACTCTTGGTGTTAAAAAATTTGCAATTGCATATTGTCTTTTACTATAAACATCACGAACCCAAGTGTTTGTAATTGAATTTTGTACATCGAAAACATTAAAAATTTCTAAACCAAAAGAAAGTTCTTTAAATAGTTTTTTCCAACCATAATCGAACTGTTTTTTAGCATCTACAATTACAAATTGAAAACCAATATCAGCACGTTTATAATCTGGTAAACGACTTTGGTATTGGTACTTGTCTGCATAACTTGGCGATCCTCCAGGTAAACCTGTATTGTATACTAAGTTTAAATACATTTTAAAGTTTGGAAGCTTTGGTACATAATCTTGAAATAGTGCAGCAAATTTTAAACGTTGGTCTGTAGGTCTAGCAATATTACCTCTGTTATTAATATTTTCTTCGGTTTTTAAGTACCCAAAACTAAACCAACTTTCTGTTCCTGGAACAAACTCGCCATTTAATCGCATATCTAATCCGTAGGCATAAGCCGTTGCATTGTTTTCTGCTGCATAACGAATACGAACATTTTCTACGGTGTATGGATTAACATCGCTAAGATTTTTGTAATATATCTCTGTAGTTAATTTAAATGGTCTGTCTCGCATTTTAAAACTATAATCATTACCTAAAACTAAATGTACCGACTGCTGTGCTTTTACATTTGGTTGTACAGTTCCAGTAGCATCTCGTAACTCTCTGTAAAATGGTGGCTGATAGTATAAACCACCACTTACACGAAACAACATGTCTTTATCCCAATTTGGTTTAATTGCAAACTGCGCTCTTGGGCTAAATACAATTTGGTTGTTTCCAGTTAGATTAACATCTTTTACTTGCCAGTTGTGAGCGCGTACTCCTGCGTTATACCAAACATCTGTTTCGCCCAAAGTGGAACGTTTACTCCATTGCAAATAAGCTTGAATTCTGTTAATTTGTGTGTTATTTCTAGCTTGAACGTTTTGAAACGCTGTAATAGGAAAGGTGTCTGGCTCGTAAGGTTCTTGATTAAAACCACCAGAATTTGGCGGATTGATAGAGAATCCTGCCGAGTCGATAACTTCCCATTCTATTAAACGATCGCGAATATCTTCGTTTGTGTATTTAATAGACCATTTAATTTCGTTGTCTTCAATGTTTGCAGTTCCTTTATGTTCTAAAGTTGTAATTAACGCGTCTAAATCGTTACGACCATGATTGAGTTGACTACCAATACCTTCAGAAAATTCTACTTCACCTAAATCTTCGTCTCCAATATTGCTATTAACTTCACCTAAACGGTATTGAGCTAAAATATCGAAATGTTCTTCTTCTGTGGTATGATACGTTGAGGCAACAACGCTTAGGTTTATATTATCGTTTAGTTCGTAACTAGCCTGTAAGGCACCAAAAAGTGTTTGGTAGCTATCGCGTTCTTGGCCTTCGTAAAACACTAATAATGCCAACGGATTATCTAGTGTGCCAAAATTGGTCTGTCTAGTCTGTGGCTCGTAATTGTATTTGTTAAGTGAAGCGTTTCCTAGGAAACTTAATTCAAATTTATCTGTAAATCTGTAGGTTAAAAACGTTTGTACATCTGCAAAAACAGGATTATAATTGGTTTCTGTCTCTTTTGCTTGTACTAAAAGCGAATTATCTCTGTAGCGTAAACCCGTAATACTTGTAAATTTAGAGTCTTTACTTGCAGACTCAACAGCTACGCTTCCTCCAAGTAAACTTAAATCTGCAGCAACAGAAAAATCTTTGGGTCTTTTGTATATAATATCTAAAACTGAAGAGAGTTTATCTCCATATTTTGCTTGAAATCCACCAGCAGAGAAATCTACATTTTGTACCAAATCACTATTTATAAAACTTAAACCCTCTTGTTGACCAGAACGAACTAAAAACGGTCTATAAACTTCTATACCATTAACGTACACAAGATTCTCGTCGAAGTTTCCACCACGAACAGAGTATTGTGTACTTAATTCGTTATTACCACTAACTCCAGGTAATGTTTTTAGTAAATTTTCTACTCCAGCTTGAGCGCCAGGAATTTTTATTAATGTTTCTGGATCTATATTTATAATTCCTTGTACATCTTTTCGTTTTTTTCCGTTAAGGACAATAGTTTCAATTTGATCGACATCTGTTTTTAAAATAGGATTGAACTCGAATATTTCACCACTTTTTAAATTTACTGTTACGGTTACGTTTTTATGCGATACATGAGAATATATAATGGTAACATCTGTATTTGCAGAAACTGTAATTTTATAAAAACCATTCTTATTAGTCGATGTCCCAGATAGTGGCGTTTTTACATTTACTTCTTGTAACGCAAAATTGTCTTCATCTAAAACAACTCCATTTACAGTTGCAGTTTGTGCTAATGCATAGAGTGGAAGTAGTATTGCTAGTAGTTTTAGAAGATTAGTTTTTATAATCAAAGTTGTCTTTATTTTTATTTGTAAGTTTGAGCTAGTCAAAAAATTTTCTCACTTAAAGGCCTATATTTGCTTCGACCATATTATTTAAAAATCATTTTACTTCCTAAAAAAAGTAGTTTCAAATGTAGTGCTATTTCCTACATTATCTGTAACAATTACTTTTAAGTTATTCTTAGTATCTGTAACGACAGCATCATTAAAATCGTATGTTAAGGTTTTCTTTTTATAATTGTATTCCATTAAAATCCATTTTCCGTTTACAGTAGCTCTGTAATTAGAAATCCCAGTAATTTCATCGTTAATTTTAATTTTAAGATAACGGTATTTACTAAGCCAACTTTTGTTTTTAAAGTTTACGGCTTTAATGGTAGGAGCAATGGTATCTCTTGCTAAAACGTAAGTTCCTAAATTTTTAGTATATGTACTTAAAGTATTTCCTTTTCTTTTTGTTTTAGAGTAGCTTGGCCAATTGTTCCAGCCTATCAACTCGGCAATATATAATTGTTTTAAATCGGCTTCATTGTATTCACTAATATCGTAAGAAATTGTAAAACTTTTCTTTACAGGAAGTATTGGTTTATGTAGTTTTAAGGTATCGTTTTTAACACTAAAATCTATAAAAAAGCTATCGTAAAAAGTGTCCTTGTAAAAATTTACTTTAAACTTATCTGCCTTTAGTTCTGCTTCCAGATCATGTTGTATGTAATGTTGTGTTGTTAGTTTTTGTTTAACATCTTCTGGTAATTTATTATCACCTCTAATAGTAAATTCTAAATTGGTTTGATTGCCTTTAAAATCGCTAATTTTTGCTTTGTAAACTGAGGCTGTGCTGTCGTAAATTGTAATATAACCACCATCAATAACATTATCGTACAAGCTTAGTGGATTATTTTCTTCAACAAATAATTTTTGAAGTCTTTGTTTTTTGGTTTTAAAATGAGAATAATCTATTAAGCGATTGAGGTGTTTTGTTTCTGAGAAAGAGAAACGCTTAAAATCTATTCCAAAATTCTGTACACCATTAAAATAAGTTGAAATATTATAGACACCGTTTTTATTGGCAGCCAAATCTTGTCTATCGATAGTTTGTATAGCAAAGCCAATGGTGCCAAAGGCTTTTAAATCTTCAATTTTATAATCTCCATTTATTTGTGGGATTACACGAAGCTTTTGCTTTTTGTTAGAGCCATTTACATGAGACTTATTGCCAATTGGATAGGCGTAAAAATTAGTAACAATAGGTTTTGTAGTATCTTTAACATCTACACCAAAAAGCATTGGATTAATTGGTCTCTCTGCATTATCACGAATTTCGAAATGCAAATGTGGGGCAGAAGAGCTTCCTGTATTTCCAGAATAGGCAATTACTTCTCCTTTGGTAATTTTTAAATCTTGAGACGTTGGGAACACTTCAATTTCAAAAGTCTCTTTTTTGTATTGTTTTGCTTTAATGTATTTTTCAATTTCGGGACTAAACTTTTGTAAATGTGCATAAACACTTGTATAACCGTTTGGGTGTGTAATGTACAAAGCTTTCCCATAGCCAAAATGTGCAATTTTTATTCTGCTAACGTAACCATCTGCAATACCATAAACTTTTAGACCTTGAGTTTGCTTTGTTTTAATATCTAAACCAGAGTGGAAGTGGTTAGAGCGCAACTCTGCAAAGGTTCCAGCTAGAACAATATTAATGTCTAAAGGAGATCTAAAATAATCTTGTGGATATTTGTTTTGAGAGATAACAGAATAACTAATTAAGAAAAATAAAAGGAATAAGCGCATAAGAATTTTACAACGTTTTAATAATATTACGTTTTAGCAGATTTTGGTATAGATGCTAAAATATACAATTGATTTTTAATTGCAAAGTTAAATTCAAATACCAAGCCACGGTAATGTTTTTTTAAGTTTAAATGCAAATTTGTGATCTCTCTATTTTATTATTTTAAATTTTATGAAAAAACAATTGTTAAATAGAATGTGTTCTGTTAACTTTGTAATATAAGTATTGATATTTGTAGGTAGATGAGTAATATAGAAGATATTGTAGATACTTTAGAGAAAAAAATAAGTAAAGTCTTGCAAAACCAATCTGTTTTAAAGGAAACTAATTTAAAATTATTTAAAGAACAAGCGCAATATCAAAGTACAATTAAAAACCAAGAATTAGTAATTAATAACTGGAAAGAAAAGTACGATACGCTTAAAATGGCCAATACAATACTTGGCAGTGACGAAGATAAAAGAGATACAAAACTCAAAATAAACGCATTAATAAGAGAAATAGACCATTGTATTGGTCAACTCTCCCAATAATGTAACATAGCAACTTATGGCAGAAATGCTTAAAATAAAGCTTTCGGTAGCTAACAGAGTATATCCTTTAACAATTCCTCCAAGTCAGGAAGAAGGTTTACGAAAAGCAGCTAAAAAAATAGAAGCTATGATAAAGCAATTTGAGCAAAGTTATTCTGTTCGAGATAAACAAGATGTATTAGCCATGTGTGCTTTGCAATTTGCTTCTCAAGTAGAGCAGAAGACTTTAGATAAAAAACATGTAAATGAGCAAGTTGAGGAGAAGTTAAACGCTTTAAACCAAATGTTAGACTTACATTTAAGGTCATAACGATCTTATAAATAAAATTAGGTTACTGCCTACATTAATTATTTTTTTGATAAACTCAACAGTTAATTCTTTAAAAAGGGTGAGTTAAAGTTGTAAAAGCGTGCTGCTAATGGTTTTACTAAATTTATTTTAGTATTGCATTTGGGTAGATACTTGATCAGCTTGTTAACCCTAAACGTGTTTTTAAGGAGTTTATACAAAACCAAAATTAGTGTAGGCTTTTTTTGAACTCATTTTGAGTTCTATTTTAATTAAATTAACTAAAATGGATAATACAATTATATTTGGCACTGCAGGAGTAGTTATTGGAGCAATTATAGGTTTTGTTATAGCGAAAATGATGGAGAGAAACAACGCATCTAAACTAATTAAAAATGCTAAAAAATCTGCTGCTAGTATTTTAAGAGATGCCAAAAATGAAGGAGAAAGCATTAAAAAAGACAAAATACTTCAAGCTAAAGAAAAATTTATTGAGCTTAAGTCTGAACATGAAAAGGTAATTTCTAGTCGTGAAAAAAAGATGTCTGAAGCCGAAAAACGTACACGTGATAAAGAGTCTCAAATTTCTAATGAACTTGCAAAATCTAAGAAAATAAATCTTCAGGTAGCATCTAAAGAAAAAGATTTTAACCACAGAATAGATATTCTTGAAAAAAAACAACAGGAAGTAGATAAGCTTCATAGAAGCCAAGTACAACAATTAGAGGTTATTTCTAGCTTATCTGCAGAAGATGCTAAATTACAATTAGTAGAATCGCTTAAAGGCGAAGCTAAAACCGAAGCCAATGCCTACATTCAAGGTAAAATGGAAGAGGCTAAAATGACAGCACAGCAAGACGCCAAAAAAATTATAATAAACACCATACAACGTATAGGTACAGAAGAAGCTGTTGATAACTGTGTTTCTGTTTTTAACATTGAAAATGACGATGTTAAAGGTCGTATTATTGGTAGAGAAGGAAGAAATATTCGCGCTATTGAAGCCGCAACAGGTGTTGAGATTATTGTAGACGATACTCCCGAAGCCATTATTCTTTCATGTTTCGATTCTGTAAGACGTGAAATTGCACGCTTGTCTTTACATAAATTAGTAACAGATGGTAGAATTCATCCTGCACGTATTGAAGAAATTGTTAAAAAGACACAGAAACAAATAGAGCAAGAAATTATAGAAGTTGGGAAACGTACAGTTATAGATTTAGGAATTCATGGTTTAAATCCTGAATTAATTAAAATGGTAGGTCGTATGAAATATCGCTCGTCTTACGGACAAAATTTATTACAACACTCACGAGAAGTTGCAAAACTTTGCGGAGTAATGGCCGCAGAATTAGGTTTAAATCCTAAACTAGCTAAAAGAGCTGGTTTACTTCACGATATAGGTAAAGTTCCAGATGCAGAAGCAGATATGGAAACACCACACGCTATTTTAGGCATGCAATGGGCAGAAAAATTTGGTGAAAAATCAGAAGTTTGTAACGCCATTGGTGCTCACCACGACGAGATAGAGATGACTTCTCTATTATCACCAATTATTCAGGTTTGTGATGCTATTTCTGGAGCAAGACCTGGAGCAAGACGTCAAGTATTAGATAGCTATATTCAACGTTTAAAAGATTTAGAAGTAATTGCCTTTGGTTTTCAAGGCGTAAAAAAAGCTTATGCTATACAAGCAGGAAGAGAATTGCGTGTTATTGTTGAAAGCGAAAAAGTAAACGACCAGAATGCAGCAGACTTATCGTTTAATATCTCGCAAAAAATACAAACGGATATGACGTATCCTGGACAAGTAAAAGTTACCGTTATTAGAGAAACAAGAGCTGTAAATATTGCAAAGTAAATATTATAAAATTTTTTAAAGGATTTTAAAGAATTTTATAATAGTAGTAATCCTGTTTATAAAATATCTTATTAAAAGATTAAAATTAAACATGAAATTGACTTATTGTCTTGGATGAAAAGTATTTAAAGTATTCTTTAAATGGCTTTTATCTACATGCATATATATTTCGGTAGTTGTAATACTCTCATGACCAAGCATGAGTTGAATAGCTCTTAAATCTGCACCATTTTCAAGAAGATGTGTAGCGAAGGAATGTCTAAAGGTGTGTGGAGAAATTATTTTCTCTAAATTTATTTTTATTGCCAGCTGTTTAATTATAGTAAAAATCATGGCTCTAGTTAACTGCTTTCCTCGTCGGTTTAAAAATAACGTGTCTTTAAACTCATTTTGAATGTTCTGGTGATTTCTTATTTCTTTCCTATAAATATTAATATATTTTTGTGTAGCATCTATAATAGGCACAAATCGCTGCTTATCGCCTTTACCTGTAACTTTTATAAAACCTTCTTCGAAAAATAAATCAGAAATTTTAAGATGCGTTAATTCACTTACACGCAAACCACAACCATAAAGCAACTCTAAAATAGCACGATTACGTTCACCTTGCGGTTTACTTAAATCTATAGCTTTAATAAGTTGGTTAATTTCGTTTTCGCTTAAAGTATCTGGAAGTTTTCTACCAATTTTAGGAGAATCTATAGTATCTAACGGATTAGTTTCCCGGTAACTTTCGAAAACTAAATAGTTAAAAAAACCTTTTAAACCAGAAATTAATCTTGATTGTGAGCGTGGATTAACCGTTTTAGCAATTGTATAAATAAATTGCTGAATGGTTTCTTTAGTTATGGCAACTGGAGTAGCAGTAATGTTATTCTCATAAAGATAATTAATCAGTTTTTTTATATCAAAACTGTAATTGCTTATCGAGTTTTTAGACAAGCCACGTTCTATTTTTAAGTAGAGCTGATAATCCTTAAGAGCATTTTTCCATTTCATATTATCAAAAATAAAAAAAGCCACTTCAATATTAAAGTGGCTTTTAAAATTATTTTTATTTAATATTATAAACCAGGATATTTATCTGTAATAATATCTACTCCATCAATTATCCACCATATACCAATACCACCTAATGTTAGTATAAAAAGAATGTTCCATCCAATTGGACTTCCTAAATACCATCTGTGTGCTGCAAAGCCTCCTAAAAACACCCATAGAAGTATTGCTGTAGATTTGTCCTTGCTCTTCAGTACGGCTGGTGAGGTCATTATAACTTCAGCAAAATCGGGGTCTACAGATACAGTGCTTTCAACTGTTTTTGCAACTCTTTTTACAGGAAAAGATGCGCTAGCGGTAGCCATTGCCATTAAAAAGACTACAAATGAGAGTAATAGTTTAGTTTTCATATTAATTTGGTTTAAGTTTGTTTATCAAATATAATTTTTTTTTACGACTATGAAATGTTTAGTTACTATAATTTTGGTATTGTTATCACTAAGCCCAACACTTTGTATCGCGCAGCAAAATTTTGAGTATGTTGGTTTTATAAAACTTAATGATTCCTCTTTAATTAGTCTTAGTTTAAATTTAGAAGAACATAAAGGCAAAATTAAAGGTTTTACACATACTGATGTTGGAGGAGAACATGAAACTAAAACGAGCATTGTTGGAACATACAACCACGACAAAAAAATATTAAAATTTCAAGAGGTCGAAACAATTTACACTAAATCTTATGTTTCTGAGAATGATTTTTGCTATATCAATTTTACTTCTAAATCTTATAAACTTGGAAAAACTTCTAAACTCAAAGGTACTTTTAAAGGATTGTTTTCAGATAAAACAGTATGCATAAATGGTGAAATTTCGCTTTCAACAAAGGAAAAACAATTAAAAAAAATTGAGAAAGTTCAAAAATTTATAAAAAAAACAAAGCGTATAAGTGATAATGAAAAAGAAAATATAGATCTAATTAAAATAATGGACACAGTACAAATGAATGTTCTAAAACAAAAACAGGTCATGAGCGTATTTGCTAAAAATAAAGACATCAGAATTGAAATTTACGATGGTGGACAAATTGATGGCGATAAAATTACCTTAACCTATAATAACAAAACTATTTTAAGAAATTTCGAAACTAAAAAGGAAAGAAAAATTATTCCAATAATTTTATCTAATAAAAAGAACATTTTTATTTTAACAGCAGATAATGTTGGAAGCATGTCTAGTAATACTGCTGTAATCGAAATTTTTGTTGATGGTTCTAAAATTAGGGCATTAACTAATTTGAAAGCTAGTGAAAGTACGCAGATTGATTTTTATTTGAAATAATAAAATATCTAACTTAGGGTTTGAGCTTCGTTTTTTTATCCTCGAACTTTTGTACTTTTACACTATGAAAAAAATAATAATTATTAATGGTCCAAATCTTAATCTTTTAGGAAAAAGAGAGCCTAACGTTTACGGTAATTTATCATTTACGGAGTTTTTTGATACTGTTAAAGAGAAATATCCTAAAGTTAATCTTGAGCACTTTCAATCTAATATAGAAGGAGAAATTATAAATAAATTACAAGAATGTGGTTTTACTTACGATGGTATTATTTTAAACGCCGCTGCTTATACGCATACTTCTGTTGGAATTGGTGATGCAGTAAAAGCAATAGAAACTCCTGTTGTAGAAGTACACATTTCTAATACTTTTAATCGTGAAGAATTTAGACACCAATCTTTTATATCGCCAAATGCTAAAGGTGTTATTTTAGGTTTTGGATTGCAAAGCTATGAATTGGCTATACAAAGTTTTATAAATTAATTAAAGGTTGAAGCATATAGTATTGCTCTAATACTTTTTTGTGTTCTGTAAATTCTTTACCATTATTGGCTGTAATTGTTTTGATGTAAGGAATCCACTCTTCGAGCGTCTCATTTATTTGTTGAATTTAAGAAATATTATTTTACAGCAATTATGCTAATCTCCACATTAACAAATTTTGGTAAGTTTGCAACTTCCACGGTTTCTCTAGCTGGAGCAGTAGCTTCATTAAAATAATTAGCGTAAACTGTATTTATTGCTCCAAAGTTATTTATATCACTAATAAATATAGAGGATTTAATTACGTTTTCAAAAGTCATGCCTGCAGCTTCTAAAACAGCTTTCATGTTTTCCATAACTTGTTTTGTTTCGGTTGAAATGTCATCTAAAACTAATTCACCAGTTTCCGGATGTAAAGCAATTTGTCCAGATGTGTATAATGTGTTTCCGCTTAAAACTGCTTGACTGTATGGTCCAATAGGAGTTGGAGCGTGCTTTGTAGTTATTATTTTTTTCATTTAAAAGATTGTTTTTATTTCAGCGAAAGCGAAAATGTATTAATTTTTGGTTTATATAAATTATAAAGATCTTAAAATTTAAACAAAATATTACGTTATAATCTCTGGTCTGGTTGAAGGCGTTTTTCGTATTTTAAATCTTTTAAAATACTAGACTTAATACCAATAAAGAAATTCCAAGAACTTCTAGGACTAAAAGGTATCCAGCTAAAATTCATACGCCAACTAAGTAAATCTCTTGCAAAACGGAGTTGTGTGTAAGAGAAACCTTGATTTTTAAAATCGTAACCAGAAGATGCTCCAATACTCCATTTAGGCGAAATTTCGATATCTCCAGAAAACATTAATGAATGAGAAGAAATTTCATTTTGACGTATGGAATTAGAGTAATTTACGGCGTAAGCTAAACGTAAATTCCAAGGTACAGAATAATTATAAAGATCACCCATTTGCTCTTCGTTTTCATCTTCATCGTCGTAACGTTGGTCTGCAAAATCTTGTGAGCGACCAAATAAATCATCATCACGACCGCCACTATCTAGCGTTTCGTTTCTACTACGTTCACTTGTATTGGATTTTTTTTCGTTGCCTTTACTATTTAAAGTATAACCTAAAGTAAAATTAGCACTGGTTAAACGAAATAAGCTTCCACCATTATTAATATTAAATTGGTCTACCTTTTTATTGTTGTTATCTAATGCATAAGGATCTAGTGTGGCTCCAAAGTTTACATTCATTTTATTATCAAATAGTTGTGTACCACCACTCATTCTAACAGGGCTAAAGCGTAAAGAATCGCCAGCAAGGTTATAAGACGTTGAAAAGTTTAAATTATTTAATAATATAATTTTTTTAGCTTCGGTTTTAGTACTGTCCTTGTCTCTAACTTTGGCTTCTAAATTATTGCTAAGCGACATGCCTATTGCGCTAGAATAGTTTTGATTAGGCGCACCAAAGAGGCTGCCTTCAAAACGAGAAAATTGATCTTCGCGGATGGATTGTCCGTTTATATCTGTTACTTCGTAAGATTCGTAATATCTATCGAAAGCAGGATTTATATTATAATTAACACTTGGTCGCATAACGTGTCTTATGGCTTTTATTTTTTTGTTTTCTCCTTCATCTTCAAGATTAAATTGACCATAAACAGTTGTCCCTAAACTAGTACCAAAGTTATAAGTTCTATAAGCGTCAAAACCTATAATATCTTCTGTAACAGCTTCTCCGTTTTCGTTATCATAAAAACGATTAATTGTGTTTAAAGTCCATGTTTCATCAAAATTTGCACTAGCACTAATACTAAAATAATTAAAAACTTTAAAGTTCGTGGTTATAGGGATGGAATGCTTCATTCCTATTCTTGCATCATCAAACATTTCGCTTTTAAAAAAGAGAGAATCTGTAGTTTGTATTCTATTTTCACCTCTAAGATTGTATTGTAAATTTATATTTTGAATAATACCTTTTTTAGAGCCTACTTTAGGGGCAAAAGGAAAAACACGACTAACGCTAGCTTGTAAGGTTGGTAGTGTTAAATTAATTTGTTCTGTTTGTGTGTTTTGAGAATGTGTTGCAGTTAAACTCATATTAACTTGTGGTTCGCCTTCGAATGTTTTAGAATAAGAAATGGAAGATGCTAAGGTGTTATTTAAAAAACTAGCGGTATTAACTTGATTTTGTGACTGTCTAAAATAGTTACTACTACCTAAGTTTACAGAAGCAGAAAATCGAGAACTTGGATTAGACTTAGTATCTTGAGTGTGAGACCAACGTAAATTATAGACTGTAGTTTTAGAATAATCTGGAAAACCTCGTTCGCTATTTATTAGATTCTCGTATCTAAAACCTAATCTACCATTAAACTTATAGCGCTTTTTGTAATTATTCTCTAAACGTAAGCCATAGCTGCCATTGGTAAAATAATCTCCTAAAACCGCTAAATCTACATAGTCGCTTATTGCAAAATAATAACCGCCATTTTGTAAAAAATAACCTCTATCGTTTTGCTCTCCAAAACTCGGAAAGATAACTCCAGAGGTTTGTTTCTTAGTTAACGGAAAAAAAGCAAAAGGTACAACTATTGGAGTAGGAACATTATATATAAACATTTGGGCAGAACTTGCTACTATTTTTTTGTTAGGTACAAATTTAGCCTTATCAATCATAAAATAATATTCGGGATCGTCTTCGTCTTCTGCGGTTGTAATTCTCATTTTATTTAAAAAATAAACAGAATCATTTTCTTTTTTAGACCGCTCAGATCTAATTTTCATACCTTGCTGTTCGGTATTAGAATTAAAAATTATCGCTTTTTTATTTTTAAAATTAAAAATCATAGAATCTGGTTCTATAATATTTTCACCTTGCTTAAAAACTGGCCTTTGTGTGTACTCGCCTAAGGTGTCTTTTATTCTTCCTGCATATATTAAGTTTTTTTTGTAGTCTATAATTATTGAGCCAGCAGTAATTTGTAAATCGGTGTAATTTACTTTAGCTTCATTATATAAATACATTTTCTGTTCTTTTTTATCAAAAGCGGTATAATCTTGTGCTGAGTAAGTTACAGTGGCTTTTAAAAGTGCAGATTTGGGTTTTATAGAGTCTTTTTTTGTCGAGTCTGCTTCAATTACATTTATGAGTTTTTTAGCTGGAACTACAACAGAATCTTTAATTATAGGAGTTGGTTCAACAGTTTTGGCCTCTTTTTCTTTAGGAATTACTATACGTTTATATTCACCATCTACTTGGGCAAAGCTAAAAGTGTTGATAAACACTGTAAAACTTAGGGCAATAAGTATATGAATTCTATTTGTACGCAACGCTTTTGTATGTATTTTTGCTAAAGTATGGCTCGATATTTGAATTCACAATATTACATATATTTTTTATGAATAATTTATCATATTAATATAAATAAAAAATCTATACTAAACACCTTTAAAACTGGTTATAAAACTATGCAAACGAGACTAAAATCACTTTTCGTATTAACTATAATAATATTAGCAGTTTCGATATCTGTTACTGCACAAACAGATTCTAATAAATTTATTGTGGTTCTAGACGCTGGACATGGTGGCAAAGATCCAGGAAAACCATCTAAAGCAGGATATAAAGAAAAAAATATTGCCTTAAAAGTTGTCTTAGAAGTTGGAAAAATATTAGAAAAATATAAAGACATTAAAGTTGTTTATACTAGAAAAACAGACGTTTTTATAGATTTATTTAAACGTGGCGAAATTGCAAACAAGGCCAATGCAGATTTGTTTGTATCTGTACATTGCAACGCTCACACTTCTCAGGCTTATGGGTCTGAAACTTATGTACTAGGAGTACATAGAAACAAAACAAATTTTGATGTTGCGAAAGCAGAGAATGCTTCTATTTTTTATGAAGATGATTACGAAAAAAACTACGATGGCTTCGACCCAAACTCTCCTGAGTCCTTTATAGGTCTTACCCTAATGCAAGAAGCATATTTAGACCAAAGCATTGCATTGGCAAGCTTAATTCAAAAAAACTTTACCAATAAATTAAAAAGGAAAAACAGAGGTGTTAAACAAGCTGGTTTTATTGTTTTACATCAAACGGTTATGCCAAGCGTACTTGTTGAAACAGGTTTTATTACTAATACTACTGAAGGAAAATATTTAAATTCTAAAAAAGGTCAAGTTGAATTATCTAAAGCTATGGCCAATGCTATTATTTCATATAAAAAAAGTGTTGAGCAAAATTTTGTAAAAACAAAATACATAATCGAAGATGAAACCGTTGTACCATCTGATAAAAGAATAATACCTAATACTGTTTTTAAGGTTCAAATTGCTGCATCATCAAAAAAACTAGAACCAAAACATTATAATTTTAATGGGTTAAGCGATATTTCTAGAGATAAAGAAGGAAAGTTGTATAAGTACTTTTATGGTTACACATCAGACATTAATAAAGTAAAAGAAATGCAAAAAAAAGCTAAGAAAAAAGGATTTAAAAGCGCATTTATTGTAGCTTATAGAGATGGAGAACGCTTAAGTTTGCAGAAAGCTTTAAATAGTGCCTCTAATTAGAGTTATTAAAGTATTTTTATTTTATTTTTGTTACCAAATCTAACACTTCCATTGTGAAAATATCCAGAGAAATTAAAACAGCTATATTAGCAATTGCAGGAATCGTATTATTTATATTCGGTTTTAGTTACTTAAAAGGTAATAACCTTTTGGACGACTCTATAATTGTATATGCCAAATATAATAATGTAGAAGGCTTAAAGCCATCTACACCTGTAACTATTAATGGCTACGCAATAGGTAAAGTTTTAGATATATATTTTGAAGATGAAAGCTCAGGCGTTTTAATTGTAGAAATGGATGTAGACACACGCTTTAAATTTTCTAAGAATAGTAAAGCCGAATTATTTCAAAACGGTTTTATTGGAGGTAAAGCAGTACAAATTATTCCTGCTTACGACAATGGACCAGATGCTGTTACTGGTGACTACTTAAAGAGTAGCGTAAAAGAAGGCGTGATGGAATTGGTAAATGAGAGATTAACACCTTTACAAGAAAAAATAGAAAGAGTTATGAACCATACAGATACATTGCTAATTGGTTTTAATAGCGCATTCGACGCTAAAGCACAAGCAGATATAAAAAATAGTATTTCTGGTTTAAATTTAACAGTAGCTAGCTTTAATGCCACAGCAAAATCTTTAAATAGCTTAATAGACACGAATAAGTCTAAATTAGATAATACCATTTCTAATTTTGAAAAAACGTCTGGAAATTTATCTACTATGACAGATAAAATGGCACAAGTAGATATTGCTAAAACCGTTCAAGATTTACAAGCAACCATTAAAAAATTCGACAATCTTATCGCAAGTGTAGAAAATGGAGAAGGTTCAATAGGTAAACTTTTAAAAGACAATCAACTCTATAAAAACCTTTCTGGAGCATCAAACCAAATGGAAGAGTTACTTCAGGACATGAAACTTAATCCAAAACGTTATGTACACTTTTCAATATTTGGAAAAAAACCAAAACGTTACGATGCAGAAGGAAATGAAATTGAAGATCCAAAAAACTAAAAATTACCAACAATTAGCATGAAATACTTACCAAACATTCTATTTGCTATCATTCTAATTGTAGGCATTGGTTACTTTGCAAGAAATGTAAAAAAGTTATTTCGTAATATTAAATTAGGAAAAGCTCAAGACATTAACGATAATAAACCACAACGCTGGAAAAACATGGCTATGATTGCTTTAGGGCAAAGTAAAATGGTAAAACGCCCTGTCTCTGGTTTTTTTCATATTATAGTATATGTTGGTTTTGTTATTATAAACTTAGAAGTACTTGAAATAATTATAGATGGTCTTTTTGGAACCCACAGAATAGGTTTAAGTATTTTACCAGAATCTATCTACGGCTTTCTAATTGGAACTTTTGAGGTTTTGGCAGCTTTTGTATTTGTTGCAGTTGTTATATTCTGGATTAGAAGAAACGTAATAAAACTAAAACGTTTTATGAGTGCAGAAATGACGGGCTGGCCAAAAAACGATGGTAATATTATTCTCTATTTCGAAATGGTGCTAATGGCATTATTCCTAATAATGAATGCTACAGATACTTCCTTTCAAGCCTTAGATTCAGGAAATGTAATTAGTCAATTTATGGCTCCATTATTTGGTGATAACACAAAAACGCTTCATAATATAGAAAGAAGTGCTTGGTGGCTTCATATTATTGGTATTTTAATATTCTTAAACTACCTGTATTTTTCAAAACATTTACACATCCTATTAGCGTTTCCTAATACTTATTACGGTAAACTAACGCCACAAGGTCAATTTCCAAATAACGCAGCCGTAACTAAAGAAGTTCAATTAATGATGGATCCAGACGCAGATCCTTACGCAGTACCAGCAGAAACAGAAAACAATGAACCTCCAGCTAAATTTGGAGCAAGCGACGTACAAGATCTAAGTTGGTTAAACCTACTTAACGCCTATTCTTGTACAGAATGTGGACGTTGTACAAGCGAATGCCCAGCAAACCTTACAGGTAAAAAATTATCGCCTCGTAAAATAATGATGGACACCAGAGACCGTCTGGAAGAAGTAAGTAAAAATATAGATGCAAATAATGGCACATTTATAGACGATGGTAAACAGCTATTAAATGATTATATCACAAAAGAAGAACTCTGGGCTTGTACCAGCTGTAATGCTTGTGTAGAAGCTTGCCCTATAAGTATAGACCCATTAAATATTATTATGGAAATGCGTAGTTATCTTGTTATGGAAGAAAGCGCAGCACCAATGGAACTTAATAATATGATGACAAATATAGAAAACAATGGAGCACCCTGGCCATACAACCAAATGGATAGATTAAACTGGAAAGACGAGTAAATTAATTAGCATACCTAACAAAACTTTAGAAAAGTTAGGCGTTCCCTAAAGGTCAGGTTTTTCCGTTAAATCTTTTTTAAGAAATATAAAAGTATACTGCATCAATCCTTAACGCAGAAATTCTTGATAATGATAGTTTTTAATTAATAAATTTAGTAATACTAACTAATTAACAAAAAACAAGTAAATACAAATGAAACAAACATATAAATACATATTAATATTCGTGCTATTTATAAGTTGTACACTAGTTTCTGCTCAAGATTATAGAATAGATTCATTACAGATAAAAGCATATACAGAAATTGAGTATAAAGCAGGAGAACCAACGAACATTAAATTAAAAAAAGTGTTTTGCGATTACTGTACAAAAAATCAATTAAATTTATTAGGAGAAGATGCTATTAGGCGCGCCGATGGCGAAAAATACGATACTAAAAATAAATTAAAAAACGGTAAAAAGAAACTAGCTATTTATATAAGAATAGCAAAAATAGATTTTGCAGCAATTAAATAAAACCAGAAATAACTCAATATTTATACAATGGGCGAACAACTAATAGTGCCAACAATGGCAGAGTTAATGGCAGAAGGTAAAGTACCAGATATCTTGTTTTGGGTTGGTAGTGCTGGAAGTTACGATGACAGAGCAAAAAAAATAACAAAAGCGTTTATTAAAATATTAAATAAAGCCAACGTAAATTTTGCAGTATTAGGCACCGAAGAAAGCGCAACAGGAGATTTAGCCAAAAGAGCAGGAAACGAATTCTTGTTTCAAATGCAAGCTGTAATAAATATAGAAGTTCTAAACTCCTACAACATAAAACGCATAGTAACTTGCGATCCGCATTCTTTTAACTGCATTAAAAACGAATATCCTGGATTAGGAGGAACATACGATGTTTTTCACCATACCCAATTTATAAAAGAATTAATATCTTCAGGAAAACTAGAAATTAAAAATAGTGATTTTAGTAATAAACGCATAACCTTTCACGATCCATGTTATTTGGGTCGTGCAAATTCAGAATACCAAGCACCAAGAGACGTTTTAAAAACGTTAAACGCTACTTTATTAGAAATGAAACGCAGTAAATCTACAGCTTTATGCTGTGGAGCAGGAGGCGCACAAATGTTTAAAGAACCAGAAAAAGGTGATAAAGAAGTTAACGAACTTCGAACAGAAGATGCTTTAAAAGTAAAACCAGATATTATTGCAACCGGTTGTCCATATTGTATGACTATGATGAGTGATGGTGTAAAAGTTAAAGACAAGGAAAGCGAGATTAAAGTTATGGATGTTGCAGAGTTAATTGCAAGTTCTCAAAATTTGTAATTAAAAAAAGTTTGTTATTCTGCACTTTATGCAAAATTAAAATAGATAAAAAATACAATGCTAGTAGATTTTAACACATTACCAGAACACTCCAAACTTTGGATATATCAAGCTAATCGATCTTTTTCTAAAACCGAATTAGAAGAAATAGAAGAAAAATTAAAATTTTTTATTACAAATTGGACAGCACACGGAAGCGATTTAAACGCAGGTTTCGATATAAGGTATAAACGTTTTATTATTTTAGCAATCAATCAAGATTCTCAAGCTGCAACTGGTTGTAGTATTGATGCTTCTGTACATTTCATTCAACAATTAGAAAAAGATTACCATGTCGATTTAATGGATAAAATGAATGTGTCTTACAAACAAGGAAATTTTGTAGCCCATAAAACACTAACAGATTTTAGAACAATGGCAAAACAAAAAGCGGTATCTAAAAACACCATTGTATTTAATAATTTAGTTACCAATATTGCGGAGTTAAACGAAAATTGGGAAGTGCCTGCCAGCGATAGTTGGCATAATAGATTTTTAAGCTAAATCCCCTCTTAATACTATCCATGAAAAACGAAATCTTTTTATTAAATATTTCTGGTCAAGATAAACCAGGTTTAACGGCTAGTCTAACAGCTGTTTTAGCAAAATCTGGTGCAAAAATATTAGATATTGGTCAAGCAAATATTCACGATACATTATCTTTAGGTATATTATTTAAAATAGAGTCTGGAAACAAGTCTGCGCCTGTTTTAAAAGATTTATTATTTAAAGCTTACGAGCTTGATATTCAAGCTAAATTTACACCAATTACATTAAAAAATTACGAAAACTGGGTAACACTACAAGGTAAAGATCGTTATATCATTACTATTTTAGGAGAACGATTATCTGCAAAACAGATTTCGAAAGTTACTCAGGTTATTTCAGATAAAAACTTAAATATAGATGCCATAAAAAGATTAACTGGAAGAACATCTTTAATTAAAGAGGATGATTATCCAAGAGCCTCAATAGAATTATCAATTCGTGGAAAAATTGAAAACAAATCCGAATTAACAGAAAAATTCTTAGAAATCTCAAAAGACTTAGATGTAGATATTTCTTTTCAAGAAGATAATATTTACAGTCGTAATAGACGTTTAGTGTGTTTTGATATGGATTCTACATTAATTCAAACCGAAGTTATAGACGAGCTTGCAGAATTGGCAGGCGTTGGAGCAGAAGTTAGAGCAATTACAGAATCTGCAATGCAAGGCAACATCGATTTTAATGAGAGTTTTAAAAAACGTATGAAACTTTTAAAAGGTTTAAAAGAAGAAGTACTTGAAAATGTTGCTATTAATTTACCAATAACAAAGGGTGCAAGAAGACTTATAGATGCTTTAAAAAGTTACGGATTTAAAACGGCCATTTTATCTGGTGGTTTTACTTATTTTGGTAAATACCTTCAAAAGGAATTAGGCATTGATTATGTTTATGCTAATCAATTTGAAATAAAAGATGGAGCATTAACTGGTAACTATCTTGGTGAGATTGTAGATGGTAATAAAAAAGCCGAATATCTTAAAGAAATAGCAGAAAAAGAAGGTTTTCATATAAGCCAAACCATTGCTGTTGGTGATGGAGCTAACGATTTAGCAATGCTAAATATCGCAGGTTTAGGTATTGCATTTCATGCGAAACCAAAGGTAAAAGATAATGCACAAAGCTCTATTTCGAGTATTGGATTAGATGGTGTTTTGTACTTACTAGGCTATCATGACAAGCATATTGATTTGTTAGAATAAACAACCTAAATTCTTGTAAGTCTATAATTTTATTCATATTTCTATCTTATTACTTTATCTTGCTAATTTTACACAAAATCGTTGCATGATATTTTTAATGATTAGTTAATATTTGTTACGATTTATAGTTTTTTAAAAATGAAATAGCTAATTAAATTCTTTGCATTTTTCTTAATTATACCATAATGTATACAAATACAATTTTTTTGATGTAATTATTGAACCTTTGGCTAAAGTAATATTTTAAAGTGCTATTTAAGCTAACGAATCTCTTTTTTAAATTTACCAAACAGATTATAACTTTACAAAACAAAATAACTTGCAATTAGGATTGCCTTCTACTATCAACTCAAAATTTGAATTAACTTCTTTTCCAATTCTTACTTACGCTTTAGACTTGAAAAGAGAAGAACGTTTAAAAAATTGAATCTGGTAAAACGTAGATAGTTTACAACTTGTTTAAAATTTATTTAATTCCTTATTTATTGAAGTTGTTTTTGTAAATAATAATATTTTATTTCTAAATATTATAGTTTTATACATTTTTTAAAAAACGCAAGGTCGTCTTTATGATATAAAATAGTAAATTCATTTGTTTCTATTTTCGTATAATCTATTTTGATTTTAGTATTAATATTAAGAGAATCATAGATTTATAATTTAATTGAAATCTCTAAATTTTTAATTGGATGAGTTATTTATAATTTCACCTTATTAGTGTCAGTTGTAAATTGAAAAATTGTTTACAAAGTCTTTCATAAATCTATTATAAAATCTTTAATAAGAGTTCGAAAAATAATAACTTGGCATAGTTTTTAATGCTAATACTATAATAAGCCCAATTATTAAAATTATATGCGAAAATTATTTTTATTGCTTACTTTATTCCTTATAACATTTACTATATATGCTCAAGAAACAAATAATCCATTGTTGGCAAAAGATGCAGTTGGACAAACAAAATGGGTGGATAGCGTTTATAATTCTCTTTCTTTAAACGAGAAAATTGCACAATTATATATGGTTCAAGTTTTTTCTAACCAAACAGAAGCAGAAAAAGCTAAAGTTCTCGATTTAATAAAGAATAATAAAATTGGTGGCATTATTTACTCAAAAGGCGGACCACATCGTCAAGCCAATCTCAATAACGAATTACAAGCTGCCTCAAAAACACCTATGCTTATTGGTATGGATGCCGAATGGGGATTAAGTATGCGTTTAGATTCTACATATTCTTTTCCTTGGAATATGACACTTGGTGCAATAAAAGACAATAATTTAATCGAGCAAACAGGAAGGCAATTAGGTGAGCATTGTAAGCGATTAGGTGTTCATTTTAATTTTGCACCTGTTGTAGATATTAACACAAACCCTAACAACCCAATTATTGGAAATCGCTCTTTTGGAGAAGATAGAGATAACGTAACCAAAAAAGCAGCTGCTTTTATGAAAGGGATGCAAAGTGAAGGCGTTTTAGCTAACGCTAAGCATTTTCCAGGTCATGGTGATACCGAAACAGATTCGCATTTAACCTTACCAACTGTTGCTTTTGATGCTAAACGTATAGATTCTGTAGAGTTATATCCCTATAAAACTTTAATAAAAAAAGGACTCTCGAGTGTTATGGTTGCACATTTAAACATACCAAGCTTAGAGCCAAGAGTAGGTTATCCTTCATCTATTTCAGAAAATATTGTCACTAATATTTTAAAAGAAAAACTAGGTTTTAAAGGTCTAATTTTTACTGATGCATTAACCATGAAAGGAGCAGCAGATTATAAATTTGAAGGCTTAGATACTATAACAGAAGGCACTACAGATACAGAAGGAAATATAGATTTAGCAGCATTTCTTGCTGGTAATGATATTATGTTAATGTCCGAAAACCCAGATGCTGGTATTGCAAAATTAGAAAAAGCGTACAATAAAGGAATATTTACAGAAGAGCGTTTAGCACATTCTGTTAAAAAATTATTACAAGCAAAATACAAAGTGGGTTTAAATAATTATAAGCCTATTTCAACATTTAATTTAAGCTACGATTTAAATCGTTTATACGACGATATTTTATACGAAAAATTAATGGAGCAAGCTGTAACGGTAGCTCGAGATTCATCAAATCTATTACCATTACGTCATTTAGAAACTAAAAAAATTGCCTACGTTGCGTTGGGAGACGATAGTGGTAAACCGTTTTTAAATACTCTTAAAAAATATGCTCAAGTTCATGAAGTGAAAGCAGATAAGTTAAGCGATTTAATAGTTAAACTTCAAAATTATAATACAGTTATTGTAGGTTTTCATAAGTCTAACAATAATCCCTGGAAATCCTATAAATTTAAGGATAAGGAATTAACGTGGTTATATGAGATTGCAAGAACAAATACTGTAATTCTAGATGTTTTTGCAAAACCATATGCTTTACTAGATTTACAAACTGTAACCAATATTGAAAGCGTAGTTGTTAGTTACCAAAATAGTAAAATAGCGCAAGAAACATCTGCCGAGATTATTTTTGGAGCTTTAGCCGCAAAAGGCACACTACCTGTATCTGCTGGACCAGAATTTAAAGTTGGTAGTGGTGTGCAAACTAATTCCTTAAAACGTTTGGGTTATAGTATACCAGAGCGCGTTGGTTTAAGTTCTTATGGTTTAAAAAAAATAGACTCTATAGCCAACCATGCTGTAAATGCAGGAATGACACCAGGTATTCAACTTATAGTTGCTAGAAAAGGGAAGGTGGTTTATAATAAAAATTTTGGTAAGCATACCTATAGTAAAAAAGCACAAGAAGTAAGAGGAGATGATCTTTACGATACAGCCTCATTAACAAAAATTATTGCAACCTTACCATTATTAATGGAGCTTGAAGAACAAGGTATTATGTCGTTAGACACAAAAATTTCAGACGTACTTCCTTATTATAACAAAACTAATAAAACAAATATTACGTTTAAGAAAATGTTGTCGCATTACGCGCGATTGAAGCCTTGGATTCCATTTTATTATAAAACTTTAGATTCGGTTACTAAGCAGCCTTCAACTAAATATTATCGTAAAACACCAACAGGAAAATTTAGTATTAAAATTGCGAATAACCTTTACATGCGTGAGGACTACCAAGATTCTATCCCAAAGATAATTAAAGAAACCGATTTATTATCGCGTTTGCGTTATCGTTATAGTGATTTACCGTATTATTTTTTGAAACAATATATTGAAGATTACTATAAAAAACCTTTAAACGAATTGGCTCAAGATCATTTTTATAATTCATTAGGTGCAAATAATACCATTTATAATCCATACAAAACAATTAGCAATACACGAATAATACCAACCGAAGAAGACGATTATTATCGATTTCAAAAAGTACAAGGTTATGTACATGATATGGGAGCGGCAATGCAAGGAGGTATTGGTGGACATGCAGGCGTTTTTAGTAATGCAAACGATATTGCTAAAATTATGCAAATGTATATACAAAGAGGCTATTATGGTGGTGTTAGGTATTTAAAACCAGAAACTATAGATAAGTTTAATACTTGCTATTTTTGTAAAAATAAGGTGAGAAGAGGTGTTGGTTTCGATAAACCACAGCTTGGTAAATCTGGACCAACTTGTGGTTGTGTATCGGCGTCGAGTTTTGGTCATTCTGGTTTTACAGGAACTTACACTTGGGCAGATCCTGAGGAGGAATTAGTGTATGTTTTTTTGGCAAATAGAACGTATCCTTCTTCAAAAGGAAAAAACTTATTATTACGTGCAGATATTAGAACCAATATTCAAACAGTTATTTATGATGCTATTATAAGATAATTAAAAAAATTATAGTTTATAGAGTTAAAAATTTAATTTAAATTGTAAGTAAATCTCATTTTAACTACTATTATAATAGTTTAAAGTTCAATTTAAAATTTACCTGCTTTTACAGGCATAAAATATGAAAATAGGTATTGTTTGTTATCCAACGTTTGGAGGAAGTGGAGTAGTAGCTACAGAGTTAGGTTTAGAATTATCTAAACGAGGACATACAATTCATTTTATAACTTATAATCAACCAGTGCGTTTAGATCTTTTGGGTAGTAATATTCACTACCATGAGGTTAATGTTCCAGAGTATCCATTATTTCATTATCAGCCATACGAGTTAGCTCTATCAAGTAAATTAGTAGATATGGTTAAGCTTCATAAAATTGAAATTCTTCATGTCCATTATGCCATCCCTCATGCTTACGCAGCCTATATGGCTCAAAAAATGTTGAGAGAAGAAGATATTTATGTTCCAATTGTTACAACATTGCATGGAACAGATATTACTTTAGTTGGTAACCATCCATTTTATAAACCTGCAGTAACATTTAGTATTAATAAATCTGATGCAGTTACAGCGGTATCGAAAAGTTTAAAAGAAGACACCTTACGATTATTCGATATAAAACAGGATATAAATGTAGTAACAAATTTTATAGATTTAAAGAAGTTTAAGCACGATTATACAGATTGCCAACGTGCTAATATGGCACTTGATAACGAAAAAATAATAACACATATTAGTAATTTTAGAGAAGTAAAACGCATTCCAGATATTATTAATATTTTTTATAAAATTCAAAAAGAAATTCCTGCTAAATTAATGATGGTAGGTGAAGGTCCAGAACGTGAACCTGCCGAAAAATTGTGTAGAAAACTAGGCATTAGTGACAAAGTTGTTTTCTTTGGGAACAGTAATGAAATAGATAAAATTTTGTGTTTTAGTGATTTATTTTTACTTCCAAGTGAAACAGAAAGTTTTGGCTTGTCTGCTTTAGAAGCTATGGCATCTGGCGTTCCTGTAATTTCTAGTAATACTGGTGGAATTCCAGAAGTAAACCAAGAAGGGTTCTCTGGTTTTTTAAGTAACTATGGAGCAATTAATGAAATGAGTAAAAATGCAATTAAACTTTTAAAAGATGAAGCGCTCTTAGCTAAATTTAAAATTAATGCAAAGACACAAGCTAAAAAGTTCGATATACATAATATTGTACCGCAATATGAAGCCATTTATGAAAAAACATTAAAAACATGTTTGTTTACACAGAAGTTATAGTATTATTTGTATTTAGACGCTCTTGTTGGTCTTTTAGCATTTATAAATAAGCTTATATTTTTCGCCATATTCTGGGTCACTACCATAACATAAATCTACTAATTGAAATTTTGAAATTGAATAGATTTGTAAGTTCAATTAATAAAATCAATTAAGATAAATTTAAAATTGTTTTCTTTTAAAGTAGTAAAATATTAACACAACTATTAGAATTGCTACATAATATATAAATGCTTGTTACAATCCAATCTGTCCATAAGGCCAAAAATGTAATAAAAAAAACCATTTTAATTAATATTAAAATGGTTTTTAAAAGTAAAAAATTTGTTTATTTAAAATTGATATCTTAATCCTAAAGCGACATCAAAACCCAAATCGTCTCGAAAATTTCCAAATCCCAATTCTGGTCTAAAGTCTAAAGATACTAATAATGGAATATCAAAATTATATTCAATACCAATATTTCCAGCCGCAAATAAAAATGTTTCGCTTTCATCTTTAAATTGGAAAGGTAAATTGTAACTGTAATTTCCAACACCACCACCAACTCCAGCATACCAATTAAAACCTCCATCTAACAACCAAACCCATTGGTATAAGCCTGCTAATTTAAAACCATTATAGTTTTTTCCAGATCGTATACCAAGATCAATTTCCAAACGATTATTATCAGATAAAGCACGCTGGTAAGTTACCTCAGCACCAAAGCCATCGTTGTCACCTATTCTTAATCCAATAGCGTTTTCAGATATTTCCTGTCCAAATGCAACATAGCCAAATCCTAGAATAGATAATGCTAGTAAAAAAATTTTTTTCATTTCATTTTGTTTTAACATTACAAATTTACAATTTAAATTTACTTAGGCAAAAAGTTTAACGCCAGTATTTAGTTAATAATTGTTTAGATGTTTTAAATTTGAAATTGGAATGATTGAAAAAAACAATAACTTAGCACTAAACGTTTTAGAGAAAAGCCTCGAAGGTGAGTTGCATTATAGCGATTTAATAAAACGTCTTTATGCTACAGATGCCTCAGTTTACAGAATGTTACCTTTAGCAGTCGCTTTTCCAAAGTCTAACAGCGACATAAAAAAACTAATTGTTTTTGCTACTAAAAATAAAACATCTTTAATTCCAAGAACCGCAGGAACATCTTTAGCAGGACAATGTGTTGGAAACGGTATTGTGGTTGATGTTTCTAAATACTTTACTAAGATTTTAAATATAGATAAAACCACACAAACCGTAACTGTACAACCTGGAGTTGTAAGAGACAAACTTAATAATTATTTAAAACCTTTTGGTTTATTTTTTGGACCAAACACATCGACCTCTAATCGTTGTATGATTGGTGGTATGGTTGGTAATAATTCTTCTGGAACAACATCAATTCAATATGGAACAACGCGCGATAAAGTTTTAGAACTCAAAACAATTTTAAGTGATGGAAGTGAAGCTATATTTAATGCGTTAACCCGAGAAGCACTTCAAAATAAAAGAAAATTAAACACATTAGAAGGTAGTATTTATAGATTTATTTTGGATGAGTTGTCCCATAAAGATACCAAAGAAGACATACAAAAAAACTTCCCAAAACCAGAAATACATAGAAGAAACACCGGCTATGCAATAGACGAACTTATAAATTTTGATAAAGAATTTAACCTTTGTAAGTTATTATCTGGAAGCGAAGGTACTTTAGCATTTACTACAGAAATTACTTTAAAACTTGACAAATTACCACCATGTAAAAGTATTATGATTGCTGCACATTTTAGTTCCATTAATAGTTGTTTAAAAGCTGTAGAACCTGTAATGCAACACAATTTATTTACTTGTGAAATGATAGATAAAACCATTTTAGATTGTACAAAAAACAACAAAACACAAACAGAGAATAGGGAATTTATTCAAGGAGATCCTATGGCTATTTTAATGTGTGAAGTTAAAGCTAAAACTCTTGAAAAGGTTCAGCATCAAGCAACCGAACTAATTAACACACTTGAAAAAATTGGATTAAGTTATGCAAATATTAGTCTTAAAAATGAAGAAATACATAAAGCTAACGAACTAAGAAAAGCAGGTTTGGGTTTGCTAGGAAATATTATTGGAGACAAAAAAGCTGTTGCATGTATAGAAGATACTGCGGTTGCGCTTCCAGATTTAGCTAATTACATTTCAGAATTTACTTTATTAATGCAAGGTTATAAGCAGGAAGCAGTCTATTATGCACATGCTGGAGCAGGAGAAATACATTTAAGACCAATTTTAAATATTAAAAAGACTGAAGATGTTGTTTTATTTAGAAAAATTACAACAGATGTTGCTGCATTAGTTAAAAAATACAAAGGTTCTTTTAGCGGTGAACACGGTGATGGTATTGTACGAGCAGAGTTTATAAAATATATGATTGGCGATAAAAATTACCAATTACTAAAAGAAATTAAATTTACTTTCGATCCAGAAAATATTTTTAACCCAGGTAAAATTGTAGATGCTTTTCCTATGGATAAAAATCTACGTTATAAAGTAGATAGAGTAGAACCTAAAGTAGAAACTTTAATAGATTTTTCTGCATCTCAAGGTATTTTGCGAGAAGCAGAAAAATGTAATGGTTCTGGAGATTGTAGAAAATTACCTGAGTTTGGAGGCACAATGTGTCCTAGTTATCGAGCAACTCGAAACGAAAAAGATACTACTCGAGCAAGAGCAAATGCTCTACGAGAATATTTAACAACTTCAAAAAAAGCAAATAAATTTAATCATGAAGAATTAAAAGAGGTTTTCGACCTCTGCTTAAGTTGTAAAGCCTGTGCAAGCGAATGTCCAAGTAGTGTGGATGTTGCTAATTTAAAAGCCGAATTTCAATACCAGTACCAAAAAGCAAATGGTGTGCCTTTAAGAACAAAACTCTTTGCTTACAACAATAAATTAAACATTATTGGAAATAAGTTTTCGGGAGTAACAAACTTTATATTTTCTAATAGATTTACATCTTTAATACTGAAGAAAGCTTTAGGTGTGGCTAAAAAAAGAAGCTTACCATTAATATCAAGTAAAAGTTTATATAATGAGTTTCAAGTTATTGAAAACAAGTTTTCTAAATATAAAATAATTAAAACTATTTACTTGTTTAATGATGAATTTACTAACTACTTAGACACAGAAGTTGGTGTAGATGCTATTACACTTTTAAAAGCCTTAAATTACGATGTTAAATTAATTAAAAATAGTGAATCTGGACGTTCTTTTTTATCTAAAGGATTATTAGAGCAAGCTAAAGAAGTAGCTAATAAAAATGTTTCCGTATATAAAGATATTATTACAGATAAAACACCTTTAATAGGTATAGAACCATCGGCAATTTTAACTTTTAGAGACGAATACTTAAAGTTAGTGGATGATAATGTTTCAGCTAAAGCAATAGCTAAAAATACATTTTTAATTGAAGAATTTTTAAGTAATGAAATTGCCATAGGTAACATTAATGCATCGCAATTTTCTAAAGAAGAAAAAACAATTAAATTTCATGGTCATTGTCATCAAAAAGCACAAAGTAATCAAATTCACAGTTTTAATGTTTTAAACTTACCCAAAAATTATAAGGTTACTATTATTCCAAGTGGTTGCTGTGGTATGGCTGGAAGTTTTGGTTACGAAAAAGAGCATTATAAAGTAAGCATGCAAATAGGTGAACAGACCTTATTTCCTGCTATTAGAAAAGCAGATAGCAGCATAACTATTTCTGCAAATGGGACTAGTTGTAGACATCAAATAAAAGATGGTACAAATAGAGTTGCATTACATCCTATTAGTGTTTTAAGGGCTGCTTTACTTTAATTTATTAATTTTTTCTGGATCGGTAATTGTAACTGCTGTTATTAAATTTTTAAATTTCATTTCTTTAGCCTTGGTATGTAAAAAATAATGAGTACGCTTAACTTCCTTATAGTGGTAAAGCTTCCAACTTTTAAATTGATATTCTAATGCAGTAAAATTTTTAATCCAATCTCCAAAATTCAAGTAAGTAGTTTCACCGTACTTAATTTTTTTTAGAGATTGAAAACCTCTCTCGCCTTACTACTTTTGCTAAAACCCAATTGACAAAACGTTTTATAAATATTAAAAAAGAGTAACCATAATCTCTTAATTTTGTAATTTATTTAAGAGTTTTAATGGAAAAAATTGAAAATATCAGCATGAAAAACCATACTTTCTTATTATCTAAATCCATAACTAATTTATCTCCAATAGAAATATTGCTAATTCTAGTATTGGTGAATTTTCTAAATATTTCGTTATGATTTAAAGTAACATAGAATGACATCTACACCATTTGCAGCAAAATTCATTATTTTTTCAATAAGCTCTAAATGTGATTTAGGAAAATAATCCTTATTAGAATGCCAAACATCTATTGTATCTCCATTTAAAATTAGAGTTTTTAGATTAATGCTCTCAAGATTGGTAAGCAGTTGTTTTGCACGACAACTATAGATTCCTAAACGCAGATTAGAAATTACAGCAACTTCAACTTTTATTTTAAATGTAAAATCAAATGAACTACCTCGAGGCAGAGCCGTCGAGGTATCAAAACAATCGTAATCAAAACAATCGTAATTGATTTTTATGTATCTTTTTGTATTCGGATTTACCTTGATTTTGAAGGTATCTCTTTATTACT
>Ga0209828_1000746_pt1 | contig 30878 bp, 26 predicted proteins | sample MaitaG_FD_187429 | JGI IMG/M metagenome (GOLD analysis project Ga0209828, IMG submission 187429) | Marine algal microbial communities from Maine, USA - Maine_Asex2 metaG (SPAdes) (version 2) | ecosystem: Host-associated > Algae > Red algae > Unclassified | place: Maine, USA | collected 2015-01-05
AATAGGCGGTTTCAGCAATAGCGTTCATTGCGAGAGTTGAAAACGCTTGTTGTCCATCTCGTCGGTAGTACAAGGTGACATCTTTGAGAAGTCGATCGTCAACGACTTGCGCCGTAAACACTTGCGCGGTATCGGTTTGGGCTTCAGCGACCGCCTCTAACTCTATGACTGGTGATCGAGTATCTGGCGAACTTTGCGCAAAGGACACTGTCGCACTGGATAGCGATAATATAAAGACCAGTGTTGTGGCAATTAATTTGTTGACGGAACCAATCATATTGATGGACTTCTCTGGCATATCTTCTTTGAATTTACGAGGACTTAGTATAATTGAGCCGGTTAGACTTGCCGTGAACCCCGCAACGGATTGTGCATACGATTTAGTTATGTTCGTCGAAAAAAGCGTAAAACCTTGAAACGTCTCTCATTTGTATCGTTGTTGGTGCTTTTCCTCATTTTCGCTGGTACGCGCAAAGAGCAGACCGTGGCTTATATTAATGGCCATATCATCACTATGGACTCTAATAACCCCAATGCGCAAGCAATGGTGGTTCATAGAGGTCGCATTAGCGAGTTAGGTTCAACAAGCGCAATACGAGACAAAACTACGGCGTCAGTTCGAGTGGTGGATTTAGAAGGGCGCACAGTTCTACCCGGTTTTGTCGATGCGCACAGTCATTTTCCTGCGTCTGGCATCCGCGCAGTCAGTGTTGATCTATCGCCACCACCGACAGGTTCAACAGATACTCTTGAAGGGCTGCTTGATCAAGTGGCTGAGGCAGTTGTTGATAGTAATAAAAGTGATTGGTTACTTGGTTATAACTATGACAACACAGCGCTACTCGACGGCGAGCATCCAACGCGCAAGCAGCTTGATGCCGTCGCACCAGATCATCCAGTCTATCTATGGCATAACTCAGGACACATGGGTGTTGCAAATTCGCGCGCGCTCACCTTGCTTTCTATAGATGAAAATACGGTTGTACCTGCCGGTGGTGTTATCGGTCGTGATGCACAAACAGGTCTGTTGAATGGATTGTTACAAGAAACTGCAGCGCCGCCGTTGGCAAGTATCGTTGGTCAGTTTTCAATGCGAAAGCAGTGGCGTGTATTGACGGCGGCGCGGGAAAATTATCTTGCAAATGGCGTTACCACTATCCAAAACGGTTACGCCGGTTTAAATATGGTGCGGCTACTGGAAGCGACACAACAGCTCAATTTTATACCGCAACGCGTGGTTGTTTGGCCGGCCCATGGCAAAAAGAATATTTCCTTTAAACCTAATAAAAAACAGCGCGATGAGTCGCATACCAAAAGTCGTTCTGAATTTAACTTCAAAGTTGGCGCGATAAAAATTCTCGTTGATGGAAGTCCCCAAGGACTGACTGCGTACTTGAGTGAACCTTATTTCAATGCTCGAAATTTGCCTGATGGCTATCGAGGTTTCCCGTTGATCGGTCAACAAACCCTTACAGCGCTCGTCACTCGGTATCATAAAAATGGATATCAGTTGGCTATGCATGGTAACGGTGATGAAGCCATTGAATACATAATCAATGCGGTTGAAGCTGCACAAAACGCGCAGTTGCGTGTTGATGCCCGTCACATCATTGTGCACGCCCAAACCATTCGAAAAGATCAACTCGCCCGACTTAAGGCGCTGAGTTTAACGCCGAGTTTCTTTGTAACCCATACCTATTACTGGGGTGATTGGCATCGACAAGAATCATTGGGTCCGATTCGCGCGGCCAATATAAGTCCTACGCGATGGGCGAGTGAATTTGGTCTGCGTTATTCGCTGCATTCAGATGCACCTGTTACACCGATGAATCCCATGCAGTTGTTATGGAGCGCAACGAATCGAAAGACGATATCTGGTTATGAGTTGGGTCCCGACCAGCGTATCGACATGAACACTGCATTGCGAGCTGTCACTATTGATGCTGCGTGGCAGAATCATGTTGAGGACTCAGTGGGTTCACTGAAAATTGGAAAGTTAGCTGACATGGTGGTTCTCTCACAAAACCCTCATACCATTGACGATGTTCGCAAAATTCAGGTGCTATCCACCTACATTGGTGGAGTAAAACACTATTCCATTGCCGATGGGGTGAGAAAGGATTGAAAACGTCGTACCGATTATGGTGCTGCATAAGGTGAAAGTGGTATGTTCTGGCTTTAGATCAAACTAAAGCGATAACCGATATGCCATTAAGCATGAACCGCGATGTTTTCATCACTTGTGCGGTCACCGGTTCAGGTGGAACTCAGGATAAATCTGCCCAAGTACCGCGCAGTCCAGCTCAAATCGCGCAAAGTGCCATTGATGCTGTAAAAGCCGGGGCGGCTGTTGTGCATTGTCATGTTAGGGACCCTGAGTCGGGTAGTCCGTCTCGTGAGCTGACCTATTATCGCGAAGTCACTGATCGAATTCGGTCCGCCGATGTTGATTGTGTACTGAACCTTACAGCAGGCATGGGTGGTGACCTGGTTCTTGGTGATGTGGAAAAGCCATTGCCAGCGAATTCTGAAGCAACTGACATGGTTGGTGCAACTGAACGGCTTGCCCATATTGCAGAGTGCTTGCCTGAAATTTGTACACTCGATTGCGGCACCATGAATTTCAATGAAGCAGACTACGTGATGGTTAACACACCAGGTATGCTGCGACAGATGGCGAAGCAAATTCAAGCACTGGGTGTGCGTGCCGAGATCGAAGCGTTCGACACCGGTCATTTGTGGTTTGCTAAACAATTGGTTGAAGAGGGCTTGATCGATGACCCCGTTTTGGTGCAGCTGTGCATGGGGATTCCATGGGGTGCGCCTGATGATCTAAATACCTTGATGGCGATGGTTAATAATGTTCCTGAAGGGTGGACCCATTCCGCCTTTTCTATCGGCCGTAACGAAATGCCCTTTGTTGCCGCATCTGTTTTAACGGGTGGCAATGTGCGTGTTGGTCTAGAAGATAATTTATATCTCGAAAAAGGCGTACTAGCAAGTAATGCTCAGCTAGTCGAAAAGGCTGCGAACATTATCACCAGCATGGGCGCGAACGTTATTGGACCAGAACAAGTGCGTGCCAATCTTAAGCTGTCCAAGCGAGCACCGGTATGAGTAACTCATTGGTGAATAACTCGAAGCCCAAAGTTGCTGCCATTATTGGCGGTGGCGTCATTGGTGGTGGTTGGGTTGCCCGGTTTATACTCAATGGGTGGCGTGTTCAAGTGTTCGATAGCGATGCAGCTGCTGCTGAAAAAATCGATGCTGTTTTACAAAACGCTCGAGCAGCACTGCCCAAACTGTATGCCGACGAAATGCCCGCCGAAGGTGATCTGGTTTTCACCGACAGCATAGCTGAGGCTGTTACCGGGGCGCAGTGGATTCAGGAAAGCGTGCCAGAACGTTTGGATATAAAGCATGCCGTCTTTGCGGACATTGAAGCGGCTGCATCTGAGACGGCGATCATCGGCAGTTCCACCAGTGGGTTTATGCCTTCTGAATTAAAGACTGGGCTTCATCATCCTAATCGTTTATTCGTTGCACATCCTTTTAATCCGGTTTACTTGTTGCCGTTGGTTGAACTTGTACCCGGTGATAGCCATGACGCTGCCGAACTTGACCGTGCGAAAGTCATTCTCGAATCCATTGGTATGAAGCCATTGCACGTTCGAGCTGAAATGCCAGCGCATATTGCTGATCGATTTCTGGAGGCTGTCTGGCGAGAGGCGCTTTGGATGATAAAAGACGATCAAGCAACGACGCAAGAAATCGACGATGCTATTCGTTATGGCTTTGGTATGCGTTGGGCTCAAATGGGGCTGTTTGAAACCTATCGTATTGCTGGAGGGGAGGCTGGTATGGCACATTTTATAGCGCAGTTTGGTCCGTGTTTGGAATGGCCGTGGACTAAGTTGATGGATGTACCAGAGCTCACTGATGAGTTGGTTGATAAAATTGCGTCGCAGTCTGATGAGCAATCAGGTGCGCACAGCATCCGCGAGCTTGAACGCATAAGAGACAACAACTTGGTTGATATGATGCGCGCGCAAAAAGAACGTAACTGGGGCGCGGGTGAGTTGTTGAATGCGCACGATAAAAGGCTGGCTGAACTTAAAGCTGCTGATAGTCAGGGTGATAAAGCATCATGAATTTTGGTTTAAGTGAAGAGCAGCAAATGATCGTCGATACGGTTCGATCGTTTGTTGAGCATGAAATATACCCACACGAAAATGAAGTAGAGCGCACCGGAGAGGTTCCTGACTCGATTGCAAAGGCGATACAGCAAAAATGTATAGACAGTGGATTCTATGCAGCCAACTTACCCGAGTCCATCGGCGGTGGCGGATTAAGTAATCTTGACTTTACGTTGCTTGAACGTGAGCTTGGCCGCGGTTCAATGGCGTTAACACATTTTTTTGGTAGGCCATCTGGTATTTTATTGGGTTGCAACGAAGAGCAAAAGGAACGATACCTTTTACCTGCTGTGCGTGGCGAGCGACACGATGCATTGGCCATGACTGAACCCAATGCTGGCTCTGATGTACGTGGCATGCAATGCCAAGCCCGACCAGATGGAGATAACTGGGTTGTCAATGGCAGTAAACATTTTATATCGCATGCAAACGTGGCCGACTTCGTGATCGTCTTTATTGCAACCGGTACTGAGCAAACCAGTCGTGGCGAAAAGAAACTGATCAGTTGTTTTTTAGTTGATCGTGGTACGCCTGGTTTTGAGATTCTTCCAGGGTATGAATCGGTATCACACCGAGGTTATAAGAATTGCATTCTGTCGTTCAAAGATTGTCATCTATCCTCTAGCCAAATGCTAGGTGAAGTGCACAAGGGTTTTGATCTAGCTAACGAATGGTTGTATGGCACCCGACTTACCGTGGCCGCAAATTGTGTAGGGCGTGCGCGTCGTGTTTTCGAAATGACTCTGCCCTATGCGGCAGAGCGCGAACAGTTCGGACAACCAATCGGTAAATTCCAAGGTGTATCATTTCAACTGGCTGATCTAATCACTCAGATTGATGCAGCAGATTGGTTAACGCTCAGTGCTGCATGGCGTTTGGACCAAGGCTTGCCGGCTAATCGCGAAATAGCATCGGCAAAATTGTATGCCACTGAAACTCTGGCCAAAGTAACCGATACCGCTATTCAAATATTCGGTGGTATGGGACTCATGTCGGACCTACCATTGGAGCGATTTTGGCGCGATGCTCGCGTTGAAAGAATTTGGGATGGCACATCTGAAATTCAAAGGCACATAATAAGTCGAGAACTGTTGCGTCCTTTGGGTGCCTGAGTCAACGTTCATCTATGGCACATCTCAAGCAGAAAACGGTTGCACTGCAACGACTCATTCAACCGACGAGCATTGCGGTGTTCGGTGGTAGTTGGGCGCACAGTGTTATCGAACAATGCCAGCAAATGGGCTATGCCGGAAAACTGTGGCCAGTACATCCAACGAAAGAATCAGTGTGTGGTCTAACGTGTTTTGCCTCCATCGATGATTTGCCATCGGCACCTGATGCAAGTTTTTTGGGTGTTAATCGTGAAATATCGATTGATATTGTTCGCCAGCTATCGGCGATCGGTGCTGGTGGGGCTGTGTGTTTCGCTTCAGGCTTTAGTGAGGCTGTTGAAGAAGACGCGACCTCGGCAGGGCTTGAACAAGCGTTGCTGAGTGCTGCAGGCGATATGCCCATCCTCGGTCCCAACTGCTATGGTTTTATCAATTGCCTTGATCGAGCTTTGCTATGGCCAGATCAGCATGGGGCTGTTGCTGTTGAATCAGGCGTCGCACTGGTGACTCAGTCTTCCAATATCGCTATTAACCTGAGTATGCAAACCCGTGGGTTACCGATAGCTTACGTTTTTACCGCCGGCAATCAGGCGCAAGTATCATTAGCGCAATTGGCCATGACCGCGTTAAATGATAAGCGTGTTACCGCTGTTGGTTTACATATAGAAGGTTTCGGTAGCATTCGTGACTTTGAAGCGTTGGCAGTACATGCGAATAATTTAGGTAAGCCGATCATTGCTTTAAAGGTAGGTAAAACTGAATCCGCCCAGCAAGCCTTAAAATCGCACACCAGTTCATTAGCCGGTAGTGATGCTGCCGCAGATGCGTTCTTGAACCGCATTGGTATTACGCGAGTGCACAGTCTGTCTGTTTTTCTTGAAACACTAAAACTATTGCACACCAGTGGTGGCTTAAGCGGGTCGACGCTACTGTCAATGAGTTGTTCAGGCGGAGAAGCGTGTTTGATTGGTGATGCCGCGCAAGGGTATGGGCTACAGTGTCCACCTTTGAGTGATAATCAGTTTCAGGCTCTGCGCACTGCACTCGGTCCGCGCGTGGCGTTGGCGAATCCGTTGGACTACCACACTTATATTTGGAACGATCATCAATCCATGCAAGCGATGTTTGCTGGCATGTTGCAAAGCGATGCCGCTATAGCAGTGCTTGTTCTTGACTTTCCACGTCCCGATCGTTGCACTTACGATAGTTGGCTGGTTGCTATTGATGCGTTTAAGCAGGCGGGAGCGTTATGGTCTGGTCAGCTTGCTGTGCTAGCAAGTTTGCCTGAGAACATGCCTGAGTCAATCGCAATACAATTAATGAACGATGGCATAGTGCCGTTTTGCGGGTTAGACGATTCATTGGCGGCGATCGCAGCAGCTGGTACCTGTAACGCCAAAGACACCTACGTTGAGGTGTTCTTGCCTGTGCAGAACGGTCTAATGGACGATGCAGCTATTATTTCTATTGGGGAAGGGCGAGCCAAAAATTGGTTACGTGAACAGCAGGTGTTAGTACCGAAAAATATATCCTTGTTGCTAACGGATGTGCCGGTGAATAACGCGGACGAACACATTGCGAATCTGTGCCAGTCCATGCAGTGGCCATTGGTTGTCAAAAGCACCGATAGTTTGCACAAGAGTGATAATGGTGGGGTTGTGCTTGGTATTAAGTCGCATGAGCAACTAAAAGCTGCCATAACGGCTGTCAGTGCTGATAGTGTTTGTCTTATAGAAGAACAGATTGACGGTTTGGTGTGTGAGCTGTTGGTTGGCATTGTGTCTGACCCGGTGCATGGTTTACTCATGACTATAGGTGCAGGTGGAGTGCATACGGAGTTGCTTGCAGACACAGTGAGTGGACTTCTGCCTTTAACTAAGCTGTCACTAACGAGTATGCTTGAGTCGCTTCGATGCTACCCATTATTAGAAGGATACCGATCTTCCGCAGGCTGTGATCTAACGCAATTACTCGATACACTAATGAATATTCAGCAAGCGGCTCTGTCTATTGGTGATGATTTGTTCGAGTTGGAGATTAATCCGCTCATTTGTACAGAGCATAGCGCGGTAGCTGCAGATGCAATATTGCGCGTTAGTGTGAACTCCGTATTGAGCAGAAGTTGAATTCACTAGATAGCAGATTTTAGATAGAAAATTTAAGTATTTTAAAATAATGAACGTTGATGCAAGGGCATATAGTTATGCGATTCAACTTCATCAACTCACCGAGATTGAACCATGACACAAACTAACACCAGTGCGGCGATTGAAACCCGACGAGAGGGCGGCATTCTTGAGATTACACTGAATCGGCCCAAAGCCAACGCGATTGATTTGGCCACCAGTCGAGAGATGGGTGAAGTGTTCATGGCTTTTCGCGACGATGATGAACTTCGTGTGGCCATACTTCGAGCCGCGGGTGATCGTTTTTTTAGTGCAGGCTGGGATTTGAAATCAGCCGCTGATGGTGATGCAGTAGATGGTGATTATGGAATCGGCGGGTTCGGTGGTTTGCAGGAGCTTGGAAATTTAGACAAACCGGTTATCTGTGCCGTGAATGGAATCTGTTGCGGAGGTGGCCTTGAACTGGCTTTGTCTTGCGATCTTATTTTGGCATCAAATACTGCCACGTTTGCGTTGCCAGAAATTCGTTCAGGTACCGTTGCAGATGCCGCTTCGATTAAATTACCTAAACGTATTCCGTATCATGTTGCGATGGACTTATTGTTAACCGGCCGTTGGTTCGATGCGACAGAGGCGCAGCGGTGGGGGTTGCTTAAAGATGTGGTTGAACCTAGTGAGCTCGACGAATCTGCCTGGGAGTTAGCTCGTCATCTTGCTTCAGGCCCACCGCTAGTTTATGCCGCAATAAAAGAAGTGGTTCGAGAAGCAGAAGACATGCGTTTTCAAGACATGCTCAATAGAATTACACGACGTCAACTGCGCACAGTCGATAAATTGTATTCCTCAGAAGATCAGCTCGAAGGGGCGAAAGCATTTGCGGAGAAGCGGGATCCGGTTTGGAAAGGCCGCTGAATACTGTCCATTTCTCATGCGGGTGGGCAGCATCACAACTGCTGAGTTGAGATGTAATGAGTGCGTTATTTTGATCAATCAGTAACACTGGGGAAGCTAATAAAATTATGATTTTAGGGAGCTTTTTGTGACCTACTGCAACAATACGCTCAGACACAGGGGTTCCGGCCGATAAATAGAGAACAATGGCCGCAAATCTGCTCAGCCATGTCCAATTGATGCATTTGCACTATAAGCAGTAATGTTATTTAACTCGCACAGCTTCATATTTTTGTTTCTGCCGTTAACGCTGCTATCTTTCTATGCGCTAGCTTCGCGCGGTACGTTCAGGCACGCGTTGTTTGCGTTGGTTTTTGCATCGTTGTTTTTCTATGCATGGTGGAATCCAATATACCTACCGCTATTGCTTGCATCAATTGCAGTAAACTATGTACTCGCCATTGGAATTCATCGTTATCGCAGTAAGTCGTTGTTGGTTGTAGGGGTTGTTCTTAATCTTGCCTTGATTGGTTACTTCAAATACGCTGGTTTTTTTGTAGAAGGTATCAATGATTTAACTGGGACATCGCATACGCTACACAACATTATTCTGCCCTTAGGCATTTCGTTTTTTACCTTTCAGCAAATTACCTTTTTAGTCGACACGTGGACTGGTAATGCCAAACGATACTCTTTACTCGACTACTGCCAATTCGTTACCTTTTTTCCACAGCTAATTGCAGGACCCATTGTTCATCATCATGAAATGATGCCGCAATTCCAACAGACCACCATTTTGGACAATGTGCGGGAGAATCTTTCTGTTGGTTTAAGTATTTTTATTATTGGGTTGTTCAAGAAGGTCGTTCTAGCAGATTCAGTAGCTGTGTTTGCCACGCCGGTATTCGATACGGCGCAAGCTGACTTAACGTTGACGATATACGAAGCTTGGATCGGTTCACTTGCCTATACGCTTCAGCTGTATTTTGATTTCTCCGGTTACTCCGACATGGCGATTGGTTTAGCGCGCATGTTTGGCATTCGATTGCCTTTAAATTTTAATTCTCCGTACAAAGCCAGTAGCATTATTGACTTTTGGCGACGCTGGCACATGACGTTGTCACGGTTCTTGAGGGACTATCTCTATATTCCATTGGGAGGCAGTCGGCATGGCTCATTTAGACGAAGCCTAAACGTTTTTCTAACAATGTTGTTGGGTGGCCTGTGGCATGGGGCAGGGTGGACGTTTGTTATCTGGGGTGCGCTGCATGGGTTTTATTTGCTCATCAATCACCTGTGGCGTCAATGGCGAGGGCACACTTCGAATGCAAAGGCTCATTGGGCTTGGATGGTTCCAGCGCATGTTCTTACGTTATTGGCGGTTGTATTTGCGTGGGTGGTTTTTCGCGCTGAAAGCTGGGATGCCGCTCTTTCCTTGTGGCAATCAATGCTAGGCTTCAACGGTATTGCGGTACCTTCATCCATTGCCGCTGTGTTGCAACCATTGAATGCGCTACCTGTGATACCAGAGTTTACTTCTGGCGGATTGTTTAGGAATCAGTTATTCGAACTCAAGGATGCGATTTTATGGATTACTGGGTTGATAGCAATTGCATTGTTCTTACCCAATACACAACAGATTATGCATAACTTCAAACCAGTGCTGGAAGATCTCAAACCTTCTTCAGTGCAATGGCAACCTAACTGGATATGGCTTTGTGTTTTATCAGTAACTGCCATCTATACATTGTTGCAGCTAACCGGTGTTAGCGAATTTCTGTACTTTCAGTTCTGATGAATTATAGAACACTCAAAAATTATCCGTTACTACTTGCTTTAGTTCCCGTTTTGGCATTGGTTTGCGTTGCGCTACTGAACTATTTCGTTGACCCCTATCGAATATTTTCCAGCGATAAAAGTGCGCTCTATTCTGATTACCCTGCGCTACATCCGAATCTTCGGCTGCACAAAGCCTATCAAGTTAACTATCAAAAACCGGATACGATAATACTTGGTACATCTAAAGCGATCCAAGGTGTGCCACTTGATCATTCGTATTTTAATGAGAAATCCGTTTATAACCTTGCAGCTCCGTTGGCAAGCATGCGTGAAATTCATCATCTGCTGTTGCACGCTCAATCTAACAAACCACTTAAAGAAGTCATTTTTGTCATCGATTTTTTATCCTTTAACGTTCTTGCTAGAACGGATGGTCCTGCTGCAGGTTTTGTGGAGGGACGGTTGAAAAATCCAAACGATACTTCTGTCTACTGGCCAGACTATCTGGCTGCGACCATCTCTGCAGATGCGCTCAAGGCATCGGTCTCAGTACTACGGCCCGCCGATAGTCCTTCGCATCGTGTTTTGAATGGGCAAGGTGGTCGGGCAGATGATGAAATTGCTAGTAGGCTTAGTGATGGTGGTCATCGAAGTAATTCACAGAAAATTGAAGCTTTTTTCGTCGATTCAGTTTTACTTGCGGCACCCTATAGGCGCTATGCAACTTCCAGCAAACAAGATGACAGCTTAGTCTGGTTTGAACGGTTTGTTGATGAGGCACAGCGGTTGGGTATGAAAACGACTCTCATTATTGGCCCTAGTCATACTCGCTATTGGGAATTGTTGAATCAGGGTGGGTTATGGCAACAGTTTGAGCAATGGAAATCCGCAATGGTGTCAATCAACGATAAGATTGCGAAGAAATACTACAAGCCTGAGCTGCCTCTGTGGGATTTTACCTTGCCGAATGCTATTACGAATGAAGTGTTCCCAGCCGCAGGAGATAGCGATACAAAAATGCAGTACTACTATGAAGCAGTGCATTTTAATCAGTATACGGGCGCTTTAATGTTGGACCGCATTAGCGATCAAGTAAAAGAACCTCTGCCAGAGAATTTTGGTGTGATACTTAATAACGATTCATTGTCTCGTATACACGCCGAGTTGCGTGATGGCTTACAGCACTATCGCGAGCAACATCCAGACAGTTTGGACGAACTGCAGCAAGCACTCCCCGAGTAATAGCGTTTAGTTAACATAATAAGACGTGCATCGAAATAAACTGTACGAATTAATTGCTAGACGATCTAGTCTTACTTACTTACTTACTTACTTACTTACTTACTTACTTACTTACTTACTTACTTACTTACTTACTTACTTACTTACTTACTTACTTACTTACTTACTTACTTACATATTTTACTTACATATTTACTTTTATTGGCACTGTCAATAGCCTTACTTTCGTCAATTGTATTCGGCCGAGTATCAAAAATTGTTCAGTCGATCAACCAGAAACGCAGTTTGAGAATCGTTATCCGATAGCGCTATGGCTTTTTTAAAATCTTTTTTAGCAGCGGCTTTTCTTCCATCTCGTAAATTTAAGTCTGCGCGAGCTGCGTAAAAAGGTTGATACTCTTTTACTAGCTTATCATTTTCAATTTCAAGCAACATTGTTAACGCCGCCTCTATTGAGTCTGCATAGCTGACGGCGACTGCTTGATTTATACGAACTACAGCAGATGGTTGCGTTGCGTATAGCAATTCGTAAAGCGCATTAATCTGTGGCCAATCGGTTTCCTGCCAGCTAGCGGACTCGGCATGCAGTGCACTGATGGCTGCCTGTAGCTGGTACGCTCCTATTTGTTGCTTTACCAAAGTTGCTTTGAGAAGTTCTACACCTTCGCTGATTTTTCCCTTGTCCCAAGCAGATCTGTTTTGATCTTCCAGCGAGATCATCGTATTGTTGCTGTCTTGTCGAGTGAAGCGTCTTGAATCGTGCAGTAGCATCAGAGATAACAGACCAGCAACTTCGGTTTGTTCGGGTAGCAACTGCGCAACGATACGGGCAAGTCTGATGGCTTCGTCGGATAAATCTGCGCGTGTGATGTGCTTACCGGTAGACGCGGCGTAGCCTTCGTTAAAAATAAGGTAGATAACACAGAGTACAGCGGATAATCGTTCACGTAGTTTACTCTCTTCTGGAATTTCGAACGGAATATTAGCGACGGCTATTTTATTTTTGGCTCTTGCCAGACGCTGCGCCATGGTCTGAGGCTTATCAAGATATGCGCTTGCGATCTCTTCTGTGCGTAAGCCACCAAGCGTGCGTAGTGTTAGAGCGACCTGTGTTTTACGATCAAGCGAGGGGTGGCAACAAGTAAAGATGAGTTCTAGTCGTTTATCTGGAATGACGTTGTCAATATCGAAATCCTCACTGGATTGTTCCAGCCCGATTAAATACGCCAGCTCTGGTTGCAATTCGACAAACCGAGCGGTACGGCGAAAATGATCAATGGCCTTGCGTCTGGCTGTGGTGATCAGCCACGCAGCCGGTGAGTCAGGCAGGCCATCTCTTTGCCATATGACAACTGCTTGTTCTATTGAGTCTTGTAAAACGTCTTCGGCTAATTGCCAGTCATTAAAACTTGAAACCAAGGAGGCGAGGATTCGCCCCCAATCCTCGCGAACAAGAGTGGATATAGTCTGTTCTAGTTGGAAAGGGGGCAACATACCGATTGATACCTATAAAGTTTTGAGCGCTAGTTGTCGAAAACCATGACTGGGCGAACTTCTATTCGACCGTGTTCGGCTGTAGGGATTTTGGCTGCATGCTCGATTGCTTCATCGAGTGATTTGCATTCGAGCAGATAATACCCGCCGAGTGTCTCTTTGGTTTCAGCAAACGGTCCATCGGTGATTTCAACTTTGCCGTTTTCGGTAGTCACTGTTGTAGCAGTTGAAACTGGTTGCAAAGCGTCACCTGCGACAAGCATACCTTTGCTCTTCACTTCCTCACTGAATACATTGTATTTTTGTAATAGCTCGCCAAACTCTGGCGTACCAGGTTTTGGGCCTGAGTTTTCTGCGGAATAAATAAGACATATGTATTGCATCGTGATTCTCCAATTTGCGAGTGTTTAGTTTAATTTCGTTTTTACAGGCCGTAAATGGTCTCTGTACTGGGTAGACGTATACCCAGACTCGTAATCGACAACTAGAATTATTATTTTTATTATGCTTATAAAACAACAAGATAGCGTTACTCAATAGCGTGTTTTTAGCAAAATTTGCAAATTGGCTCTGCAGAGTTGGGCAAATAAAGCGTGGTTGTCCAAGACAATTGTTCCGTTAAGTGCTAAAAAAACACCGAACTGCAGCGGAGCGGCACTATACTCTTGGCAGTGCAACACATACGACATTTGATGTTTTCCCCCAGCAATTATTTACACCCTCGTTACTGGCTGAGTTGGTTTGGCTTTGGCTTGTTGCGCCTTATTTCATGGTTGCCTTTACCTGTCATTGCGGTTTTGGGTTCCGCACTTGGGACACTGATATTTCACTTGATGAAATCCCGACGTGATATCGCCGTGCAGAATTTGACTGCGTGCTTTCCTGACATGAGTCCAACTAAACACCAACAAACCGCCAAGCGTTGTTTTCAGTTGATAGCCATAACCACATTGAATATGGGGGTGAATTGGTGGGCATCGCCTGAGCGTTTAGAACGGCTTGTCACCTTTGAAGGCAAGGAGCATTATGACAAAGCAATTGCTGATGGTCGCAACATTATTCTGCTTGCACCCCATGCTATTGCCCTTGAGATGGCTGGACTTATGTTGTCTAGAGAGCGTTCGATGATCACCATGTACCAGGCAACACGTAAACCGTTTTTGAATGAAATAGTCAAAGATCGGCGTGGCCGGTTTGGTGGTATTTTGGTTGAGCGGCGAGCACCTCTACGAAGTTTGTTGCGATTAATAAAAGCGGGTAATCCGTTTTACTATCTACCTGACCAAGATGCAGGGGACAAAGGTGTTTTCGTACCATTTTTTGGAACAGAGGCTTCGACGTTTCCTGTGCTATCCAAGTTTGCAAAAATTGGTGATGCAGTTGTGTTGCCTTGTTTTACACACATTTTACCGCGAGGCCGTGGCTGGCACGTCATTATTGGCGAACCACTGGATAACTTTCCAGGTGAAGACGAAGTAGCAGATGCGCGTCGTATGAACGAGTCGGTTGAACACATGGTTCGTCGCGCACCAGAACAATATTTTTGGGTGCACAAGCGATTCAAAACAAGGCCCATTGGTGAAGATAGTTTCTACAGTTCGAGTTGACCAACAATTCAAAGCTAAGTTTGCAATGAAGGCGGGCAAGTAGTGTCAAAAGGAACTTTGTATATTTTCTGCGGAAAAATGGCATCTGGTAAAACGTCGTTAGCAACGCAGTTGTCCCAAAATAATTCTTCAATACTAATCAGTGAAGATGTATTGTTAGCATTACTATACCCCAACGAAATAACTGATGTTTCGAGTTATGCACTATGTGCTGGCAAGCTTAAGGCTGGCATAAGGCCACTATTGGTTGATCTTTTGTGTAGCGGTGTATCAGTGGTGTTAGATTTTCCTGCCAATACAGTGCAGCAGAGAAAATGGATTAAAAACATAGTTGTGCAGACACATGCGCTGTATGAACTCCACTATTTAGATTGTCCTAATTCAGTATGTGAAGCACAGTTGATTGATAGGGCGATTAAAGAGCCAGTGCGGTACGCCACCGATACTGTAGAAATGTTTCGCGCGGTGACGGCGTATTTCGAACCACCGATTAGTACAGAAGGTTTTGAAATTACTGTACATAAAAAAGGCTAGTTTTATCGGTTTTTGGAAATCTGCTCGGGTGTTCGATATAAGCTTCAAAACGATCATAGTGATTAGGCAATTGCCCGCTTTCTTAGTTTGACCACGCACATGTTTTCAGCCCATAATAGTTCAATAACAACGGCGGCTTAGGTCTAAAGCAATGAGTAACACGGTTATAACCACCCTTCACGAAGGATGGACAGAGATCTGTTTAAATCGACCTGATCGATTGAACTCATTTAATGACGAAATGCACAAATCAATTGCAAGTGTTATGAAGTTGGCTGCAGAGGATAGTAACGTCAGAGCTGTTCTACTAACCGGTAGCGGTCGTGGTTTTTGCGCAGGTCAAGATCTCTCCGATCGTGATCCCAGCAAACTAAATGGCCCACCAGATTTGAGCAAAACCCTTACCGATTATTATAATCCACTGGTGCGTCTCATTAAGTCGATGGACAAGCCCGTTATCTGTGCAGTTAACGGAGTGGCCGCCGGAGCAGGCGCTAACATCGCTTTAGCTTGCGATATTGTTTTGGCAGCAGATACTGCAAAGTTCATCCAATCATTTGCCAAAGTTGGCTTAGTTCCCGATTCAGGCGGTACTTGGAGTCTTACACATTTGCTTGGCCCTGCAAGAGCAAAGGCATTAGCTTTAACAGCCATGCCGCTTACGGCGGAAACTGCTGAGCGGTGGGGGCTGATATGGAAATGTGTTCCTCAAGATGATCTTATGGATCAGGCGCGCGAATTGGCTGTGAATTTTGCAGTAGGCCCCACAGTTGGTCTTGCGCATACAAAACATGCAATCAATGCTGCAGCAACCAGTACATTCGAAGAACAACTCGACCTAGAGGCAAAGCTTCAATATGAATGTGGTCGCGCGCCTGATTACGCTGAAGGTGTCTCAGCTTTCTTAAATAAACGCGCACCTGTATTCACTGGGCAAGGAAGTACACCCGATGAGTAAGTTAACTGAGCAAGAACGAGCGCAGCGCAGTGCGGATGCGCTTTGGGAAAATGACGAGGCATCAAAACAATTAGGGACTGTTATTGAACGTGTTAGTCCTGGTTTTGCACAAACGTCGCTCACTGTTGAACCGAGGCATTTAAATGGCCATGGTATATGCCATGGTGGCTTTATATTTACGTTGGCCGACACAGCTTTTGCGTTTGCATGCAACAGTTATAATCAAAATGCTGTTGCTCAAAACAACAGCATCACGTTCCTGCGAGTGGGTCGCGCGGGTTCCAAACTGACGGCCCAAGCAAAAGAGGTCAGTCGTCAAGGACGATCAGGTATTTACGACGTAACAGTGGTAGATGACACTGGCGAAACCATCGCGCTATTTCGTGGGCATTCTCGCACCATCAAAGGTACACTTTTCAACGAAGACGACAGCTAACTCTGTCTTGAAATAACGGAGCAACTCGTGAAAGATCTAACACCCGACAGAGCATCGCTAGACCCAATCGAAGTTGCATCGCGAGATGAAATTGAAGCTCTGCAGCTAACACGTATGCAGCAATCGCTAGCTCATGCTTATAAAAACGTAGCACATTACAAAACACAATTTGACGCTAACGGTGTCCATCCTGACGATCTTAAATCGCTAGCCGATTTGGCTAAGTTTCCTTTTACTGTAAAGCAGGATCTTCGCGACAATTACCCGTTTGGTATGTTTGCAGTGCCACAAGATAAAGTCAACAGAATTCATGCATCGTCTGGAACCACGGGTCAACCAACGGTTATTGGTTATACAGCCAATGATTTAAAAATGTGGAGTGAGGTGATGCAACGCTCGCTTCGAGCGGCCGGCATGCGCAAGGGCGATGTTCTGCATAACGCTTATGGTTATGGTTTGTTTACCGGTGGTCTTGGAGTGCACGGTGGTGCCGAGGCTATGGGGCTGACTGTTGTGCCTGTATCTGGTGGTATGACACAACGACAAGTGCGGCTAATAGAGGACTTCGGTGCAAAAGGAATCTCTGTTACACCATCTTACGCATTATCCATTCTGGACGAATACAAAGAGCAAGGTCTAGACCCTCGAAGAACGCCATTGCAGGTAGGCATTTTTGGGGCTGAACCCTGGACTAATGCAATGCGCAATGAAGTAGAAGACGCATTTGATATGCATGCGATTGATATCTACGGTTTGTCCGAAGTCATTGGTCCAGGTGTTTCTATGGAGTGTGTGGAATCTAAAGATGGGTTACATATATGGGAAGATCATTTTTACCCTGAAATTATTAATCCTGAATCGGGTGAACTTGTAGCGAATGGTGAGCTTGGTGAGTTGGTCTTCACATCGTTAACAAAGGAGGCGTTTCCCATTATTCGCTACCGCACGCGCGATTTAACACGCTTGCTACCCGGTACGGCGCGCTCCATGCGGCGTATGGAAAAGATCACCGGCCGCTCTGACGATATGATTATTTTACGTGGTGTTAATGTGTTTCCAACGCAAGTTGAAGAACAGTTAATGTCAGTGGCAGAGTTGGCTCCACACTTTCAGATTGAATTGGAACGAACAGATCGTATGGATAAAATGATCGTGAAAGTTGAAACACTGAACTCAATTACTGACCCCGCCGCGCAGAAAGCGGCCGCTCAATCATTGGCGGGTAAAATAAAAGCGTCGATTGGTGTGACGGCTGAGGTCATCGCTGGAGACAGTGGTAGTGTACCTAGGTCACAGGGTAAGGCTGTGCGAGTGGTTGATAATCGTTAATAAAGTGTTGCTGGAGTTTAGATGCTCAAATTTTCGAGTAACCGTATTTAAAAAGAAAGTTATCCATGTTCAACAGCCGCATAACAACAGTTTTAGTCCCATTGGTTGGGCTGGCTCTGTTGTTATGGTTGGCTGTCTCATTTGAAGAGTTTCGCTTAACTAAGTCGATGCAGTCGCAATTGCAAGGCAAGGCGGATGAGCTCGACAGGCAGCTTGGTCAATTGGCAGTTTTGCCGAGAGTTTTGGCTGAACACCCAGACATCACCGATGCGTTAAAAAAACCAAGTACACTGACGCTTAATCAGGCAAATGTTGCGTTGCAGAATGCGCAGATAAGCAGCGATTCTTCATTTGCTTTTATTATGGATACAACCGGCACAACCATTGCTGCAAGTAACTATCAAGATACCCTGAGCTTTGTAGGAATTAACTACGGGTTTCGGCCTTATTTTAAAGGGGCGATATCAGGTGATGAAGCCACTTTTTTTGCCGTTGGCGCAACCACTGGAGTACCAGGCTATTTTGTCGCTAATTCGATAAAGCATAACGACACGATTGTTGGTGTGGTTGTCGTTAAATCTGAGCTGTCTGGTTTGCTGGATTCGTGGCAACTGCCACCCTATCAGTGGCTAGCAGTTGATGAGCTCGGAGTGGTTATCCTATCGACCAGCAGCGAGTATCTGTACACAACAACGGTCGATCTCAATGCTGAATCCATAGGCCTAATAAAAGCCGATCGGCGTTATGTGCCTGCCGATCATGCAAAGTTTACTGCCAACTCGCCTGAGCGTTTGGCTTACAGAGGTACATCTGGTAACAAAACATTTCTGGTACAGCGACGTAAGCTTGATATAGAAAGCTGGGAATTGCAGTTAGTTATTGATCGTTGGCGGCTCTTGGTTAATGCTTTGCTGTATGTGTCTGCCATAGGGGCGATTATTGGAATAGCTGCGTTGGGATACAGAAACATCCGAGCGCAAAAACGACTTGCCACCGTTGAGCAGAGGCATATGTTGGAGCTCGAAGCTGAAGTGGAACAACGAACGGCGGAGCTACGTTCGGCGCAGGAGGCGCTCATCAGTGAATCGAATTTTGCTATGCTGGGGCGTATGTCGGGAGCTATCAACCATGAGATTAATCAACCGCTCGCAAGCTTGCGGTTGAATTTGGCCACTCTTAGAAGTCTTTTTGACAGGCCTGAACCGGACATGGACGAGCTGCGTCAGATCGTTGTGGACAGCGACAGAACAACCAAACGAATTGGACGGGTGGTAACAACCTTGCGAAGTTTGTCCGGTCAACAAAGCACTGATCATTCCGAATTGGATGTGGGTCGCCTGATAGACGATGTTATCGAAACGGTAAAACGTGAAAGGCCGGCGATGTCGAAATTTTTAGTTCTAAAAAGCAAAACTAGCAAATTGTCGTTGCGAGGCAATGATGTGCTTTTGCAACAGGCTTTGTTGAATTTACTTTACAACGCGTTTGATGCTGTTTTAGATGAGCCTGGGCCAATCGTGACAATCGGTGCTGAGGCAATCGATGAAACTATCGTATTTTATGTAGAGGACAATGGTTGCGGAGTTCAGCCTGAACTTGAAACCAGTTTGTTCAAGCCTTTTGTTAGTGATAAACAGCGAACCACTGGTCTGGGACTAGGGCTCACATTAGCCGAACTCATTGCAGATGATCATGATGGTCGGTTAGGTTATTCAACTAGGACGCCAAAAGGCAGTACATTCACTCTTACCATTCCCATTGAATATGCCGAATAAAAGTATCTTGAACGAATCAGAATGCATGCAAGTGTTGTTGGTAGATGATGACCTTGATGTGCTAGCAGCCAATGCTCGATTTTTACGGGTTAATGATATAGATGTGGTTCTCGCCGAATCAGTATCCACTGCATTGCTTCGACTTGCCGAGCTCGATATCGATGTCATCGTAACTGACTTAAGAATGCCGAAGACAAATGGATTAGATTTTGCCAGACAAGCACGCGAGACTAGGCCGCTAATCCCGATCGTATTTTTCTCAGGCTTCGCTCAAGTGCCTGATGTGGTCGCTGCAATGAAACTAGGGGCGGTGGAGTTTCTTGAAAAGCCAGTAGACCCTGATGAGTTGCTATCGGTCATTAGAAGTGTTCAGCAAAGTCACTATGGTTCACTGGTAAATCAGCGGCAGGTGTTCGATGGTTGTGATCAAGGTCATCCTCTAAAAATGCGCGTCTTGGCTTATGAAAAATACCTTATTGAAAGCAGCCTTTTGAAGCACGATGGAAATATAGCTAGTGTGCTGAGTTCGTTGCACATCAACCGACGAACGCTGAACGATAAAATGTCCAAGCTGGGTATAAAACGCGATGCACTACTTGAGCAACAATCGGGCATCAGTCCTGATGAACAGTCCTAAGCAATCGGCAAATTCTTGCCTATTCAATGCGTTAGTCAAAATATCCACTTCTACTTATATGAATTAATCTTTGTAAAACAACTAGATAGTGGCCATTGTAAGCATTGCTACACTCGCGCAAAATTGTATTGCTGAGCATCGTGGGATGCTACTTGGAGAAAGACATGTTTAAAAAAGTATTAGCGCCGGTTGCGCTGGGTATTGCATCGGTATTTGCAATGGGTGCGGCGAGCGCCAACGACTACATCCTGAACACCGCGTCTACTGGCGGTACTTATCATCCTGTTGGAACAGCGATCGCTACGCTGTCTAAAATAAAACTATTGCCGACAGAGAAGTTCAGCTTGACCGCTGTTAACTCGGCAGGTTCGGGTGCAAACGTTCAAGCAATGGCTGCAGGCACTGCACAGTTTGCGATTGTTCAAGGGCTTTATGGTTCTTATGCTTCAACAGGTACTGGTCCGATAACCGAAAAGCAGGAGAACATGCGTTCAATTACCATGCTTTGGCAAAACGTTGAGCAATTCATCCTAGCTAACGAGCATGTATCTACTGGAACGGTTTCAGATTTGGTTGCTGCGACTGGAAAGACAATGGCGATGGGTAAGGAAAACTCAGGCACGCTGGGTTCGAACACAGTTCTTCTCGAAGGACTTGGTGTCGATATCGCCTCTTATGAGCTTATGCACGCAGGTTACGGTCCATCGGTAGATGCGATGGCGAACGGTCAAGTGGTCGGTGCTGGTATGCCGTCTGGACCGCCAACAAGCGCAGTAACAAAGTTGTTGTCTTCAAATGGTGATAAGTTCACATTATTGAATGTGACAGAAGACGAAGCGGCAAAAATGGATAACGGACGCAATTTATGGGTTCCGTACACTATCGCTGCCGGTACATACCCAGGGCAGGACGCAGACGTACAAACTATCGCACAGCCAAACTTTTTAGCAGTAAATGCGGATGTTGACGAAAACCACGTATATCTACTCACAAAAACAATTTTCGAAAACCTTCCGTTCCTACAAGCGATTCACAAAGCAACAAACGCAATGGATTCAGCTAAGGCTATGGGTGGCTTGCCGCTACCACTGCACCCAGGTGCTGCTAAGTACTACAAGGAAATTGGTCTGGAAATTCCAGCGCATCTAATGTAATTGTATTTCGTTTTAACTCCGTAGTACCGCAGGCAACCTTCAAAGTTCTGTCGAAGGTTGCTTGATTTCTTGACCATGCATTTGGTCGTTTTCACCACGTTCTTATTCGGGTATGAGTTATGGCTGCCACAGATCCATCTACAGATTCAGATAGTACGTCTGATCAAAACACAGGTTTGTTTAAGGACAGTTTAGTTGATCTGGATTTCGTATTGTCGAAGCCGTCTCCTTACTTGCCAATTTTCATCGCCATATGCCTATTCGGTATTTGGCATGTGCTTACCAACGTTTGGTTGAACGAAGGTGGTTTGTGGCAAAACTGTATTCACTTTGCTGGGTTCGGATTGCTGGCTGCTATCACCACGTCTAAAGTTGATACGCGTGGTTTCGATAGTCGATTCTGGATGAACGTTGTATTTGGTTGTCTGATCGCCTTTAGCTCTTTGTGGATTGCTCATGCAGAAAATGGGGTCTATGCGCGTACGCTTGCAAAGACAGGTCAGAGTTGGCAATTTACCTATGTTGATTGGTTTGCAGGTTTTATGGTGATCTTTGGTGCCATCGAACTTACTCGTCGATTAACAGGTTGGATAATTCCAATCCTCGTTATCCTTGCGTTGTCCTATAACTTGTTTCTCGGTGAGATGATGCCAGGTGCATTTCGCGCAGCCAGTTTGCCACTCGACGATGTACTGTTTCGATCGTTGTATAACGATGAAGGTATGTTTGGCATCATCACCACTATTTCGTCGGCGAACATCACATTGTTCATGATTTTCGGTGCGTTCCTTGTGGTCTCTGGTGCATCCGACTTTGTTATCGAGATGTCGAAAAGCATTGCTGGGAAGTTACGTGGCGGTGCCGCGTTTGTTGCGGTCATGTCTTCTGCATTGACGGGAACCATCTCGGGATCTGCCGTGGCAAACACCGCGTCGACCGGTGTTATTACTATTCCGCTGATGAAGTCTAATGGTTTCCGTGCGCAGTTTGCTGGCGGTGTTGAAGCGGCTGCATCAACCGGTGGGCAGCTCATGCCGCCGATTATGGGGGCAGGAGCATTCATTATGGCAAGCTATACTGGAATTCCCTACGGCACCATCGTTGCCGTGTCTATAGTGCCGGCCATGCTCTATTTTTTATCGGTTGGATTTATTGTGCGCATTGAGGCGATGAAGTATGGGATTGGTACTGAGCAAGCGAAGCATGTTGATAGAAAAAAGATGCTAGCTGGTGCACTTAATTTTATCTTGCCTTTAACGGTGATGACGTACTTGCTCGTTTCTGGAAAAACCCCAAGCTATGCAGCTTCTATTGCCATAGGAACGCTCATTGTTGTTAGTTGGTTCACCCCTAATAAAATGGGGCCAAAGAACATTTCCAGAGCCTTGGCCCTGGGTGTTACTACATCAATCATGACGGCTGTTTTATTAGTGGCGGTTGGTCTTATAAACAACGCGGTAACCACATCTGGGCTTGCGAATACTTTTGCATTAATGATTGCTCAATGGTCTCAAGGCTCTCTTTGGATTGCACTAATCCTGGTAACGCTTGCATCGCTGGTGTTGGGAATGGGCTTGCCGGTGACAGCGGCTTATATCGTACTATCGATATTATCAGCGCCAGCACTAGCCGGTATGCTCGCCGATGGACTCATTGTGGAGCAGTTGGTTACGGGCATTGGTGACCCGGCCGCCGCTGCAATGTTCATGTTGGTCGACTCGCCATTGGCCGCTAACGTTGCCACTGGTATGAGTTTGCCTGAAGCGAAAGAGCTGATGTCGGCTTTGCCCTTTGAATTGGCGGTGGTCATACGGCCAGTGTTGGTGGATGTAGAGTCGATGACAACTTTCTTACTCACCGCTCACTTGATCGTTTTTTGGTTGAGTCAGGATAGTAATGTTACGCCGCCCGTTTGCCTTGCCGCTTTCACTGCTGCTGGCATCGCCAAATCACCGCCAATGGCAACGGGTGTTGAGGCTTGGAAGATCGCGAAGGGCCTTTATATCGTACCGATACTCTTTGCATTCACGCCTTTGATCGGCGGTGATCTGTTAACTGTTGCACGGATTGGATTTTTTAGCTTATTTGGTATGTACGCCTTCAGCTCATTATTGCAACGTTACAGCGAAGGTCCGATGCGTTGGTGGATGTACCTAGGAATGCTCATTGGCGGTGCGGCAGCGTTTTACCCGTTAAATTGGTTGTTTAATGTGACGGGTGCCGCAATTGTTTGCACACTGGTGGTTTTATCATCCAGAGCTGGCAAACGATTAGAGGCTGCATCAGTTAGCTGAAGTCCAATTTTATTAATGTGCTCGCAAGTATGACTAACAACCTAGAAACAGGTTATTTTTGACTTTAAACGCACATTATTGCTGATGGTCTGCCGATAAGGAGGCATATGGAAAGTTAAATATGTGCTTGTAACCTTTTGACTGCGTCTACTACATTATTAGATTTTGAAAGTATCAAACCACTATCGGTTGTTTGTGACGGGGCAGTGCTGCACTCAATTCAACCACTCGTCGCCAAATTGTTGCCTGACTCTTTTCAACTGACCGATCTTCAAGAATGGTTGTCATCCGACCATGTTGCAGACATGGTAATTTGTAGTGGAACGGTAGATTCTGACAAAATCAAATCGGTTCGTGAGCACCATAAACGTATTTATCTGGTAGCGGTGGTTGATGACTTGTGCCGCGAAAGCGTTCAGTTGATGCTAGGTGCAGGAGCAAATGAAGTCATAACGCCTGATGAATTAACGTCGGGTCGATTTGAGTTGATGTTACATAGCCGATTCGGTGTTGACAATAATATTGAGCCAGCTCTCGATTCAATTGACCAAGTGCGAGCAGAAGAGTATCTTGCGCTCGAAATGCGTAATAGTTTCATGTCAGCGTTAAGCGATGTTTCAGCGCGGCTAATGGAGCGAATGTCCGTTGATGAGTTGATGGATGAAATCGCAATGCATGCTGTTTCGCTATCTAATGCTGAATCTGCATTCATCAGTACTCTGCATGCGTCTGGTCAATATCTTGAAATTCGAGGTGCTAGAGGGAAATTCACAAAGTACAGAGGATTTCAGCACAAGAAGGATGAAGATGTTGCTGGGTTAGCGTGGGGCCTTGAAGAGTTGGTGCTGAGTGAAGGCGAAGCATATGAGGATGGCTACATGGAATTATGGAGCGGTGCTAAGAAACGTTGTGCTGTGCCATTTTTCGTAGATAACCAGTTTGCAGGTGTGTTGTGTGTGGCTCTTGATTCAGATGGTGCGAGCCTAACCAATCATTTAGATATTCTCAAACTGTTTACTCGTACCGTATCGCTCGCCATAGAAAATTCTTTGCTGATTAGTAACCAGAAAGATGAGTTAGCAAAAAATATTGCCGTTGGAGAAATAACCCAATCTTTTTACTCGGCCTCCAATCTTCGTGAATTGATTGATGGTGTTTGCAAATCAATGCTCTCTGTCTTTGATTCTAAGCAAATAACAGTGTGTAAAATTGGTGCAGATAAAAAATTTGTGCTACTTGCTGAGTGGCAACGGGATAAGGAAGAAATACGCCGATCTAGCTTCAGCAATGTCAAAATGATGTCTACGTCCATGAGCCAATGGTGTGCTGACAACAAGCAATGTGCTGTTGTGCCCAATGGTTTTGAAGACGATCGAGAAACTGATGCTGTACGACGGATTAATAAACTGTTGGGCGTTGGTTGCACGATTACCGTACCTTTGATACAGGAAAATGTAGTCTGGGGCATGCTTGCAATGGGAAAGGATGTTGCTCAGCGAAACTATACGAACGTTGAAATAAGTTTACTCGAACTACTAGCGACTCAGCTATCCAGTTCAGTAATGCGGCGAAATTTATTAGATAAAATTCATTTTCAAGCGTTTCACGATAGTTTGACAAAACTTCCGAATCGACACATGTTTGAGAGTACTCTTGATCGACTCGTATCAAAGGACATCGCTAATCAAGAGCTATTTGCTTTGATGTTCCTTGACCTCGATGGCTTTAAGGCAGTTAATGATAATCAAGGTCACACGGTAGGTGATGAGTTATTAAAGAGCGTATCAAAGCGGCTGGCGGGTTGTTTGCACGAAAAGGATTTACTGGCACGAATGGGCGGAGATGAATTTGCGGTATTGTTGCGCGGAGTTAAGTCGCGTGAAAATGCGCACGCTATTGCTTTGCGCTTAAGTAATGCGATCGATCAGAAGTTTGTCGTTGATAAGTATAATTTGAAAATTGGAGTGAGCATCGGGATGAGTTATTTTCCTGATAATGGACTCACTGCTGATGACTTACTACGTAACGCCGACTTTGCAATGTATAAGGCGAAGGCTGAAGGCAATAGTAGCGTACATACTTTCAACGAAACCATGGCTGTACAATATCGTAAGAGGGTCGCACTAGAAAGTGATCTTTTAAGCGCTATAGAGAACAAACAATTTGAATTGCATTATCAGCCAAAAATAAACCTAGCCAACAATATGGTGACAGGGGTCGAGGCACTGCTGCGATGGAACCATTCGGAGCATGGTTATATTTCTCCAGATGATTTTATTCCTTTGGCGGAGGAGGCTGGATATATAACAGAAATTGGCAAATGGGTAGTGAATGAGGCTGTCAGACAAAATTCAATTTGGGTTGAGAATGGTCGGCTTGATCTCGTGATGGCGGTGAATATATCTGCCCCTCAGTTTGTACAAGAAGATTTCATCACCAGTGTTCTGCAAACACTATCAGTTCACAAGCTTGACGCGGGTCAATTAGAGCTAGAAGTGACAGAGTCTGTCGTTAAGAACAGCATGGCGAAAGTCATTAGCACGTTTAATGAAATTCGCGATGCTGGTATTAGCGTTGCCGTGGATGACTTTGGTACTGGGTATTCTTCTCTTGCCTTTTTAGAGCACCTGCCGTTGGATTGCTTGAAGATAGACAAAGTGTTCGTTGATAAACTCGATGGTAACAATGCAGAGAATACCTTAGTGAATACCATTATCACTTTGGCTCGTTCGTTTGGCTGGCACACGGTGGCGGAGGGTGTTGAGAGTGCGGAGCAAGCGCAGAAGTTATTGTCACTCGGTTGTGAATCTGTACAAGGTTTTTACTATTCCAAGCCAGTAACCGCACGTGAAATACCAGCAGTGATTGACTCTATAGAGAGTCAAATTAACAGTATTCGAAAAGCGAGTTAATGCTTAGTAATATGTCTGGCCTCTGTTGGGGCCGTCTTGCTTAGAAATTGTCTTTGCGTTGTCTTATTTCTGCGAAAACTGCTGCGTCAGAAGCATCCGACATGTTTAATACAGCGCGAATGGCAGGGTTGTCTGCGCGTAAAAACGGATTGGTTGCTAACTCTTCACGCAAGCTAGATGGCACAGTTGCTTTTCCCTGGGTAATGAGTGCTTCTACGATTTTGCAGCGTGCTTGCAAGTCGCTATTTTCTGGATCGACCGACAGTGCAAAATTTGCATTGGCCAGTGTATATTCATGTGCGCTGTAAACCAGAGTATCTATTGGTAGCGCAATGAGTTTGGCAAGGCTTTCGTGCATGGTATTCGCATCGCATTCGAACAATCGACCACAACCCATTGTAAACAAGGTATCGCCAGTGAACACAATATTCTCGTCGGCGATATAATAATTAATCATATCCTTTGTATGACCAGGTGTATGAATGGCCCGAACCTCTAACCCTGCAAACGTAAAAACGTCTTCATCTTTTAGCGCTATGTCGACTCCTGCTATAGGAGATGACAATGGTTCTGGGCCAGTGACCGTAGCGCCAGTGGCCCTCTTTAAGGCCATTACCCCATCTGTATGATCAGCGTGGTGGTGTGTTACCCAGATGTCGGTCAATGTCCACCCAGTATCGTTCAGTGCTGCAAGTGTTGCATCGGCATCTCCACTATCGATACAGGTTGTTTGTCCTGTATCTGAAGAATGTACCAATACACCGTAGTTATCTGACATGTATTTGTATTGATGAATTTCCAATTTACTCATTGACTGTTCTCAATCGGATTGCGCAAGGTCGCAATCTCTTGCCTACATAGCTGGGGGAAATTTTCGAGAGACGAATTGAGTTACCATTTGCCCGTATTTTTCATATCTTTCCAAGGCGCTTGAGGTGGTAGTGCTTCACCTTCTTGTAATAACTCTATGGAAATATTATCGGGTGATTTGACGAACGCCATATTGCCATCATGAGGTGGTCGGTTAATGGTTACTCCGTTATCCATTAGCTTTTGGCAAGTGTCATAGATGTTATCGACCATGTAAGCCAGGTGTCCAAAATTTCTGCCGGTGTCGTAGTCTTCTGGGTCCCAGTTATAAGTAAGTTCAAGATCTGGTGCACGTGTTTCTGTTGACGAGCTAACGTCTTTAGTCGCCGCTAAAAAAATAAGTGTGAAGCGACCAGCTTCGTTTTCTTTTCGACGGATCTCAACCATACCCAGTTTGTTACAGTAAAAATCCAGTGACGCATCAACGTCTTTTACCCGAACCATGGTGTGTAGATATCTCATAATGCAATCCTCTAGCGACTCGATAATTAACTTATTGTCGCATAAAATTTTGCCTAGTAAATTATATTCAAAAAGGTTAAAACGATTGAATTTGTGCGTTTTCTCGGCTGACTTTGTCTCATTAATACGGGGAATTAGGAAAAAAACTGTCCTATCGGCGTGCATTTAGCCACTGTTGCGGCTGTATATTAGTAATTATTCTGAATAGGCGCAGTCTTTGCGATGTATATAGTCTATGTAATGTTTGGTGGCGGCAAAAGGGTTTGACGTTCCAGATACGTTGTCTTAGGTAATATATTAGTGGCATAATCTGCGCCTGAGTCTACCGCAGTGATCCTGCTAACGATTCACGGTTAGATCGAAACCATAGAACCGCAGACAGTGAGCACCCTTACATGCCCTGCGGTTCATAAAAAGGATAATCAAACAATGCCAAAAGCAGATAGTTTGTCTCTTCATGTTCCATCTCCTGGGGTGCGCCCAGGCGACACACCCGATTTCTCTGATGTTGACATACCCAAGGCAGGCGACACTCGGCGTCCAGATGTCGATGCTGACCCTAAAGATATTCGCGATTTAGCGTTCACTGTTATTCGCGTGTTGTCACGCGATGGTGATGCGGTTGGCCCTTGGGCGAAGACGTTAACAAACGATGAACTTATCGTTGGCCTGCGCAACATGATGACGGTGCGCTGTTTTGATAGTCGAATGCTAATGGCCCAGCGCCAAGGAAAGACATCCTTTTACGTTCAGAGTTTTGGTGAGGAAGCGGTGGCTTGCGCTTTCCAATGTGCCATGAACAAAGGCGATATGAACTTTCCAACCTACCGACAAGTTGGTTTGCTCATCTCACAGCAGTACCCATTAGTAAAACTGATGAATCAGATTTATTCGAACGAGCAGGACCCGATTCATGGTCGCCAGCTACCTGTTATGTATTCTGCCAAAGATTATGGTTTCTTTTCTATCTCAGGAAATTTGACCACTCAATTCTCACAGGCAGTTGGTTGGGCTATGGCGTCTGCCATAAACAACGATACGAAAATTGCAGCAGCTTGGGTCGGTGATGGGTCAACATCTGAAAATGACTTTCATGCCGCTATGGTGTTTGCATCTACCTATCGTGCTCCAGTGGTTTTGAATATTGTCAATAACCAATGGGCGATCTCTACTTTCCAGGGGATGGCCAAAGGTGGTTCTGCAACCTTTGCGGCTCGTGGTCATGGGTTTGGTATACCGGCTTTGCGTGTAGATGGAAATGATTATCTTGCAGTACATGCAGTGGCTAAATGGGCAAGCGCGCGAGCGAGGTTAAACTTGGGTCCAACGCTTGTTGAGTACGTAACCTACCGTGCAGGCGGTCATTCAACTTCCGACGACCCAGCAGCTTATCGCCCAAAACAGGAAGGTGATGCTTGGCCGTTAGGAGATCCTATTCTCAGACTCAAAATGCATTTAATTAAACAAGGTGTGTGGTCAGAACAAAAACATGCTCAAACAGAGGCCGAAGTTGAGGATGAGGTGGTTCTTGCGCAAAAGGAAGCTGAAAAAATCGGTACGCTCATTTCTGGTAGTGCACCTTCAGCGAGAGATATGTTTGAGGGTGTATTTGAAGAAATGCCTCCGCATCTTGTTAAGCAACGACAAGAGGCTGGGTATTAGTTATGGCTAGCATGACAATGATCGATGCCATTCGCAGTGCTCACGATTCTGCAATGGAGCGTGATGAACGTGTAGTGGTATTTGGAGAGGATGTTGGTTTTTTTGGCGGCGTATTTAGGTGTACAGCGGGCTTACAAGAAAAGTATGGAAAAACGAGATGCTTTGATGCACCGATTAGTGAACTTGGCATCGTTGGCACTGCCATCGGAATGGCTGCCTATGGATTGCGTCCCTGTGTTGAAATTCAATTTGCTGATTATGTTTATCCAGCCTACGATCAAATAGTCTCTGAAGCGGCTCGATTAAGGCATCGTTCTGCTGGCGACTTTACCTGTCCATTGGTTATTCGAATGCCGGTAGGCGGTGGTATTTTTGGTGGGCAAACTCACAGTCAAAGTCCTGAAGCCATATTCACGCATGTTTGTGGATTGAAAACCGTCATGCCTTCTAATCCTTATGATGCTAAGGGATTGCTCGCGGCAGCTATTGAGGACCCAGACCCTGTTATTTTTCTTGAACCAAAAAGACTCTATAACGGTCCATTTGATGGTCATCATGAAGCGCCTGTAGTTCCATGGCGAAAGCATGCCGCAGGTGAGGTACCTGAAGAATACTATTCCCTGCCGCTTGGCAAAGCTGAAATACGGCGAGAGGGAGAGCAAGTTACCGTTCTAGCTTACGGCACCATGGTGTACGTTGCCGAAGCCGCTGTTAAGGAGACGGGTATTGACGCTGAAATTATCGATTTGCGTTCACTACTGCCATTGGATATTGAAACCATTACAGCGTCGGTACAAAAAACAGGACGGTGTGTCATCGTTCATGAGGCTACTTTAACGTGTGGCTTTGGTGCCGAGCTTGCAGCCTTGGTTCAGCAAGAATGTTTTTATCATCTTGAAGTGCCTATCCAACGAGTGACTGGTTGGGATACACCTTACCCACACGCTCAAGAATGGGACTACTTCCCAGGACCTGCACGTTTGGGCAGAGCCTTGCAGAAGGCAATGGAGACTTAGCCGTGGGTTTATTTGTTGTCAGTTTGAGTGATGTTGGCGAAGGTGTGGCGGAAGCTGAGCTTATTGAATGGCATGTCGCTGTTGGGGATACAGTTGGTGAGGACCAATTACTGGGCGTTGTTATGACTGACAAAGCCGCTGTCGATGTTCCGAGCAGTGTGTTGGGTAAGGTGGTGAAATTGTGCGCGGATGTAGGTGATGTTGTTGCCGTTGGTGCAGATCTTATACATATAGAAGTTACTGGCGATGGCAATTCAGATAACAATGCGTCAGGAACGGCGCAGATAATTGCTGTGCAACCGGACGTTGATAGCAAGCTCAATACAGAAGATGGGGACGATCAGAAGACGACTGTGCTGGTGAGTAATAGGGACACCAGCACCAGCACCAAC
>Ga0209828_1000747_pt1 | contig 30826 bp, 20 predicted proteins | sample MaitaG_FD_187429 | JGI IMG/M metagenome (GOLD analysis project Ga0209828, IMG submission 187429) | Marine algal microbial communities from Maine, USA - Maine_Asex2 metaG (SPAdes) (version 2) | ecosystem: Host-associated > Algae > Red algae > Unclassified | place: Maine, USA | collected 2015-01-05
AACGAGTTTAATTCCTCGTATTCTGGCTTAGATAGATTTAGAGAATAGCAAATATGTTTTAAATAATTAGGTATTCTGTTATCCTTTAACAAATCAGGGTTTTTAATATTTCTTTTCTTTAATACTTTAATTGCACTTTTTTGAAAATCTTCAATATGAATATCCTTTGAAAGATTAAGGCATTCTTTAAAAATTAAAGTATTTGGCACTTTGGGAATTTGAAAAGAATTTGTTTTTAAAACATTAATATATTCATTTTTTCTCAATGACTTAAATATTGATGAATGGTCTAATAAATCTATATTGGATAAAGCAGGTTTAATTTCTTTAAAACTATTTTTTTGGGTTAGTTCAATTATTCCAACTTTAGTTTCTTTATACAATTCTATTAACTTTTCAATATGCTTTGAGCTTGTAACAATATATACCTCTGTTGCAAATGAATAATAATCAGAAATTTGTTTTTCTAATTTATCTAGTCCGTCAAGTTCTGTTTTAATTTCAAAAACTCTTGCTTTCCCATTAAGTAAAACAAAGTCAGCAATTGAGTTTCCTATTTTAAACTCGTTTAATGCAATTGTATTCTTAAGACTATATTTTTTTATTAATTTTTTATTTATAAGTGCGTTCTTATATACATATTCACTACGATATGATTCCAATAGTTCGTTGTAGACATTATCTAATAATTCTAAATTGGTTATTGAATTAGAGAAAGTAGTATGTTTTCTAATTCTTTCAAAAGTATTGACATAGTCTTTTTTTCTAACAATTTTATTGAAATTGGCAGTTGAAAATATTTGAGATAAACTCCTTAAACTTTCTATGTTATCGTTAATATTCATTGTTATTCAAAGGTACAAAAAACCATTTTTATCTTGTTCAATTTTTATTTATTTCCAAACAGGTTTGAATTCAGACGATGTTGCTTTTAATTAACGCCAACTCTATCGAATGATGAAATCGTTTTAATGTTTCATATTCGAAGTTAAATGAAGTTAGCAGAAAAATTTGACAAAGTCAAGTTTAATTTATTTCATAGTGATAAACAGATTTTCACATTAATAATCTATTTTTAAAATAAAAAATCAATAAAAAATACCCTTTTACTCTACAATTTCATAATCAATATCAAGCTTTCGTAAAGCTCTTAAGGCAGAACCAGAATTTTTGTCTGCCACTTCAATATCTACAGCGTCGCCTTCTAAAAGTATAGCTGTAAGTTCGCTTGCTAAAGAGTCGCTAATATTTACAGAAACCTCTGTAATACATTTAGTAATAGCTCTTTTATCTGGTCTTTGTGCGTCGCAAGACAATAAATTTAATTTCATTTTAAATTATTTAATATTGTAATAAATTAATGTTACAATTGTGTAAGTTAAGCCAAGTTAACTTTTTTTTATAAAGTGAACTTTAATAGTAAAACATTTACGTACATTTAATAAATGCAAGAAGACTTCCTACATTATCTTTGGAAACACAAAAAAATAAACGTAGCTAACCTTAAAACTACTAAAGGAGAAGCTGTTACTTTATTAAATGTAGGTGAACACAACCAAAATGCTGGGCCAGATTTTTTTAACACACAACTAAAAATAGGTGAGCAGCTTTGGGCAGGAAATTTAGAAATACATATAAAATCCAGCGATTGGTATTTACACAATCACGAAACAGATGCTAATTACGACAACGTAATTTTGCACGTCGTTTGGGAACACGATACAGAAATATTTAGAAAAGATAATACAGAAATTCCAACTCTAGAGTTAAAGAATTACGTAAAAGCAGAAGCTTTAAATAATTACCAAAAACTATTTAGTACTCCTCAAAAGTGGATTAATTGCGAAAATTATTTTGCATCTATTCAAGACTTTACCATTTCTAATTGGTTAGAGCGCTTGTATTTTGAGCGTTTAGAACGCAAAGCAAACAATGTTTTAAAGGTTTTAGGGCAAAGTACAAATAATTGGGAAGCTGTTTTGTTTAAAATGCTATCTAAAAATTTTGGGCTAAAAGTTAATGGTGAAGCGTTTGTAAGCATTGCAAATTCTTTCGATTTTTCCATAATAAGAAAACAACAATCAAAACAATTAAGCTTAGAAGCGCTATTATTTGGACAAGCCCAATTACTACAAATCGATTGCCAAGAGCCATACTTTTTAGAGTTGGAAAAAGAATATCAATTTTTAAAACAAAAGTTTTCTTTCAGCCCTCAAAACATAACGCCATTGCAATTCTTTAGATTGCGTCCTCCTAATTTTCCAACCATTAGATTGTCTCAATTAGCGAATGTATATTTTAAACATAAAAATTTGTTCTCAAAAGTTATAGAAACTAAAACATTAAAAGGTTTTTATACTTTGTTCTCTGTTGAAACTTCTGTGTTTTGGGAAACGCATTATACCTTTACTAAAGCATCTAAAGCTTCAAAAAAGAGATTAACAAAATCGTTTATAGACTTACTGTTAATTAATACCATTATTCCAATACAATTTTGCTATGCTAAACACCATGCTAAATCTATAGATAATGAGATTATACAATTGCTACAGCAGATTGCTTCAGAAAAAAACAGCATTGTTAATAAATTTAATAGCTTTAAAAAAATTTCAAAATCGGCTTTAGAATCTCAGGCTTTAATTCAACTTAAAACAGAATATTGCGATAAAAATAAATGTTTACAATGTGCTGTTGGAAATTCGATTTTAAATAAAAAATAAGTCTAATTTAAAGTCAGTTCCTTTCCTTATATAAATAAAGATTGTTTAAATGCTTTTCCAGAATTAAGTTCGGAAAGGTTTTATTACCTTGCAGTATGCAAACAGCACATACGTTATTATTATTTTTCCAAAAGCGCGGTTACCATGTTTGTCAGCGTATTGCAGACAGAATTGGAATTCGAGCAAAAATAGTGCGTACTTCTTTTATGTACCTCACATTTGTAACCGTAGGATTTGGTTTTGCATTATACTTATTTTTGGCATTTTGGATACGGATAAAAGATATTATTTATACTAAAAGAACTTCGGTTTTCGATTTATAGTTTATGGTGAATGCTCTACTTAATTTCTTTAAAACTAAAATATATGTAGCCATTTTGCTATTAATAATTTTATTGTTAGTGGGTATAACAGGCTATAAAATTATATCTGGCTATTCTTGGATTGATGCGTTTTACATGACGGTAATTACCATAACTACGGTAGGATTTGGAGAAGTAAGACCACTAGATAATAGCTCTAAACTATTTACAATATTTTTAATATTATCTAGTGTTATAATATTAGGTTACGCACTTTCAATTATTACAGATTACATATTAAATGCTAATAGTCTTACCGATTTAAATAGAAAAAAAATGCAAAAAAAAATTGATAACTTGAAGAATCATACCATAATTTGTGGCTATGGTCGTAATGGAGAACAGGCAGCAAAAAAATTATTGTCTTATAAAAAATCATTTGTTATTATAGAAAAAAATAAAGAAGTCATCGAGAACCATCAAAGTGAGTTGATCCCTATGGTATTAGGCAATGCTAACGAAGACAATATACTCCTGCAAGCAGGTCTAAATCGAGCAAGTACGCTTATTTCTGCATTGCCTAATGATGCCGATAATTTGTTTGTGGTACTTTCTGCAAGGCAGATAAACAAAAAAGCTTGTATTATTAGTCGTGCCTCTCGAGAAACATCATATCAAAAATTAAAACTAGCAGGTGCTAACAATGTAATTTTACCAGATAGAATAGGTGGAGACCATATGGCAGCTTTAGTAGTAGTACCAGATTTAATAGAATTTGTAGATAATTTATCCATTGGTGGAAATGAAGATGTCAATATTGAAGAAATAGACGTAGATAAACTTTATAATACCTCGCATAAAGTGCAGACTATAAAAGATTTAGATCTAAGAAATAAGACAGGTTGCACTGTTATTGGTTTTAAAGGAAGTGATGGTGAGTATATTGTAAACCCAGAAGCCGAAATAAAATTAGTACCACACTCTAAAGTAATTGTTTTAGGAAGACCAGAGCAAATACAAGAGTTAAATTCAATTTACGACTTAAACTAAATTAGAGCTTTTTAACAACTACCATTTTATAAATTCAGCATTTTTTTGCATCTTGCTATTACTAAATTAACAATTAACTAACATAAACCTAATTATGAAGAAGTACCTTCTTTCAATTTTCTCATTAATTTTACCATTATTGTCAATTGCTCAAGATGCAAGTGAGGTTGGTATTGACCAAAAAATCGACCAAATATTTGGAGATTTAACAGGTTGGTTTGTAAATTTAATATTTTATCAAATAGATTTTGGCGGAGGTGTAAGAATTTTTTGGGTTTTATTTCCTTTAATTCTAGGCGCTTTATATTTTACTTTTTACTTCAAGTTTATAAACTTTAAAGGCTTCTTTACTTCAATTAATATTGTTAGAGGTAAGTACGATTATTTAGACACCCATGACGATACAGAGTTAAAAGGTGCAGGAGATGCAACGCCTGGTGGCGACGCAATAGAAACGATTAAAGTTGAAGATCATGAAGGAGAAGTTAGTCATTTTCAAGCATTAACAGCGGCATTATCTGCAACCGTAGGGTTAGGTAATATTGCTGGTGTAGCTATCGCCGTTTCTATTGGTGGAGCAGGCGCAACATTTTGGATGATTATTGCTGGTTTTTTAGGAATGGCATCAAAATTTGTAGAATGTACTTTAGGTGTAAAATATAGAGATATTGAAGCAGATGGAACCGTATATGGCGGGCCAATGTATTACTTAACTAAAGGATTAAAATCGAAAGGTCTTGGTGGTTTAGGAAAAGTGTTAGCGGTTTTATTTGCAATATTCGTTATTGGTGGCTCTTTTGGAGGTGGAAACATGTTCCAAGTTAATCAAGCGTTTCAATTAGTAGAAAACATTACTGGAGGTGAGCAATCTTTCCTTCATGGATATGGTTGGGCTTTTGGTCTTGTTATGGCTATTTTAGTAGGTATTGTTATAATTGGTGGTATTAAGAAAATTGCAAAAGTAACAGACAAAATTGTACCATTTATGGTAGCAATTTATGTAGCAGCTTCATTATTTGTAATTATTTCTAAATACAATTTAATTGGTAGTGCATTCGCTGCAATATGGAATGGTGCTTTTAGCCCAGAAGGAATTGCTGGTGGTGTTGTGGGTGTATTAGTACAAGGATTTAGACGTGCAGCATTTTCTAATGAAGCTGGTATTGGTTCGGCTTCTATTGCCCATTCAGCAGTAAAAACAAAATACGCAGCAAGCGAAGGTCTAGTAGCCTTACTAGAACCATTTATTGATACGGTTGTTGTATGTACCATGACAGCCTTAGTATTAATTATTACTGGTTTTGTAGATCCATCAAATCCTCCTGGAAGTGATGCGCAAGCCATATTATTAACCTCTAGTGCATTCGAATCTTCAATCTCATGGTTCCCATATGTATTAACTATTGCTGTTGTTTTATTCGCATTTAGCTCGATGATATCTTGGTCTTACTATGGTTTTCAAGGATGGTCTTACCTATTTGGACGTACTAAAAAAGCAGAATACACTTATAAAGTAATCTTTTGTGTATTTGTAGTTGTTGGAGCAGCAGCAAGTCTGGGATCTGTAATAGGCTTCTCAGATGCCATGGTATTTGCAATGATGGTTCCAAACATGATTGGTTTAGTACTTCTTGCACCTAAAGTTAGAGAGGAACTTACAAAGTACATGACAGCTATTAAAGATAAAAAAGAATAACATAATATTAATATGAAAAATCTAAAATCCTATTTCAAGTTCACTAAGCAACAACGAAATGGGATTTTTTTGTTGTTAGTACTAATTATTACTCTACAATGTGTGTATGCTTATGTTAGTTTTTCTTCAAAAGAAATTACCGTAGATTCAAAACAGTTACAAACATTTCAACATGAAATAGATTCCTTGAAATTAGTAGAAATCGAAAATCGTAAACCAAAAATCTATCCTTTCAATCCAAACTTTATTACAGATTATAAAGGGTATACTTTAGGAATGACAAATGAAGAAATCGATAGGCTACATAAATTTAGAGCTACAGACCAATGGGTAAACTCTGCAAGACAGTTTCAACAAGTCACCAATGTTTCAGATTCTCTATTTAATAAAATTTCACCTTATTTTAAATTTCCAGATTGGGTTACAAACCCAAAACCTAAAAAGCAATACACAAAGACTTTCAATACTAATACACCAAAAACAGAAGCAGAGAAAATAGATTTAAACATAGCGACAACTCTTCAACTTCAAAAAGTGTATGGAATAGGCGAATACTACGCAAATAGTATTGTTAAATACAGAACAAAGCAAAACGGATTTGTTTCAACGGTAGAGTTAAACGAAGTCTATGGTCTAAAACCAGAAACTATTTTAGAACTTAAAAAGTCTTTCAGCTTAAAAACACCAAAAGCAGTTAATAAAATTAATTTAAATACAGCTTCAAAAGCACAATTAGTAACCGTTAGATTTATAGATTACGAAATAGCTCATAATATTATAGAATTTAGAACACTGCACGAAAGCTTTAAGTCTCTTGAGGAGTTAACAAAAGTTAAGGACTTTCCCGTTAAAAAAATAGAGATAATTAAGTTATATTTGCAGCTTAATTAGAATATAATGGATAGCAGATACTTCACCGAAGAGCATAATTTATTTAGACAAAGCTTAGGAGATTTCCTTCAAAAGGAAGTAGTGCCTCATATTAATAAATGGGAAGAAACTGGACATATAGAACGTTTTATTTGGGAAAAATTTGGAGAAATGGGCTTTTTCGGTATTGCCTATCCAGAAGCTTATGGCGGTATGGATTTAGATCTTTTTTACACTGTAATTTTCTTAGAAGAACTTCAAAAAATAAATTCAAGCGGTTTTGCAGCTGCAATGTGGGCACACGCTTATTTAGCAATGACACATGTAAACGCAGAAGGTAGCGAAGACATAAAACAAAAATACTTAACCAAAAGTATCACCGGTGAGATGATTGGTGCAATGGCAGTAACCGAACCTTTTGGAGGTAGCGATGTTGCTGGTATGCGAACAACAGCAGTTAAAAAAGGAGACACCTATGTATTAAATGGTTCTAAAACATTTATTACAAATGGAGTGTATAGCGACTATATAGTTGTAGCGGCTAAAACAAGCCCAGAGCTAGGTAATAAAGGTATTAGTATGTTTATTGTAGATAGAGATACCAAAGGTGTTAGCGCCACAAAGTTAGATAAACTAGGTTGGAGAGCTAGTGATACTGGAGAGATTGCTTTCGATAATGTTATTATTCCTACAAACCATTTAATGGGAGAAGAAGGAAAAGGTTTTGCTTACATTATGCAACATTTTGCTTCAGAACGTTTAATTATGGGAATTAATGCACACGCTAGAGCAGAATTTGCTTTAGAATATGCAGTAAAATATATGGGAGAACGCCAAGCATTTGGTAAAACTATAGATAAATTTCAAGCGTTACGCCATACAATGGCAGACTGTTTTGCAGATATGGAAGTGTGTAAAGAATTTAATTATTCTGTAACTGCAAGATTAGATAAAGACGAATATGTAGTTAAAGAAGCAACCATTTCAAAACTACGATCTACAAAAATGGCAGACGATGTTATTTACCAATGCCTTCAAATGTTAGGAGGTTATGGTTACATGGAAGAATATCCAATGGCACGCTTATTGCGTGACAGTAGATTAGGACCCATTGGTGGAGGAACTTCAGAAATTCTAAGAGAGATTATCGCTAAAATGGTAATTGATAAGAAAGAGTATAAACCTGTGGTTAAACACTAAGTTTCTCTAAAAAAGATTTTCATTATAAAAGTGAAAGGTCATTGTTTAAACTATAATTTAATTAATTTTTTTCGAACATGAAATACTCAAACCAAATTATTTACATACTATTCTTTTTATGTAGCACAATTGCATTCGCCCAAAAAGAAATAAGCAATCAAGTAGTAGATTTTTTTAGCGATACACCAATTGAAAGTGCAAGCGTTTATATTAAAAGCACAGCAATAGGAACCATTACAAATGCAGATGGAAAATTTGTACTCCGTATTCCAAAAGAGAACGTAGCCGACACTTTAGTAGTTTCGTCTATTGGTTTTTCAACAGAAAAAATCCCATTAGATCAGTACGATGCCTCAGAGCCTATATTCTTAGTAGAGGCAATAGCTTCACTGGACGAAGTTGTTTTAGAAGCAGAATTAAGACCAAAAACAGCAAACGAGATTGTGCTTAAAGCAATTGAAGACTTACCTTTAACTATGCCAGACTCTGCATACATTCAAAAAGGATTTTTACGCCATAAAGAGCGCAATAAAAAAGAATTTAAATGGCTAATAGAAAGTGCTATTTCTGTTTACGATTCGGCTTATACTGGACCAGCAAAAAAACATTTAAAGATAAACGTAGATCAAATGCGTAAAAGTTACGATTTAAGAGATATTGATAGTTTGTTCACTTATGCTTCTTACTTAAATCAGAATAGTACAATAAAAACCAACCCTAGAAACCTAAGAAGAAGTCAAGTAAAAACTGCATTGTTAAAAAAATCTATTAAGTGGAATGATAACAGAGTAAACGGACTCCAGAACATATTTCAAGGTAAATTAAACATGTTTAGAAACATAGATGGGAAAAAAGCATTATTTGGTGAAAACATATTAAACAATCATCAATTTAAACTTGATACCATTTTAGTAGATAACGAACGTAAATTGTATAAAATAGAAATTACCAAAGGCGAAGAATATGTAGGTTTAGATACCAAAGGTATTTTTAACGAAGGCTTCGAACCCAAAGGTTGGTTATATATCTATTACGATAATTTCGCAATTAAAAAAGTGGAGTACGAATTATTTGCAGCCTCAAAAGAACAAAAAAGTAGAAGTAAACGTTTGTTCGATACAGAAGTCAACCATAAACTAATTATAAACTACAAAGAATATAAAGGCAAAATGTATCCTAATTATATTTATTACGAGACACCAAAATTAGTCAATGTAGGTTTTAAACCTAAGAATAAGCAAGAAGAGAAATATGCAGAACAATATAAAGAAGAACGCTATTACTACACTATACAAGAAATTTTATTCTCAGACATTGTTTTAGACCACGAAAAGATAGATGCAGAGCTTAAAAATAAATGGGACATGGATATTTTCTCTTCAAAGCCTTACAATAAAGAATTTTGGGAAACCTACAATGTCCTGTTAGAAAGTGAAAACGAAGAAAAAATGATTCAAGATCTAAGCAAAAGAGCATCATTATTTAAAGAATAATTTTAATTTTTAGGGCGTTCCCAATACATGCCTAAGGGCAAAGTATTGGTCAGGCTGTCACTACTCGCTCTCTTCGAGGAGCTCAAACACGCCGTTCCATCCTTAACGCATGTACTTGCCAATTTAGTTCTCTGTAGTAAATTTATGTAATCCTTATATCTTATATTTAGCAAACAATTTTCAATATATGTCCATAAAAGCTTTTACAGACTATCTTCAGTTAGAAAAAAACTATTCTGAGCTTACTGTAAAAGCTTATAAAAGCGATATCAATTCCTTTCTATCTTTCTTAGCACAAGAATTCGACAATCCAGAATTATGCGAAGTTAATTATGCTCAAATTAGAAATTGGATAGTACAATTAGTACAAGCTAAAATCTCAAACCGAAGCATTAATCGTAAAGTTTCTGCTTTAAATTCCTATTATAAATTCTTATTAAAAACAGACGATATTAAAATAAATCCCTTAGCTAAACACAAAGCCTTAAAAACAAGTAAAAAAATACAAGTACCTTTTTCTGAAACCGAAATTACAATCGCACTAGATGAGTTAGAATACGATGATGATTTCGAAGGTATAAGAAATAAATTAATAATAGAATTATTTTACTCCACGGGAATTAGAAGAATAGAGCTGGTTAATTTAAAACTATCAGATATCGACTTTAATAATAAAACACTAAGGGTTCTAGGTAAGCGAAACAAAGAGCGTTACGTGCCATTATTAAATTCTATAATACATACAATTAAAATCTATTTAAAAAAACGTTTATTAATAGATGTTATCGAAGATAATCAGTCGCTTTTCTTAACAAAAAAAGGCTTTAAAATTTACGAAAATCTAGTTTATCGTATTATAAATCAGTATTTTAGTTTAGCGTCAAATAAAGTAAAAAAAAGTCCACATATATTAAGGCACTCATTTGCAACACACTTATTAAACCAAGGTGCAGATTTAAATGCTGTTAAAGAACTTTTAGGACATTCAAGTTTAGCTGCAACTCAAGTTTATACCCATAATAGTATTGCAGAACTAAAGAAAGTGTATTCTAAAGCACATCCACGAAGTAAAAAATAATAACTACTGTATAACCAACTAATAGTAATGCTTATAAAAGTAAATTCACAAGTGGTCAACTTTAACACAAACTTAGGCTCACTAAATTACATTAAAAAACAAACGAGCGAATAGGTTACATATTTATTATGCCAAAATTATAGAATAAGATAAAGTTCTAAAAGTTAAAAGCATAAGTGTAAAAAAATAAAACTTTCAAAGTATAATAGAGTATTTTATTAGAAAGTTTAAAAATAGAAACAAATTAAACATTTGTAAAAAGGAGCTAATATAGCAACTGCATCCTCAGAAAGTCAATTAAAAAAGCAAAAACTGAAATTAAGAGCATATTTATAAAAATATTTATAAAAAATACTTTTGAATAACTAAATAAATATTTACATTTGCAGTCCGTTAGAAATAGCGGACTTTTTTACACAAAAAAATTGTAGTATAAGCCGATGTAGCTCAGCTGGCTAGAGCAGCTGATTTGTAATCAGCAGGTCGTGGGTTCGAGTCCCTCCATCGGCTCTAAAGTAAAGAAGTCGCAATGCTTTTTTATAAGTTCTTTAAAATATTGAAATAATTTAAAATTGGGGAGATACTCAAGCGGCCAACGAGGGCAGACTGTAAATCTGCTGACTACGTCTTCATAGGTTCGAATCCTATTCTCCCCACAAATTTTTTAGCAAAGTGAAGTAATCCTTTTTAATCTTTAACCAAAATGATTTTTAAGTTAGTTTTCTAAAGATAATTTTAAATTATGAATCATTAAATAATTGCGAGAGTAGCTCAGTTGGTAGAGCGTCAGCCTTCCAAGCTGAATGTCGCCAGTTCGAACCTGGTCTCTCGCTCTATTATTTAAGCCGGTGTAGCTCAGAGGTAGAGCGTTTCCTTGGTAAGGAAGAGGTCACGGGTTCAATTCCCGTCATTGGCTCAATAGTATAAAAAGCAAAAATTAAGAATGCAAATATTATTATATAACTAAGATTAAAATTTTTTAAAACATGGCAAAGGCAACTTTCGATCGTTCAAAACCACACTTAAATATTGGTACAATTGGACATGTAGATCACGGTAAAACAACTTTAACTGCTGCTATTACTAAAGTATTAGCTGATGCAGGTTTATCAAATGCATTATCATTTGATCAAATTGACAACGCTCCAGAGGAGAAAGAAAGAGGTATAACAATTAATACTTCACACGTAGAATATGCAACAGCAAACCGTCACTACGCACACGTAGATTGTCCAGGTCACGCCGATTATGTTAAGAACATGGTTACCGGTGCTGCACAGATGGATGGAGCTATATTGGTTGTAGCTGCAACAGATGGTCCAATGCCGCAAACTCGTGAGCACATCTTATTAGGTCGTCAAGTAGGTATTCCAAGAATAGTAGTATTCTTAAATAAAGTGGATATGGTTGATGATGAAGAGCTATTAGAATTAGTGGATATGGAAGTTCGTGAATTATTGTCATTCTATGAATATGATGGTGATAACGGACCTGTAATTTCTGGTTCGGCTTTAGGTGCACTTAACGGTGAGCAAAAATGGGTTGATTCTGTAATGGAATTAATGGCAGCTGTAGACGAATGGATCGAGGAGCCATTAAGAGAGGTTGATAAAGATTTTTTAATGCCTATTGAAGATGTATTTTCAATTACTGGTCGTGGAACTGTAGCTACAGGTCGTATAGAAACGGGTGTTGCTAATACAGGAGATCCTGTTGAAATTATTGGTATGGGTGCAGAGAAATTAACGTCTACTGTTACTGGTATCGAAATGTTCCGTCAAATATTAGATAGAGGTGAGGCTGGAGATAATGCAGGTATCTTACTAAGAGGTATTGAAAAAGCTCAAATCTCAAGAGGTATGGTAATCTGTAAGCCAGGTTCTGTAACACCACACTCAAAATTTAAAGCTGAGGTTTATATCCTTAAAAAAGAAGAAGGTGGACGTCATACTCCATTTCATAATAACTACCGTCCACAGTTTTACGTGCGTACAACTGATGTAACTGGTAACATTGCATTACCATCAGGAGTAGAGATGGTTATGCCTGGTGATAACTTAACAATTCATGTGGAGTTAATTCAACCAATTGCAATGAATATTGGTCTTCGTTTCGCAATACGTGAAGGTGGAAGAACAGTAGGTGCTGGTCAGGTAACTGAGATTTTAGACTAAATTTAAGTCTAAAATAAATATAGAGTTAAGGTGTCTCGTTTTTCGTGACACCTTGACTTATATTTACGGGCGTAGCTCAGTTGGTAGAGCACTGGTCTCCAAAACCAGGTGTCGGGAGTTCGAGTCTCTCCGCCCGTGCTTAAAGATGTTGAGGTTTTTAACAACCTTATTTCTTAAATGAATTAGAAGCATGTTGCAATACATTCTTCATTAAATTAAAGATTAAAATGGCTGGAATAGTAGATTATATAAAAGAATCATTTGGTGAATTGAAAAATAACGTGACTTGGACGCCTTGGCCAGAAGTACAAAGGTTAACTATATTAGTTGCCGTGTTTTCAATCATTTTTTCCTTAGCAATTTGGGGAGTTGATACTGTTTTCAGTAGAGTTATTAGTGAATACTTTAAATTAATTAGCTAATATAAAAGTATATGGCTGAAGTAGGAGAAAAAAAGTGGTACGTTGTAAGAGCGGTAAGCGGTCAAGAAAATAAGATTAAATCTTATATCGAGAACGAAATAGCGCGATTGGGTTTACAAGACTATGTAGAGCAAGTATTAGTGCCTACAGAAAACGTAGTGCAAATTAGAAATGGAAAAAAAGTAACCAAAGAAAAAGTATATTTTAGAGGTTACATCATGATTAAGGCTAACCTAACTGGAGAAGTGCCACACATTATCAGATCAATAACTAATGTTATTGGTTTTTTAGGAGCTACAAAAGGTGGAGATCCTTTACCGTTAAGACAATCTGAAGTTAATAGAATGTTAGGTAAAGTGGATGAGTTAGCAGTAGATATGGACGCTAGTGTAGCCATTCCATTTACAAAAGGAGAAACTGTAAAAGTTATAGATGGCCCTTTTAATGGCTTTGATGGTACTATTGAAAATATTAATGAAGATAAACGTAAACTTGAAGTAATGGTTAAGATTTTTGGAAGAAAAACACCATTAGAATTAAGTTACATGCAAGTAGAAAAAATTTGATAATTGTTACAATAAAGAAAGTGTTAATTCAGCTTCAAAAAGGTTTTAATACGAAACTAAATTATTTAAAATGGCAAAAGAATTAGGCAAAGTAGTCAAATTACAAGTAAGGGGAGGTGCAGCGAATCCGTCGCCACCAGTTGGACCCGCTTTAGGTGCTGCTGGTGTTAATATCATGGAATTCTGTAAGCAATTTAATGCTAGAACCCAAGATAAAGCTGGTAAGGTTTTACCAGTAGTGATTTCTGTTTACAAAGACAAATCGTTTGATTTTGTAATTAAAACACCTCCAGCTGCAGTACAATTATTAGAAGCGGCCAAAGTAAAAAAAGGATCAGGTGAACCTCATGTTCGAAAAGTAGCAAAGGTAACTTGGGATCAGGTAAAAGCAATTGCAGAAGATAAAATGGTAGATTTAAATGCCTTTGAAATTGGATCTGCAATGAAAATGATTGCAGGAACCGCAAGATCTATGGGTATAACTGTTAAAGGTGGTGAAGCACCTAATTAACCTAAAAAGATTTTAAAATGGCAAAATTAACAAAAAAACGTAAAGAGGCTGTTGCAAAGCTAGAAAAGGATAAAGTATATTCTTTACAAGAAGCATCAGCATTAATAAAAGAAATTAGTAATACAAAATTTGACGCTTCAATAGATTTAGCAGTGCGCTTAGGAGTAGATCCTAGAAAAGCAAACCAAATGGTAAGAGGTGTAGTGTCACTTCCACACGGTACTGGTAAAGATGTAAAAGTATTAGCATTAGTAACTCCAGACAAAGAAGCAGAAGCTAAAGAAGCAGGTGCAGATTATGTTGGTTTGGATGAGTACTTAGATAAAATTAAAGGTGGTTGGACAGATGTAGATGTCATTATTACAATGCCAAGTGTTATGGGTAAATTAGGTCCTTTAGGACGCGTATTAGGCCCTAGAGGTTTAATGCCTAACCCAAAGACAGGTACAGTAACTATGGATGTCGCTAAAGCAGTTACAGAAGTGAAAGCTGGTAAAATTGACTTTAAAGTTGATAAAACCGGTATCGTTCACGCTGCAATTGGAAAAGCGTCTTTTAGTGCTGATAAAATTGAAGGTAATGCAAACGAATTATTAACAACATTAATGAAATTGAAGCCAACTTCTTCTAAAGGAATTTATGTAAAAAGCATTTTTATGTCTTCTACAATGAGTCCTAGTATAGCGGTTGATACAAAAATTGGTTAGTAGTTAAATAACTTATATCATGACAAGACAAGAAAAATCAAAAGTTATAAAAGAATTAACTGCTCAATTAGCCGACAATGCTAATATTTATTTAGCTGATATATCTGGTTTAAATGCAGGTAGTACTTCAGACTTACGTCGTGCTTGTTTTAAAGCAAACGTAAAATTAGCAGTAGTTAAAAACACGTTACTTGAAAAAGCAATGGAAGCTTCAGACAGAGAGTTTGGAGACTTACCATCAACGCTTAAAGGTAATACATCAGTAATGTATTCTGAAACTGGAAATGCTCCAGCAAAAGTTATTAAAGCGTTTCGTAAAAAATCGGAAAAGCCTTTATTAAAAGGAGCTTTTATTGAGGAGGCAGTATACATTGGAGATGATCAACTAGATATGTTAGTTGATATTAAATCAAAAGAAGAATTAATTGGAGATATTATTGGATTATTACAATCTCCAGCGAAGAATGTTATTTCTGCACTTAAATCGAGTGGTGGAAAACTTTCAGGAATTCTTAAAACATTATCTCAAAAAGAGGGATAATTTAAAAAGTACGCACTTTACACTTAAATATTAAAAATTAAAAAAAATTATTACAAAATGGCAGATTTAAAAGATTTCGCAGAACAATTAGTTAACCTTACAGTTAAAGAAGTAAATGAGTTAGCAACTATATTAAAAGATGAATATGGTATCGAACCTGCTGCAGCTGCAGTAGCAATGGCTGGACCAGCTGCTGGTGGTGATGATGCTGGAGAAGCACAAACTGAATTTGATGTAATCTTAAAAGCAGCAGGTGGCGCAAAGTTAGCTGTTGTAAAATTAGTTAAGGAATTAACTGGTTTAGGATTAAAAGAAGCTAAAGGTTTAGTTGATGATGCACCAAGTGCAATCAAAGAAGGTGTTTCTAAAGATGAAGCAGAAGCTCTTAAGACTCAGTTAGAAGAGGCAGGAGCAGAGGTAGAGCTTAAGTAAGCATTACCAATAATTTTTACAAAGGTTTAGGTCTTGAGAATGCTCTCAAAGACCTAGACCATTTGTCGTATATAGGTAACACCTATATTCAAGTATTTTTTTTTAATCAAAATTTCGTCCATTGATGTTAGTAACACAAGCTGAAAGATTAAATTTCTCGTCTATTGTAAATAGAACTGAATATCCAGATTTTATGGATATTCAAATAAAATCCTTCCAGGATTTTTTCCAACTTGAAACAAAATCTGAAGAAAGAGGTAATGAAGGATTGTATAATACCTTCATGGAGAACTTTCCAATCACAGATACTCGTAATCAATTCGTTTTAGAATTCTTAGATTACTTTGTCGATCCACCAAGATATGCTATTGAAGAGTGTATAGAGAGAGGACTAACTTATAGCGTTCCATTAAAAGCAAGGCTAAAACTGTACTGTACAGACCCTGAACATGAGGATTTCGAGACCATTGTTCAAGATGTGTATTTAGGAACAATACCTTACATGACACCTTCTGGTACTTTTTGTATCAATGGTGCAGAGCGCGTAGTAGTATCTCAATTACATAGATCTCCAGGTGTATTTTTCGGTCAATCTTTCCATGCTAATGGAACAAAATTATATTCAGCAAGAGTAATTCCTTTTAAAGGATCTTGGATTGAATTTGCTACAGATATCAATCAAGTGATGTATGCGTATATTGATAGAAAGAAAAAGTTACCTGTTACAACTTTATTTAGAGCCATCGGTTTTGAAAGAGATAAAGACATTTTAGAGATTTTTGATCTTGCCGAAGAGGTGAAAGTATCAAAATCTGGATTAAAGAAAATATTAGGTCGTAAGCTTGCAGCACGTGTATTAAATACTTGGCATGAAGATTTCGTTGATGAAGATACAGGAGAAGTTGTCTCTATCGAACGTAACGAAATTGTACTTGATCGTGATACAGAATTAGATAAAGATAATATTGAAGAAATCCTTGAAGTTGGTGTTAAAACCATTCTTTTGCATAAAGAAACTTCACAACAAGGAGATTACGCTATTATACATAATACGCTTCAAAAAGATCCAACAAACTCTGAAAAAGAAGCCGTAGAACATATTTACAGACAACTGCGTAATGCTGAGCCACCAGATGAAGAAACAGCACGTGGTATAATAGATAAATTATTCTTTAGTGACCAACGTTACTCTTTAGGAGAAGTAGGGCGTTATAGAATGAATAAAAAATTGCAGTTAGATATCGGTATGGATAAGCAAGTGCTTACCAAAGAAGATATTATTACTATTATAAAATATTTAATAGAGTTAATAAACTCTAAAGCAGAGATTGATGATATCGATCACTTGTCTAACCGTCGTGTACGTACCGTTGGTGAGCAATTATCTTCTCAGTTTGGTGTTGGTCTAGCACGTATGGCTCGTACTATTCGTGAACGTATGAATGTCCGTGATAACGAAGTTTTCACACCTATAGATTTAATTAATGCAAAGACTTTATCGTCTGTAATTAATTCTTTCTTTGGTACTAACCAATTATCTCAATTCATGGATCAAACCAATCCTCTTGCAGAAATTACGCACAAGCGTCGTTTGTCAGCACTAGGTCCAGGAGGTTTATCTAGAGAGCGAGCAGGATTCGAGGTACGTGATGTACATTATACACATTATGGACGTTTATGTCCTATTGAAACACCTGAAGGTCCAAACATTGGGTTAATTTCTTCTTTATCCGTATACGCGAAAGTGAATGCTATGGGCTTTATTGAAACGCCATACAGGAAAGTAACTAAAGGCGTTGTAGATATTAAAGGCACACCAATTTATTTAAGCGCAGAAGAAGAAGAAGAAAAATTAATTGCTCAGGCAACCGTAAAAGTAGATGACAAAGGTAAAATTTTACACGATAAAGTGATTGCTCGTATGGAAGGTGACTTTCCAGTAATGGATCCAAAAGAGATTCATTATACAGATGTTGCACCAAACCAAATCTCGTCTATTTCAGCTTCTTTAATTCCTTTCTTAGAACATGATGATGCTAACCGTGCATTAATGGGATCTAACATGATGCGTCAAGCCGTACCATTATTACGTCCGCAAGCACCAATTGTTGGAACTGGTTTAGAAAGACAAGTAGCATCAGATTCTCGTGTATTAATCAATGCAGAAGGAGAAGGTGTTGTAGAATATGTAGATGCAAACGAAATTATTATAAAGTATAAGCGTAGCGATGACGAAGCTAAAGTAAGTTTCGACAGCGATACAAAATCTTATCCTCTAGTTAAATTCAGAAAAACAAATCAAGGCACTTCTATTAATTTAAAACCAATCGTTAAGAAAGGTGATAAAGTAAAAAAAGGTCAAGTTTTATCTGAAGGCTATGCTACACAAAAAGGAGAACTAGCTTTAGGTAGAAATATGAAAGTAGCCTTTATGCCTTGGAAAGGGTATAATTTTGAGGATGCTATTGTAATTTCAGAAAAAGTGGTTCGTGAAGATATTTTTACCTCGATACATATAGATGAATATTCTCTGGATGTAAGAGATACAAAATTAGGAAACGAAGAATTAACCAACGATATTCCTAACGTTTCAGAAGAGGCTACAAAAGACCTTGATGAGCATGGCATGATTCGTATTGGTGCAGAAGTTAAGCCAGGAGATATCCTAATCGGAAAAATTACGCCTAAAGGTGAAAGCGACCCTACGCCAGAAGAAAAATTATTACGTGCCATCTTTGGAGACAAAGCAGGTGATGTAAAAGATGCGTCCTTAAAAGCATCGCCATCATTACATGGTGTAGTAATTAACAAAAAGTTATTTGCTCGTGCTGTTAAAGACAAACGTAAAAGAGCTCAAGATAAAGAAGATATTGCGCAATTAGAAAATTTATATAATACTAAGTTTGACGATTTACAAGCAGTTTTAGTAGAAAAATTATTTACTATTGTAAATGGTAAAACATCACAAGGTATCTTTAACGATTTAGGAGAAGAAGTATTACCAAAAGGTAAAAAATTCACCTTAAAAATGTTAAATGCTGTTGATGAATATACACACTTAACTGGTGGTACTTGGACCACAGATGACCATACAAATAAATTAGTTGCAGATTTAATTCACAACTACAAGATTAAAGAAAATGACTTACAAGGGTCTTTACGTCGTGAGAAGTTTACTATTTCTGTAGGAGATGAATTACCAGCTGGAATTATTAAGTTAGCTAAAGTTTACATCGCTAAGAAACGTAAACTTAAGGTTGGTGATAAAATGGCAGGACGTCATGGAAATAAGGGTATCGTTGCACGTATTGTACGTCAAGAAGACATGCCTTTCTTAGAAGATGGAACACCTGTAGATATCGTGTTAAATCCATTAGGTGTACCATCGCGTATGAATATTGGACAAATTTACGAAACTGTATTAGGATGGGCTGGACAAGATTTAGGTAGAACGTATGCAACACCAATTTTTGATGGAGCGACAATTGATCAAATCAACGAATTAACAGATGAAGCTGGAATTCCAAGATATGGCCATACATACCTGTACGATGGCGGAACAGGAGAACGTTTCGATCAGCCAGCAACAGTTGGAGTTATCTACATGCTTAAATTAGGACATATGGTAGACGATAAGATGCACGCACGTTCTATTGGACCATATTCGTTAATTACTCAACAACCACTAGGTGGTAAAGCACAATTTGGTGGTCAGCGTTTTGGTGAGATGGAAGTTTGGGCACTTGAGGCTTATGGAGCATCATCAACCCTAAGAGAAATTTTAACTGTAAAATCTGATGATGTACTTGGTAGAGCCAAAACTTACGAAGCAATCGTAAAAGGAGAACCAATGCCAGACCCAGGATTACCAGAATCTTTTAACGTACTTATGCACGAATTAAAAGGGTTAGGATTAGACATTAGATTAGAGGAATAAATTTATAGTTGACAGTCTCAGTTTACAGCAAGCATATATCGCGAACTGAAAACTGCGACTGCGACTGAATACTATAAAGAAATGGCAAGAAAGCAAGATACGAATACAGTAAAGAGGTTTAATAAAATCTCAATTGGTTTAGCATCACCAGAATCTATTTTAGCAGAGTCTAGAGGTGAGGTTTTAAAGCCAGAAACTATTAATTATCGTACACATAAACCAGAAAGAGATGGTTTATTCTGTGAGCGTATTTTTGGTCCTGTTAAAGACTACGAATGTGCTTGTGGTAAATATAAAAGAATTCGCTACAAAGGTATTATTTGTGACCGTTGTGGTGTAGAAGTAACAGAAAAGAAAGTACGTCGTGATCGCGTAGGGCACATTAATTTAGTGGTACCTGTAGCTCACATTTGGTATTTTCGTTCGTTACCAAACAAAATAGGTTATTTATTAGGCTTACCATCTAAGAAATTAGACATGATTATTTACTACGAACGTTATGTAGTAATACAACCAGGGAATGCTAAAAACGCAGAAGGAGAACCATTACAAAAAATGGATTTCTTGACTGAAGAAGAGTATTTAAATATTTTAGAAACACTTCCTCAAGATAATAACTATTTAGAAGACGAAGACGCAAATAAGTTTATAGCTAAGATGGGTGCTGAATGTCTTATCGACTTATTAGCCCGTATAGATTTAGATTCGTTATCTTTTGAATTACGTCACAAAGCAAATACAGAAACGTCTAAACAACGTAAAACTGAAGCTTTAAAACGTCTTCAAGTTGTAGAAGCTTTACGTGAATCTAATTTAAATAGAGAAAATCGTCCAGAATGGATGATTTTAAAAGTTGTACCAATTATTCCGCCAGAATTAAGACCATTAGTGCCTTTGGATGGTGGACGTTTTGCTACTTCAGATTTAAATGATTTATACCGTCGTGTTATTATACGTAATAACCGTTTAAAGAGACTTGTAGAGATTAAAGCACCAGAAGTAATCTTACGTAACGAGAAACGTATGTTACAAGAATCTGTAGATTCTTTATTAGATAACACACGTAAGTCATCTGCAGTAAAAACAGACTCTAACAGACCGTTAAAATCCTTATCAGATTCACTTAAAGGTAAGCAAGGACGTTTCCGTCAAAACTTACTTGGTAAGCGTGTTGATTATTCTGCACGTTCGGTAATTGTTGTTGGGCCAGAATTAAAGTTATTTGAATGTGGTCTTCCTAAAAATATGGCTGCAGAACTTTACAAGCCATTTATCATTCGTAAATTAATTGAAAGAGGAATTGTAAAAACGGTAAAATCGGCTAAGAAAATTATAGACAAAAAAGAGCCAGTGGTTTGGGATATTTTGGAGAACGTTCTTAAAGGACATCCAGTATTATTAAACCGTGCGCCAACGCTTCACCGTTTAGGTATTCAGGCCTTCCAGCCAAAGCTTATTGAAGGTAAAGCAATACAATTACACCCATTAGCATGTGCTGCATTTAATGCCGATTTTGATGGTGACCAGATGGCAGTACACTTACCATTAGGACCAGAAGCTATTTTAGAATGTCAGTTATTAATGTTGGCATCTCATAACATCTTAAATCCTGCAAATGGTGCTCCAGTTACTGTACCTTCTCAGGATATGGTACTTGGTTTATATTACATGACTAAGCTACGTACTTCTACAAAAGAAGTACCTGTTAAAGGTGAAGGCTTAACCTTCTATTCTGCCGAAGAAGTAAATATTGCTTACAACGAGAAGCAAGTAGATTTAAATGCTCAAATAAAAGTACGTACTATCGACTTTAACGAAGCAGGAGAGTTAGTACCACAAATTATAGAAACAACTACAGGTCGTGTACTTTTTAATGAAAAAGTACCAGCTGCTGCAGGTTATGTTAATCAAGTATTAACTAAGAAATCTCTTAGAGATATTATTGGTGAAATTTTGAAATTAACAAGCGTACCAGAAACAGCTGCTTTCTTAGATGAAATTAAAACTTTAGGATATTTATTTGCTTTTAAAGGTGGATTATCATTTAGTTTAGGAGATATTATTATCCCACCAGAAAAGCAATCTATGATTGATACTGCCAACAAAAAAGTTGATGGTATTACTGGTAATTATAACATGGGATTAATTACAAATAACGAACGTTATAACCAGGTTATTGATATATGGACTTCAACAAATGCAGAATTGACCGAATTGTCAATGAAGCGTATTAGAGAAGACCAACAAGGATTTAACTCCGTATATATGATGCTTGACTCTGGAGCACGTGGATCTAAAGAACAGATTCGCCAGCTTACAGGTATGCGTGGATTAATGGCTAAGCCTAAAAAATCTACTGCAGGAGGTGGATCTATTATTGAAAACCCAATTTTATCTAACTTTAAAGAGGGTCTTTCAATTTTAGAATACTTTATTTCTACTCACGGTGCACGTAAAGGTCTTGCCGATACAGCATTAAAAACTGCAGATGCAGGTTATTTAACACGTCGTTTAGTAGATGTATCTCAAGATGTAATTGTTAATAGTGTAGACTGTGGTACATTAAGAGGTGTAGAAGTTACTGCGCTTAAAAAAAATGATGAAGTTGTTGAGAAATTAGGAGCAAGAGTTTTAGGTCGTATTTCACTTAACGATGTATACAACCCATTAACTGAAGAGTTAATAGTTGAAGCAGGAAAACTAATAGAAGATGATATTGCAGATGCAATTGAAGCATCTCCTCTCGATGCTGTCGAAGTACGTTCGCCATTAAGTTGTGAAGCTAAGAAAGGAATCTGTGCACAATGTTACGGAAGAAACTTAGCAACTAACAAAATGGTTCAACGTGGTGAAGCTGTTGGAGTAGTAGCAGCCCAATCTATTGGAGAACCTGGTACACAGTTAACACTTCGTACCTTTCACGTAGGTGGTATTGCAGGAAACATTTCAGAAGAAAATAATCTTGCAGTTAAATTTGATGGTGTTGCTGAAATTGAAGAATTAAAAACAGTAAAAGGAACTAATAAAGAAGGTGAAGACGTAAATATTGTTATTTCTCGTACTTCAGAATTAAAGTTAGTAGACAAGAAAACAGGTATTACATTAAGTACAAATAATATTCCTTATGGTTCAACTATCTTTGTTAAAGATGGTGACAAGTTAAAAACAGGAGATGTTATTTGTGAATGGGATCCATATAACGGTGTAATTATTTCTGAATTTGCAGGGAAAGTGAGATATGAAAATATCGAACAAGGTGTTACTTATCAAGTTGAAATTGATGAGCAAACAGGTTTCCAAGAAAAAGTAATTTCAGAATCAAGAAATAAGAAATTAATACCAACACTTATTGTTGAAGACGGTAAAGGTGAAGCCATTCGTTCTTACAACTTACCAGTAGGTGCGCACATTATGATTGATGATGGAGAGAAAGTTAAGATAGGAAAAGTCTTAGTTAAAATTCCTCGTAAATCTTCAAAAGCAGGTGATATTACAGGTGGTTTACCAAGAGTAACAGAATTATTTGAAGCCCGTAATCCTTCTAATCCAGCAGTAGTAAGTGCAATTGATGGTGTGGTTTCTTTCGGAAAAATTAAGAGAGGTAATCGTGAGATTATTATAGAATCTAAATTAGGAGATATTAAGAAATACTTAGTAAAATTATCAAGTCAGATTCTTGTACAAGAAAATGATTTTGTTAAAGCTGGTATGCCTTTATCAGATGGTTCTATAACACCAAACGATATTTTAAACATAAAAGGACCTGCAGCTGTACAACAATACTTAGTGAATGAAGTTCAAGAAGTATATCGTTTACAAGGTGTAAAAATTAACGATAAGCATTTCGAAGTTGTTGTAAGACAAATGATGCGTAAAGTGAGAATAATCGACTCTGGAGACACTATCTTCTTAGAAGATCAATTAGCACATAAAGCTGATTTTATTGAAGAAAACGATGCTATTTTTGGTAAGAAAGTAGTAGAAAATGCAGGAGATTCTACAAACTTAAAAGAAGGACAATTAATTACTGCTTTCGAATTAAGAGACGAGAATTCATTATTACGTCGTGAAGATAAAGCATTGGTAGAGGCAAGAGATGTTAAACCAGCAACTGCAACACCAATACTTCAAGGTATTACTAGAGCATCGTTACAAACTAAATCGTTTATTTCTGCGGCATCGTTCCAGGAAACAACTAAAGTTCTTAACGAGGCAGCTGTAGCAGGTAAGATAGATTCTTTAGAAGGATTAAAAGAAAATGTTATCGTAGGGCACAGAATTCCAGCAGGAACAGGAATGCGCTCTTACGAAAATATCATAGTAGGTTCTAAAGAAGAGTTTGACCAGATGATGCAAGCTAAACAAGAAGTAAACTATAATTAAATAGGACTCGGGTTTTCGTAATCTATTAACGTTGCAATAGACTAAGTCGAATTTATCTCAACGCACGCAGGTTGAGATCTCAATGTGAGATAATTTTAGAAAGTCCTGCTAATTTTAGCAGGATTTTCTATTTTAACAATCAAAACCGTTTTTAATATATTAAAAACTAAATCATAATAGATGGCAGATAATAAAGATAGTAAAGGGAAGCAAAATCAAATTAACATAGAATTAGACGAGAAGGTAGCAGAAGGCACATATTCTAATCTTGCAATAATAAATCACTCTGTATCAGAGTTTGTAGTAGATTTTGTAAGTATTATGCCTGGAACTCCAAAAAGTAAAGTGAAGTCTAGAATAATTTTAACACCACAACATGCTAAAAGGTTATTGAAAGCGTTAAGTGAAAATGTTAAAAGATTTGAAAAAGCCCACGGTGAAATAAAAGATTATGAGCAACCTCCAATTCCATTAAATTTTGGACCAACAGGTCAGGCCTAATTATTTTTCTTATTAATTAAAATAATGAAGTATCTGTAAATTTTAAAAATTATCGTGTAAATTATTTTATTTTTTTCGAGGTTCTGAATTTCATTAAATTTTGAAATATACTAAAACTAATAGAAATGCCTCTAAATTAAATTCAGAGGCATTTTACTAAAAAACATTTATGATAGTTTTAATTGATTAATAAATGATATATTATAATTTAAATTTATTCTAAAAAAAAACTACGATTTCAAAAACACGCTTTATTTTTAAATAAAATCTTAATTAATACTTAATATTAATTTGTAAGTTAGAACTGCTTTAAATCGCTTTAAAATCAATTTTAGCTATTTAAATTCTGAAACGTAGTGAAATTTAATACTTGGATATTTTTGCTGCGTCATTTGTAAAGAAAATGAAGAATCTGCTAAAAAAACTAATTGATTACTTTTGTCTTTAGCTAAATAACGCTGTTTTACTCTTAAAAATTCTTTAAATTCTTCATTTTTTGGATCTTTTGCTTCGACCCAACATGCCTTAAATACATTTAAGTTTTCATAGGTGCATTTTGCACCATATTCGTGCTCTAATCTGTATTGTATAACTTCATATTGTAATGCTCCAACAGTGCCAATAACCTTTCTTCCGTTTAATTCAAGTGTAAATAGTTGTGCAACACCTTCGTCCATTAATTGGTCTATTCCTTTGTATAACTGTTTAGATTTTAATGGGTCTGCATTGTTAATGTATCTAAAATGTTCTGGAGAAAAACTTGGAACTCCCTTATAATTTAGTATTTCACCTTCGGTTAAAGTATCTCCAATTTTAAAACTTCCAGTATCCTGTAATCCCACAATATCACCAGGATACGAAATGTCTACAATCTCTTTCTTTTCAGCAAAAAAAGCATTTGGACTAGAGAATTTAACTTTTTTATTGTGTCTAACGTGCAAATAAGGAGTGTTTCTTTTAAATTCACCAGATACTATTTTAACAAAAGCTAATCTATTTCTATGGTTTGGATCCATATTAGCGTGGATTTTAAAAACGAAACCTGTAAATTTTTCTTCGTCTGGTTTTACAAGGCGTTCTTCACTTTGTTTCGGTCGAGGTTTTGGTGCTATTTCAACAAAACAATCTAATAATTCGCGGACTCCAAAACTATTTAAAGCAGAACCAAAAAATACAGGTTGAAGTGAACCATCTAAATATTCTTGATTGTTAAAAGTTGGATAAATTCCTTCAACTAATTCTATATCTTCTCTTAATTCATTTGCAGATTTATCACCTATTAACTCGTTTAGCTGCTTTGAAACTAAGTTAGATATTTCAATGGTTTCCTCAATGTTTTTCCTATTATCACCACTAAATAGATTAATATTTTTCTCCCAAATATTATATATACCTTTAAAATCGTAACCCATACCAATTGGAAAACTTAAAGGTGTTACTCTTAAGCCTAGTTTCTGTTCTATCTCGTCAAGTAACTCAAAAGCATCCTTTCCTTCTCGATCCATTTTGTTAATAAATACAATCATTGGTATATTTCGCATACGGCAAACTTCTACTAGTTTTTCAGTTTGCTCTTCGACACCTTTTGCAACGTCAATAACAACAATAACACTATCTACAGCTGTTAAAGTTCTAAAGGTATCTTCGGCAAAATCCTTGTGCCCAGGTGTATCTAAAATATTTATTTTAATACCATCATATTCAAAGGCCAATACAGATGTAGCTACCGAAATTCCACGTTGGCGCTCAATCTCCATAAAATCACTAGTTGCTCCTTTTTTAATTTTGTTATTTTTTACCGCACCTGCCTCTTGTATGGCACCACCAAATAGCAAAAGCTTTTCCGTAAGTGTAGTTTTTCCTGCATCTGGATGAGAGATGATACCAAAGGTTCTTCTTCTTTTAATTTCGTTTAAAAATTTCATTAAAATAGATTTTTGGCAAATATAGTTGTATTACTTACATTATTAAAAATAGATATGTGTTATTATAATTAAATCATTTTAATGTTTTTATTACTATCGTGCAACAACCATATTAATTATGTTTTAAATTCACAGGCTCAAAATAACTTTTAATCTATTTTCTATGCTTTTAGGCGATTATACCCTTTTTTTTTATATTTAATAGATTGTAAAAGAAGAAAATTAATTTAGATTTGCTTCAAAGTAAATTGTAGATTAACATTTAAAAAGAACTTTTAAGATTTTATTTAAATATTATGAATTTTTACTTTTACGATTAAATTATAAATGCTATAGAAAAGATTGTTGATATTTCTTTTCAAAATCAGAAACAAGTTCAATTTTAGTTGAGCTAAAAATATTAATAACATAATTATTAGAACAATTTTTTTGTTTCATACTATTATGTATCAGTTCACCAAAGTTATTTTGGTGAAAAATTTTTAAATTAATTACATTCATTCTAATTATGAAGAATTTCACCCAATTATCGAACAAGATCGTTATCTTGCCTTTTTTTTACCTTTCATTATTATTATTAACTATTGACTTTGGATATGCTCAAACATTTCCTGCTACTAGTGGCGGAGTTAATTGTTCTAATTGTGTACCTACTGGTTGGACACTTGTAGCTGGGACGCCAGATATTTCAAATCAAACTACAGCATCAGCTTTAGTTGCAGGTGGAAATTCGGGTGGAGGAGCCAGTTGGGTAGCCTCTCCTGGTAGTAATTTTGCTTTAACATTAAATAACCCTCCTAATAATCATTCAAACTGGTTGTCTTTAAGAGATTTGGGGCCTGCCGGCGTTGAAGAAACAGTTAGGACCACAATTAGTGGTTTAACTGTAGGTTTAGAATATGAGGTTATTGTTTATTCTTTAACTGCTGTAACTGATGCTTCTGGAACTAATAATGTAAAATACTCTAATGTATATACAGACCAATATTCTTTTGAGGTTAATAATAATATCATTAACGTTTCTCCTGTTTCTCAAAATACTTGGGGAACAGATAGATTAAGATTTGTAGCAGATGGAGCATCAGAAACTTTAACTTTAAGACCAGGCTCAAATGCTGCTACTCTTAATGGTGGTAATTCCCTTTCTGATTACGATTTTGTAGAAACTACACAGATATCAATAACTGTAAATGCCATAAACGCTATTCCTATAGCAAACAACGATTCTAATACGACGTCTTTAAACACTCCAATAACTTTTAATATTGTTAACAATGACTCAGATCCAGATGGTAATTTAGACTTGGATAAAGTAGATCTAGACCCATCTACTCCTGGCATTCAATCATCTTTAGCTACTCCAGAAGGTAATTGGTCAGTTGATAATTCTGGGAATATCACTTTTACTCCAGCTCCTGGTTTTGTTGGAACAGCAAGTATTCCATATACTATTGATGATGATTATGTATTAGATGGAGCAAACCAATCTGCAACATCAAATTCTGCTACTATATCTGTTACAGTCCTATCAAATCCAGATACTGATGGTGATGGTGTTTTAAATGAAAATGATTTATGTGAAGGTTTTGATGATGCTGTTGATCTGGATAATGATTCAGTTCCAGATGGCTGTGATCTTGATGATGATAATGATGGAATTTTAGATGTTGATGAACAATTATTAATATCAGATTGTACTACAGAAAATTCGCCAGTGTTTGGTAACGCTCAGGGACCAAACAATTATTTAGGTTCAGATATTAATAATCCCACTGCGGGTGACTCATTTTTATATAATGATGTTTATCCTGGTGTTGATGCAATTGTAACTATCGTGTCTTCTAATGATAATTCTATTGTAGAATTAGATGTTACAACTACTGGTTTGGATAGTTTTTTTCAACCACAGATTGATCATGCTACCGCAACAAGTTTTACAGAGTTTAGAATTGATTTCGTTGTAGCTAATACTACAACTCCAGTACCACCATCTACATTTATATTAACTACCATTGATAATGATGTTTTTGAGTTTGTAGTTTATGGTAATGGATATAATGGAGAAGTACAAGTAGACACACCTACAAACTTGCTTCCATATGTTGGAAATCCAGCAAATGCAGGAGGTTTTAATTCTGGTTACGTAAGTGATGGTACTGTTGTACCAGGAGTAGCTGTAAATTCTCCACGATATCAAGCTTCAGCAGCTTATTCATTGGTTTCTTCAGTAAGTTTTAGATTTGGTAGCACATCATCAAGTACATCTAATCATTCATTAGCTATAGATCCCTGTACTCCTGATAATAATTGGGTAATTCCACCTGTATTCTATGAAGATATTGATACAGATGGAGATGGTATCCCTAATTCTCAGGATACAGATAGTGATAACGATGGATGTCCGGATGCCTTAGAGGGAGATTTTGCGGTTGATAATTCTAATTTAGACTCTAACGGTATGATTACTGGAAGTGTTAATGCAGATGGTGTTCCAAATGTAGTTAATGGTGGTACAGGACAAGCAGATGTAAGTTCTACAGACAATACTGTTCAAGGAACAAACTGTATAATTGATGCTATAGACGATGATTTTACAGGTGTACCAGTTAATGGGCAAGATGGAGGAGACACAGCAAGTGTTTTAAATAATGATACATTATTTGGTACCGCTTTAGATCCAGCCGATGTTACATTAACGCCAGGCACACAACCAACACCAGCTGCAGGAAGTATTACTATGAATGCGGATGGAACAATTACAGTTGCACCAGGTACAACACCAGGCACATATACATACGAATATACTATTTGCGAGACAGCAGATTTAACGAGCTGTGATACAGCAACAGCTACTATTTTAGTTGCAGCTTGTCCTTCAACTGTAGATACAGATGGCGATGGCTTAACAGATTGTGAGGAAACAACAGGAATCGATGATCCAAACACACCAGCAGTACCTGCAGGAACGAGTGATGAGACAGATCCATGTGATCCAAGTGCTACAGCAGTAGTAACAGGTGATTGTGATGACGATGGAAATCCAAACGGAACAGATCCAAATCCAACAGTACCAACAACAGCAGACGATTCAGGAACAGCACCAATAGGCACAACAACGACGATTGATGTTTTAGGAAATGACGATTATTTAGACAACACAGATACAGACAACTTAGGCACAACTACTATAACAGAAGTAGTAGGAGGTACTGCAGGAGGTACTGTAGTATTTGATCCAACAGACGGCACATTAGACTACACACCATTACCAAGTGAAGCTGGAACTGTTGTAACAGTAGTCTACGAAGTATGTAACGATGTAAGTGGCACGCCAGTATGTGAGCAAGCAACCGTAACAATTACAGTACCACCAAACCCAGATTCAGATGGAGATGGTGTATTAGACGGAATAGAAGTAGCCAATGGTACAGATCCAAACGATGCATGTGACTATAACGTAGCAGATATTACAGAACCGATTACTGCAACAACAGATTGTGATAATGATGGCTTAACCGATGCAGAAGAGATTAACGGACCAGATGGCGATCCAACCACACCAGACGGTACAGACCCAACAAACCCAGATTCTGATGGAGATGGTGTATTAGACGGAACAGAAGTAGCCAATGGTACAGATCCAAACGACGAATGTGATTATAACGTGGCAGACATTACAGAAGTAATTACAGCAACAACAGATTGTGATGGTGACGGATTAACCGATGCGGAAGAAATTAACGGACCAGATGGCGATCCAACCACACCAGACGGTACAGACCCGACAGAACCAGATTCAGATGGCGATGGTGTATTAGACGGAACAGAAGTTGCCAACGGTACAGATCCAAATGACGAATGTGATTATAACGTAGCAGATATTACTGAAGTAATTACAGCAACAACAGATTGTGATAATGACGGCTTAACAGATGCAGAAGAGATTAACGGACCAGATGGCGATCCAACCACACCAGACGGTACAGACCCGACAGAACCAGATTCAGATGGCGATGGTGTATTAGACGGAACGGAAGTTGCCAACGGTACAGATCCAAACGATGCATGTGACTATAACGTAGCAGATATTACTGAAGTAATTACAGCAACACCAGATTGTGATAATGATGGCTTAACAGATGAAGAAGAGATTAACGGACCAGATGGCGATCCAACCACACCAGACGGTACAGACCCAACAAACCCAGATTCAGATGGCGATGGTGTATTAGACGGAACGGAAGTTGCCAACGGTACAGATCCAAATGACGAATGTGATTATAACGTAGCAGATATTACAGAAGTAATTACAGCAACA